>OCVV012859406.1_pt1 | contig 13711 bp, 17 predicted proteins | sample 1539721 | NCBI WGS metagenome assembly OCVV01 (sample SAMN02144230, study PRJEB22623) | gut metagenome | biome: sheep rumen | host: Ovis aries | place: New Zealand
GCAGCAGCAATGCGGCACAGTTCCGCGATGTACCGCAGGATGTGTGGTATCGCAAAGCACTGAACTGGGCAGCACAAGCCGGTGTCACGCATGGCGTCGGAAATGATTCCTTTGCTCCGGGCAGTGCGGTCACAAGAGAACAGTTTGTGACGATGCTTTACCAGTATGTTCACGGTCAGAATGATGCGGACGATACGGTTCTTGACGTTTTTCCGGATCGGCAGCAGGTCTCCGGCTGGGCAGCTGACAGCGTGAACTGGGCCGTAAAAAACGGCGTTCTCAGCGGCAAGGCGAACGGCACAACGCGCGTGCTCGATCCGGACGGAAAAATGACGCGCGCGGAAGCTGCCACCATTCTTCTGAATTTTGTTCGGATGCTTGCAAAGGCTGCATAAGTCCCGGAAACTGCGAAATGTTTTGAAACAGAAAAAGAGAGGTCTGAACTCTGCGTCAAACAGGATTCAGACCTCTTTTGATTTCTTTTGCAGTGCGTTTCAAAATGCCCTGACCATTCGGTCAGGGCTTGTGATTCTGCGGATCTTCCAACTCGTCAGCGAGCTGCTGCAGCAGCTTTTCATCGCGCCTGTCCTGCGGCTCAAACGCGGCGAACAGGTCGGGACGGTCGCGCCGCGTGCGTGCAAGGCTCATTTTCCGGCGCCAGGCATCGATATTGGCATGATGTCCGGAGAGCAAAACCTCCGGTACGGCGCGATCATGCCAGACGGCCGGCTTTGTGTACTGCGGATATTCCAGCAGACCATTCCAGTGGCTTTCCTCCGTGAAACATACTTCCTCGGCGAGCACGCCGGGCACCATGCGGCACACCGCGTCTGCCACTGCCATAGCGGGAATTTCACCGCCGGTCAGAACGAAATCGCCGATGGAAATTTCCTCGTCGACACATTCGTCAATAAAGCGCTGGTCAATGCCCTCGTAATGTCCGCATACCAGAATGACATGCTCATGTGCGAGCAGCTCGCGCGCTTTTTTCTGGCAGAAGGGAGCGCCCTGTGCACTCATCAGAACAGTATGCACCTTTTCTCCGCCTGTGACATGGGCATGACAGCGATACAGAGGGTCTGCCTGCATGACCATCCCTTTTCCGCCGCCGTAGGGGGTGTCGTCCACACGGTTGTGCTTGTCCAGCGTGAAGTCGCGGATGTTGACTGCGCGGATCGAGATCAGGCCCGCCTGCTGTGCGCGGCCCATGATACTCGTCTGCATGACATGTTCAATCATCTCGGGAAACAGCGTGAGAATATCAAATTTCATCGCTGAGCAATCCTTCAATCGTGCACACGGTCACCAGACCGTTTTCCAGGTCGACACTGCGCAGGAACTGCGGTACGCCGGGAATCATATGCTGTTTGCTGCCTTCCTGTACGAGGTACAGATCACCGGCAGGACCATCGACAATGTCTTTTACCACACCGATGTTGCGTCCGACACGCTCGTCATAAACCGGCAGACCGATGGCGTCCTGAATAAAGAATGCACCCTCGGCAAGTTCGACATCATCGCGGTTCATGTACAGCGTCAGACCGCGCATCTGCTGCGCCTGTTCGATGGTGTCCACGCCCTCTACGTGCATTAAAACACAGCCCTTGTGAACCTTTGCGGACAGAATGTGCAGGGGGGAGTGATCCTCGCGGTAGAGCGTTTCAAATTCAGCGAGAAAGTCGGGAGAATCGCACCACGGCTGCACCTTGATGTCACCGCGCACGCCGTGTGTGTTGACAATTTTGCCGATTTCCAGATATTGTTTCTTCATAAAATCCTCCGCGGAAACATGTGCTTTGTCAGAAAAAAAGAGCCGCTGAGCGGCTCTCGAAAAGATTCAGTCGACAATTTCGACGGATACCTTTTTGTTTTGACGATTTCCGGCCGCCTTCATCAAAGTACGAATTTCCTTTGCGATGCGGCCATGACGTCCGATAACCTTACCCATGTCATCAGGAGCGACACGGAGTTCAAAGATAATCTCCTCGCCCTGCGTGGTTTCAGTCACACTGACAGCGTCCGGGTCGTTGACAAGGTTCTTTGCGATGTAGGTCAAAAGTTCTTTCATCTAAAACAACCTCACTTGTTTACAGTACGCCGGATTTCTTGAGCAGTGCGCGGACGGTATCGGTCGGCTGTGCGCCGTTCTTAATCCACTGCTGTGCGCGCTCAGCATCAATCTTGATCTCAACCGGATCAGTCAGCGGGTTGTAGGTGCCGATTTCCTCGATGAAACGACCGTCACGCGGGTAACGGGAATCTGCAACAACGATACGGTAGAAAGGAGCCTTCTTAGCGCCCAGTCTGCGAAGTCTGATTTTTACCATGGTTTTCACCTCCTGTGAATTGATTATTGTAAATTGCTTTACACGATATTAAAACGGGAAGCGGAATCCGCCGCCGCGTTTACCGAGATTGCCCATGCCGGGGAGATTGAATCCGCCCAGACCGCCGCGCTTTTTGCCGCGCTTGGCAAGTCCGTTGAGCTGGCGTGTCATCTTCTGCATCATTTCAAACTGCTTGAGCAGCCGATTGACATCCTCGACCTTCAGCCCGCAGCCGGCTGCAATCCGCTTTTTGCGGCTGAAGTTGATGATAGACGGATTGTCGCGCTCCTTTGGTGTCATCGAATTGATGATCGCTTCGATGTGCGCAACCGCTTTGCCGTCCACCTGTGCGCCCGAAAGCGCCTTGGAATCCATACCGGGAATCATAGCGAGCATGTTCTGCATCGCTTCCGGATCTTTAAACTGTGTGAGCTGATCGGCAAAATCGGTCAGCGTCAGACGGTTGGCACGAACCTTTTTCTCCAGTTCAGCCGCTTTTTTGGCGTCATAGTTTTCCTGCGCCTTTTCAATCAGCGTGAGCATATCGCCCATGCCGAGAATACGCGAAGCCATGCGGTCCGGGTGGAACGGCTCGATGTCGGCCAGCTTTTCGCCGGTACCGACAAATTTGATCGGCTTGCCGGTGACGGCCTTTGTGGACAGAGCGGCACCGCCGCGGGCATCGCCGTCCATTTTCGCCATCAGAATGCCGTCCACACCGAGTGCATCGTCGAATGCGGTTGCGACGTTGACGGCATCCTGACCGGTCATCGCGTCGACAACCAGCATAATTTCTGACGGCTGAACCTCCGCCTTGATGGTTTTCAGCTCATTCATCAGCGCTTCGTCGATGTGCAGACGTCCCGCCGTGTCGAGAAAGACCATATCATACGCGTTCTTTTTTGCGTAATCCACGCCGGCCTTTGCGATTTCAACCGGATCGCCCTGTCCCATTTCGAAGACTGGAATATCCAGCTTTTCGCCGACAACCTTGAGCTGATCGATTGCCGCCGGACGATATACGTCACAGGCGACGAGCAGCGGCCGCTTTTGCTGCTGTTTTTTAAACAATCCCGCGAGCTTGGCGCCGTTTGTGGTTTTGCCGGCACCCTGCAGGCCGACCATCATGACAACAGTCGGGGGATTGGGGGAGATGTTGATTTTTGAATTGGAACCGCCCATCAGTTTGGTCAGTTCCTCGTTGACGATTTTGATGACCTGCTGCGCAGGGGAGAGGCTCTCCAGAATCTCAGCGCCGGTTGCCCGTTCGGTCACCGTCTTCGTAAATTCCTTGACAACCTTGAAGTTGACATCCGCCTCCAGCAGAGCCAGCTTGATTTCGCGCATCGCGCTCTTGACGTCCGCCTCGCTCAGGCGTCCGCGGCTTTTCAGCTTCTTAAAGGCAGAAGTGATTTTTTCGGAAAGTCCTTCAAATGCCATGATTTCTCCTTATTCCGAAAGCTGTTTGGCGATCTGAAATGCCTGATCGCACAGTTCCGTAATGTGGGGGTCGTGATAGCGCACGTTGTTGATGCCGCGCAGCTCCCACACGATGTCTGCCAGACGCTCCAGATTGGTCTGTGTCTGACCATAGCGTGCGACCAGACCGAGTTTTTCCTCTGTGTCGCGCAGTGTTCGTTCGGCACGCATAATGCCGTCGCGCACGCCCTGACGGGTAATGCCCATGTGCTCGGAAATCTCAGCAAGCGAGAGATCGTCATTGTAGTACAGATCAAACAGCTCTTTTTGCTTCGCCGTGAGGATTTCACCGTAAAAATCGTACAGCATACACATTTCAAACGTTTTGTTTTTCATGCTGCACCTCCGAGAAACGCCCGCAGTGTAAAGGCTGTGACCTTTGTAAAGGCTTTAGGCTTTACAACACGAACGTTATTGTATACCCGGCCGCTCTATTTGTCAAGGGCTTTTCGCGCAAGTTGTGCGATTTTTTTTGCGAGAAAGGCGAGCAGATCAAACAAAGAAAGCAGCAGCGTCACAGACATTGCGCCGAGGACGTTTAAGACGATGTCGTCGATGTCACAGGACCCCAGACCGGTCAGGTACTGCGTCAGTTCGATTCCGGCGCTCAGGCAAAGCCCGACAAGAAAGGTCGTGCCGAGGCTCAGATCGCGCCGCAGCAGCGGTATGAGCAGACCGATGGGCATAAAGGCGACGATATTTCCGGCCAGATTGCGCACCGCCACGGAGGTGCCCACCCGTCCGGAAAACAGATAAAAGCGAATGGTTTGCAGCGGGACGAGGTTGACGCGCGTATATTCCAGCTCATCGGTATCCTTTAATATATTGGCAATCGTGTCGTGATCGAATTTAAACAGAATCACCTTGAGCAGCAAAAGCAGATAACCGATCAGGCACAGCCAGAGCAGCACGGTTACAAGCGTTGAACGCGGTTTTTTTCCTGCCAACACGCAGCACTCCTTTCCGTTTTATTTGGGTTATCATACCATGGGAAGCGGTGAAATGCAAACATTTCGGAGAAAACAAAAAAACGCAGGGCTGACGGGTAGACGAAAGCGGAAAACAGCGATATAATAGCAATACGCAAACAGAATGGCGATTTTTGCCTTTCCGATACCATGGAGACAGATATGCACAAAACAACAAGACTGTCACTCAAAAACGGGGTAGGGCTGACCTGCGTGACAACCAATCAGCCCAAGACATCCTGTCTGAGCGCGATGCTGGTACTGCCGCTGAGCGATGCGTCACGCAGCAGTTCGGCGCTCTTGCCATATGTACTGCGCAGCAGCTGCCGGGATTACCCGGGACAGCAGGCAGTGGCAGCACAGCTCGATCGGCTGTATGGCGCCCTGCTTCAGCCGGTCGTGCGCAAGCGCGGCGAAGCGCAGCTGATCGGCTTTGCCGCGGATGTCATCGATGAGCGGTTTGCCCTGTCGGATGCCGGCGCGCTTTTCAAGGGAACGGCGCAGCTGCTGTGTGCACTGCTGCTGCATCCGCAAATGCCGCCGCGGGATGTACTCGCGCGCGAAATCAAGCAGCGGTGTGCGGCGGTGGCCGCACTGTCGGACGACAAGCGCGCATGGGCGGTTCGCCGGATGTATCAGTATATGTGTGCGGACGAAGCGTACAGCGCAGTGGAACTGGGCGATCCGGAGGCGCTGCGCGCCATTACGCCGGAACAGCTGATGGAGCACTACGGCCGCGTCATGCAGACTGCGCCGATGGAGCTGTTTTACTGCGGTTCCCTCCCGCCGGAGGCGGTTGCAGAGCAACTGCAGGCGGCACTGTGCGAGCGTCCGGAAATCGAACAGCCGGTTCGCCCGACTTTTTTTGCGCCGCGCCGGCCGGTGCGCGACACCCTGGCCGCGGTGACAGAAGAGGAAAAGGTGGCACAGGGCAAGCTGACCATCGGTCTGCGCACAGGGATTACCGCGTTTGATGCGGATTATCCCGCCATGGTCCTGTTTAACGCCTGCTTTGGCGGCTCGACCGCCTCGCGGCTGTTCCGCACCGTGCGCGAACAGATGAGCCTGTGTTATTACGCGTCCACGCAGACGGACAAGCTCAAGGGCGTCATGGCGGTGGCTTCCGGCATTGAAAATGAAAGCGAGCCGCGTGCGCGTGCAGAAATTCTGCGTCAGCTCGAGCTGATGCAGCAGGGTGTGACGGCAGAGGAGACAGAAGCCGCGCGGCGGTCGGTGACCGCGTCGCTGCAGGCGATGTATGACGCTCCGCTGTCACTTGAGAACTTTTATCAGACACAGGCGGCGGCCGGACTGACAGAGACACTGGATGAACTGATCGAGCGAATCCGGCGCGTCACGCCCGATGAAGTTACGGCAGCGGCCCGCAAGGCGGTACCGGACACCATCTATTTTCTCAAAGGAGCGGGCGCATGAAGACGATAGCTTATCCTCAGCTGGACGAACGCATTCAGACGACCGTTCTGGAAAACGGTCTGCACATCTATTGCGTCCCGCGTGAAAACAGCGCAAAGACGTTTGCGATGCTGGCCGTCAATTTCGGCTCGATTGACTGCTGCTTTTCGCTGGACGGAACGACGCACAGCGTCACACCGGGCATTGCGCATTTCCTCGAGCACAAGATGTTTGAGGAGCCGGACGGCAATGCGCTGCAAAAGTTTACCGCGCTCGGCGCACATCCCAACGCCTTTACCAGTCACACCATGACGGCGTATCATGTTACGTGCACCGAGCGGTTTTATGACTGCCTGGAAATTCTGCTTCGGTTTGTCACCACGCCTTATTTTACCGATCAGAATGTCGCAAAGGAAAAGGGAATCATCGGTCAGGAAATTACGATGCTGCGCGATACACCGGGCTGGCAGGCCTATGTCGGTATGCTGGAGGGACTGTACGCGGTGCACCCCGTCCGCATTTCCGTCGCGGGCAGCAGGGAAAGCATTCAGCCCATTGATCCTGCGGTGCTTTCGCTGTGTCACCGCGCGTTTTATTCCCCGGAAAATCTCGCGCTGATCGTCTGCGGACAGTATGATTTTGAACAGGTGGTGGCAATGGCACAGCGCGGGACGCCGCGGCAGGCGGCGCATATCGCATCGCGTTCATACGGCACGGAGCCGGAATGTGCTTCCATACCGGAGGTAAAACAGCAGATGGCGGTTTCACGCCCGATGTTTCTGCTCGGCTGCAAGGATACCGCGCCGGAAAATCCGTATCTCCGGCAGATTACCGGTGAGCTGGCGGCGGCGTGTGTCTGCGGACGTTCCGCTCCGCTTTACAATCGGCTGTATGATGCCGGTCTGACCGATCACACGCTGTCCTCCGATTATTTCACCTTTGCGGGCGGAGCATGTGCCATTTTCAGCGGAGAGACGCACGATCCGTATGCGGTTCGCAGGGAACTGGAACAGGAACTGCGGCGCATCGCGTCCGAGGGACTGGAGACGGAGCTGTTTGCCCGCACAAAGGCTGCGTGTTACGGAAAATATGTGCGCAAAATCAGCGATCCCGCTGAGGTTTGCCGCTTGCAGGCGGAGGCATGCTTCTGCGGTGCAAACTGCTTTGATTTCGCGGAGGCGATTGCGTCGGTTACAGCCGAGGATGTGCAGCGCCGTATTCGCCGCTGGTCGGCACAGGGCGCGACATCGCTGTCGGTCGTCGAGCCGCAGAAGGAGGAAACTGTTTGAATCAGATTGTATCATTCCCCGGTCTGGGGCTGGAATTTCATTTTTCCAATGTCGCATTTTCCATCGGCGCCAAACCCATTTACTGGTATGGCATCGTCATTGCGCTGGGCGTTGTGCTTTCGGCGTGGTATGCCTGCCGGCGTGCACCGCGGTTCGGTATGCGCGCGGATGATGTGCTCGATGTGCTGCTGGTATTTCTGCCGGTCGGCATCGTTTGTGCCCGGCTGTACTATGTCGCGTTTGAATGGGAGCAGTATCGGGACAATCCCGCTGAAATCATTGCGATCTGGCACGGAGGGCTTGCCATTTACGGCGGTTTGATCGGCGGCCTCATTGCAATTATTGTGTACTGCCGTGCGAAAAAGCTCGACTGCATGGATATGCTCGATGTGTATGCCGGCGCTGTTCCGATTGGTCAGGCGCTGGGGCGCTGGGGCAATTTTTTCAACTGTGAAGCGTTTGGCCGCCAGACCTCGCTGCCGTGGCGCATGGTCATCGGAAAAGGCCTGAATGAAGCGGGACAGTTCGGCAATCATCCGACCTTCTTTTATGAATCGGCATGGAATGCCGTCGGCGTGCTGCTGCTGTATCTCTATTCCAAAAAAAGAAAGTATCGCGGAGAAATGGTACTGCTCTATTTCGGGTGGTATGGTCTCGGACGGTTTTTCATCGAGGGCCTGCGGACAGACAGCCTGTATCTCTGGGGTACGGATTTTCGCGTGTCACAGATCGTTGCCCTTATTTCTGTTCTCATCGGCTTCGGCGGCTTTGTGCTCAATCGTTTTCTGCCGTTTCTGCGAAACGTGTCCGAGCCCGATGCAACCAACCAAAATCACACGGAGGAATCAAAATGAGTGCTGTCAGAATGGATGGAAAGATGGTTTCCGCAAAGGTACGCGGAAGTATTTTGGACGAGGTCAATCGCCTGAAAAAGCGCGGCGTGCGCCCGGGTCTGGCTGTCATTATTGTGGGAGAGGACCCCGCCTCTCAGATTTATGTGCGCAACAAGGAGCGCGCCTGCGAGGAATGCGGCTTTTATTCTGAAAAATATGCGCTGCCGGAGGAGACCACGCAGGAACAGCTGATTGGTCTGATTGAGGAGCTCAATCACAATCCGCACATCGACGGCATACTGTGTCAGATGCCTGTTCCGGCGCATATCAGCGAGCAGGCGGTGATCGATGCGATTGACCCGACGAAGGATGTCGATGCGTTCCATCCCGTCAATGTCGGCAAAATCATGATCGGCGATTTTGACTTTTTGCCGTGTACACCGGCGGGCGTGATGGAGCTGCTCGACGAATACGGCGTCGACCCGAAGGGCAAAAAATGTGTCGTCATCGGCCGTTCCAACATCGTGGGCAAGCCGATGGCCATGCTGCTGCTGCACCGCCACGGTACCGTGACGATCTGCCATTCGCGCACAGAGAATCTCAAGGAGGTCTGTGCGCAGGCGGATATCCTGGTAGCCGCAGTCGGCAGGGCGGACTTCGTCACGGCGGATATGGTCAAGGAGGGCGCAGCTGTCATTGATGTCGGCATGAACCGCCGCGAAAACGGAAAGGTGACCGGCGATGTCTGCTATGATGAGGTCAATGAAAAGGCGGGATATCTCACGCCGGTTCCGGGCGGTGTCGGACCGATGACCATCACCATGCTGATGAAAAACACGCTCAAGGCTGCGAAGCTGCACGCCGGTATAGAAGACTGAAATCGGGGCGAAAAATCCGTTTTTGCTATTGACAGAGCCTGTTCGCTGTGTTAATATATGAAAAGCCGCATTGATCGGGTTGTCAAAGTATGTCTGCGGACATCTCCCGTGAGAGCGTGACTCTATCAAAGAAAGAGAGGTGCTACCGCAATGTATGCAATCGTAGAGACCGGTGGCAAGCAGTACAAGGTATCTGAGGGTGACGTTATTTATGTCGAGAAGCTCGGCGTAGAGGACGGCGCTTCCGTTACGTTCGACAAGGTTCTGGCAGTCGGTGAAGGCGCAGAGCTGAAGGTCGGCGCTCCGTATGTCGAGGGTGCTACCGTAGCCGGTACCGTTGAGAAGACCGGCAAGAAGAAGAAGATCATCGTCTACAAGATGAAGCCGAAGAAGGGCTATCGCCGCAAGCAGGGCCACAGACAGCCCTACACGAAGGTAACCATCGGCGCAATCAACGCGTAAGATGACGACCGTCCGTTTTTTCCGAAACGGCAGCCGCATTGATGCCGTAGAGATCAGCGAGCACGCGGGTTTTGCGGCAGAAGGCGAGGACATCGTGTGCGCAGCAATTTCTGCAAATGTCGATCTGATCAGCTGCTTGCTTGAAGATATCCTCGGTCTGGAGCTTCAGACCACGGTGGACGAGCAGGCCGCGCGGATTCGGCTCGAGCTTCCCCAAAAGCTCGAAGAGCCGGAGGAAGAACAGGCGCAGAACGCGTTGACTGCATTCATGGTGTATTTGATCGATTTGAAAGCGCGTTATCAGGATTATATCGAAGTAATGGAGGTGTAAGTCATGCTTCAGATCAGCTTACAGTTTTTTGCTCATAAAAAGGGCGTAGGTTCCACCAAGAACGGCCGTGATTCCGAATCCAAGAGACTCGGCGTCAAGCGTGCAGATGGTCAGGTTGTACCGGCAGGCAACATTCTCGTTCGCCAGCGCGGCACGCACATCCATCCGGGCGTGAATGTCGGCATCGGTTCCGATGACACCCTTTTTGCCAAGGTCAGCGGTGTTGTTCGCTTTGAGCGTCGTGGCCGTGACCGCAAGCAGGTTTCTGTTTACGAAATCGAGCAGTAAGAGATTCTTTGATGCGAAAAGCACCTCGGACAGTTCGTCTGGGGTGCTTTTTTCGAGGGAACCGTACCGCAGGTGCGTTCCCGCCGCGGGAAAGGAGTTCGTATGCCACAATTTATTGATACCGCGAAAATCTGGATTCGGTCCGGACGCGGCGGAGACGGAAAGGTCTCCTTTCATCGGGAAAAGTATATTGCATCCGGGGGTCCGGACGGGGGAGACGGCGGACGAGGCGGCTCTGTTATATTTCAGGTAGATGACAACCTGTCCACGCTGATGGATTTCCGCTATAAGAAAAAATATACCGCGCCGGCAGGTGAACCGGGCGGCAGCCGCCGCTGTACCGGCAAGGACGGCAGGGATTTGATTATCCGTGTGCCGCGCGGCACCATTCTGCGCGACGCGAACAGCGGACAGGTCATTCACGATTTGTCCGACAACGAGCCGTTTGTCGCGGCGCGCGGCGGAAAAGGCGGGTGGGGAAATACCCATTTTGCCACCCCGACCCGGCAGGCACCGCGTTTTGCCAAGCCCGGACTGCCCGGACAGGAGCTGGAAATTCGTCTGGAGCTGAAGCTGCTCGCAGATGTCGGACTGGTCGGTTTCCCGAATGTCGGCAAGTCTACGCTGTTGTCCATGGCGTCTGCCGCACGCCCGAAAATCGCCAATTATCACTTCACGACACTGGTTCCCAATCTCGGCGTGGTCTCCATCGGCGAGGGTGAATCGTTTGTCATGGCGGATATTCCGGGAATTATCGAAGGTGCATCGCAGGGCGCCGGTCTTGGCCATGCGTTTCTGCGCCATATCGACCGCTGCCGCCTGCTGCTGCACATCGTCGATGCCGCAGGCAGTGAGGGACGCGATCCGATTGACGATCTGGAAAAAATCAACAGTGAACTCGGACAGTATTCCATTGATTTGGAAAAACGTCCGCAGATTGTCGTGGCAAATAAGATGGATCTGCTCGGCGGCGAGCGGGCACCGCTGGATGCAATCCGCAAGTGGGCGGACGAGCACGGATTTGCCTATGCGGAGATGTCAGCGGCAACCGGTCAGGGCGTGCGCGAGCTGATGCAGCAGACCTGGCATGCGCTGGAACAGCTGCCGCCGGTGATTGTGTATGAGCCGGAGTTTGTTCCGGAGGAAGCCAAACCGGTCACGGAAGCGGACATCGACTATGTCAAGCAGGATGATTGTTACATCGTTTCCGGCGCATGGATTGACCGCGTGTGCAGCTCGGTGAATTTTGACGACTATGAGTCCCGTCAGTATCTCGACCGCCGGCTGCGCGCGGCAGGCGTCTTTGACAGGCTGGAGGAGATGGGCATTCAGGACGGCGATCTCGTTGTTCTCGGCGAGATGGAATTTGAATACGAGCATTAAGCGCTGAACTGCGCGAAAATAAGCATTAAAAAAACACCTGATTCCGGTGCGCAGCCCCTTTTTACAGGGGACAAAACATACGGATTCAGGTGTTTTCTCTGTTTTTACATTATTTTGCGGCAATGACATCAGACATGTCATACATGCCCGGCTGCGTCTGTGCGCCGAGGAAGGCAGCTGCATCCACGGCACCGACAGCGAATACCTCGCGGGAGAGTGCCACATGGCGGATTTCAATCAGTTCATCGCGGCCGGCAAACAGGACCTCGTGTTCGCCGACAATCGTACCGCCGCGGATTGCATGAATACCGATTTCATGCGCGGGGCGCTTCATGCGGCGCTCGTGACGGTCGTAGACGTATTCCGCGTCATACGGCAGAGCTTCGCTGACAGCGTCCGCCAGCATCAGCGCTGTGCCGGACGGCGCATCCAGCTTCTGGTTGTGATGACGTTCCGTGATCTCCACATCGTAGCCATCGCCCAGAACATTGGCGCAGCGGCGCAGCAAATCCATCATCAGATTGATGCCGATGGACATATTTCCGGAACGGAACACCGGTATTTCCGCGGAGGCAGCGCGCATTTCTGCAAGCTGCTCCTTGCTGTGTCCGGTGGTGCAGATGACAGCCGGTGTGTGCGTCTTTTTGCAGTAATCGAGCAGCATTTCCAGCGAATTGGCGTTGGAAAAATCAATGATAACGTCACACGCGCCGCTGAACTCATGCGGGTCGGCGTACACCGGGTAGTCAGCCAGCTTTTGCGCAAAGGCATCAAAACCAGCGACAATTTTCATATTCTCTTTTTTGGACACAATGTCGGTAATCACTTTGCCCATGCGGCCGTTGCAGCCGCAAAGTCCGATTTTCAACATCCTTTTGCGCTCCTTACTTGACGAGCTTCAGACCGGCTGCGGTCATAGCGTCGCGCAGCTGTGCAGTGTGTGCGTCTGTCATATCACACAGCGGCATGCGCAGTTCGCCGACATCCCAGCCGAGGAAACGCATCGCCATCTTGACCGGAATCGGATTGACCTCGAGGAACAGCGCATTGATGAGGTCAAGATACTTGATCTGCAGCTCACGCGCCTGCGCAAACTTGCCGTCCAGACAGTTCTGTGCAATGGTGTGAGCAATTTCCGGTGCGACATTCGCCAGAACGGAAATGACGCCCTTGCCGCCCATTGCCATGATCGGGACAATCATATCATCGTTGCCCGACCAGAAATTCAGGTCATCGCCGCACAGATTCATGGCTTCTGCCAGAAGGGAGAAGTTGCCCGAGGCCTCCTTTGCACCGTTGATGTTCGGATGCTTGGACAGCTCATAGTACGTCTGCGCCTGAATGGTCAGACCGGTGCGGCTGGGCACGTTGTATACGATCACCGGTGTTGTGGTCGCCTCCGCAAGCGTATAAAAATGCTTAATCAGGCCCTGCTGCGTTGTCTTGTTGTAGTACGGGGTCACGGTCAGCAGAGCATCTGCACCCGCTTCGGACGCGAACTTGCTCAGCTGCAGCGCATACTGTGTGTCATTGGAGCCGGTACCGGCAATGACCGGAACACGGCCGTTGACATAGTCGATGCAGAACTGTATCGCTTCCTTGTGCTCCTTGTCAGTCATCGTAGCGCCTTCGCCGGTCGTACCGCAGATGGTGATCGAATCCGTGCCGCGGCTGATCTGATCGTCAATGATGTGCTTAAATTCCTCGTAGTTGACGCCGCTCTCGTTGAACGGGGTGATAATTGCGACATTTGAACCGGTAAAAATAGGCTTTTTCATGCAAAATCCCTCCAAAGCAATGGGTTTCTGTTAAATATGTTAGTCCATATAGCCTTCGGCACACAGCAGCTCCGCCATTTCTACGGCGCCGCCTGCTGCGCCGCGCAGCGTGTTGTGCGACAGGCTGACAAAGCGATAGTCAAAAATCGTGTCGTCGCGCAGTCTGCCGATGGAAACAGCCATGCCGCCTTCCAGATTGCGGTCAAGACGTGCCTGCGGACGGTCATCCTCTTCGAAATAATGCAGGAACTGCTTCGGCGCGCTGGGCAGCTCGAGCTCCTG
>OCVV011226707.1_pt1 | contig 13703 bp, 5 predicted proteins | sample 1539721 | NCBI WGS metagenome assembly OCVV01 (sample SAMN02144230, study PRJEB22623) | gut metagenome | biome: sheep rumen | host: Ovis aries | place: New Zealand
GGCAATCTTCCGGGCGTTTGTGGCAGGAATTTCCGGGCCGGAGGTCTTGTTTTCCAAGTATATCTCGAAGTCTTTGACGCCGTCTCCATCCATGTCAAAAATGCCGGGACCGGGAATATAAACTCCATAATAGCCGCAGCTTTCAGGGCCGCAGAGGCTGAAACTGTCGCTGTTCTGCTGGAGTCCTTCACGCCAGCGAAGGACGTCATAGCGGTGGAAACCTTCAAATATCAGTTCCAGGATACGCTCGCGGCGCACTTCCAGAACGAGGGCACGGTTACCGGCTGTTTTAACAGAGTTAGGATAGCATTTTTCCATGTACGGGTCGGAAGAAACGCCCATCAGCAGCTTCGGCATGCCGACCCTTCCTCTGAGGAGGTTGACCGACTTGTCCAGATCGTCCTGAGTGAGGGTGCCGAGTTCAGCTTTTGCTTCGGCATAATTCAGCAGTACCTCGGCATAGCGGAACACCGGCATGTCGCATACCCCTTTGTTCATGATGGAATTCTCTTCCTTTGCTGCGAACTTAATTGGTTTATAGCCGGTATATGTCTTGTAGAAGGTGTTGGGCGTCAGAGATTTTGCATCTACCATGCGGTATCCGGGACACATGAAGGTCTCGCTGAGCCTTGGGTCGCGGTCCGCAACTTCGTCCAGGAACCACATCTTCTCGTTGCCGGGCTTGTCCGTGAAACGGCTTCCGTCCTTGCACAGATACATGTTGATGATTTTTCTCGGGACGCTCAGATTGTACTGGTCGTAGTTGTAGGGAAGGCTGTGGGCAAAATTTTTCAGCTCCGAAGTTGTGTTGTTGTATATCTTTGCCAGTATGACCTCCTCGTCAATAGCGTTGTCGGCATTGAACAGTGACCTGTAGGGCTGGCTGCCTTTAGACCAGATGTTATATTTCCCGCCGTCAATTACTTGTCCGGCCGCTTCAGCAGCCAGCTCAAGAAAGTATTTGGCACTCAGCTGTACAGGCTTGCCGTCAAACTCCGATGGATCATTTGCCGGAGCAAAACAGTCGTCGTCATGATAGACGCGCCAGGTGCCTTCAAACAGGGCGGCGCGGCTTTTCATTGCCAGGGCTGTCCACTTGGTGACACGGGCGACGTCTTTCTTTTCGGGCAGGTGCTCTATGGCGAAATCAAGGTCTTTCATAATCTGGAGCATAACGTAGCCGCGCGGGTCACGGGGGCGACAGAGGTCTTCCATATCAGTGGAAGAAACTACGTGGTCATAGAAAGGAACATCGCCAAAGTGCTTAACTTTCAGGAAATATCCGTAAGCCCTGAAAAAACGGGCCTCAGCCTCGTAGTGCAGGCGTACCGCTTCATCTTTGCAGTTCGAAGAATGCTCCAGGAAGAGATTAATGCGGCGCATCGTATCCCATCCCCAATAAGATTCTCCGGTATTTGCCGAAGTTGCCAACCTTGTGCCGAGCATCCAGGAGGACATGTTGTTTGATACGCAATCGTCTGAACACCACTGGCATGATGATGCCGGCACCGTGAGATAATTTGCGTAACAGCGGTTGAGCCATAGCTGGCATTCCGACTCCGAGGTGAAGAATGCATCAGGATTGACATCGTCGATGGGAAGGCGCGTAAGGCTTTCATTGATTTTGTCGCATGATGCCAGTGCCAATGTCAGTGAGGCAATATAAAGTAATCTTTTCATACCGTTCATCATATTAGAAAGTTACACTGGCTCCGACTGATATCGTGCGAGGGTATAAGTATCCGACTCCGGTGTTGCTTGTCGCAACGCCTGAAGCATTTGCCAACTCAGGGTCGATCAGGAGCGTATGCTTCTTGAGAGGGGAGAGATAGAACAAATTCTCTCCGCTGACATAGAAACGCAGTTTGTCGATGGCAATCTTCCTGCTAAGCTTAGACGGAAGAGTGTAGCCGAGGGTAAGGTTCTTCAGCCTGAGGTATCCTATGTTTTGGAGAAAATAGTCGTTGCTGAATCCCAGTCCCGTATAGTAATCGTTGGAAGTATATGCCGAATAGCCGCGCGGGCGCGGAAAATACGCGTCGGTATGCTCCTGCGACCATACATTGTCCATAAAACGCTTATGGATAAACGTTATGCTTGTGGAAGAATAAGGGCCCCAGAAAGCATACCCTCCATATGTGCCCTTGGGATACCAGTCCTTATGGCCTATGCCCTGGAAGAATGCGGAGAAGTCGAATCCCTTCCAGTCAAAGTCGAGACGGAAAGAATAATTGAAGTGCGGTTGGGTCGTGCCTAATACATCAAGGTCTCCGTGGTCGTCGAGAGTGTTTTTTCCTTTGGAGATGATTCCGTCAGGCTCTCCGTTCGGGCCGCCTCCTATGTCAAGCAACTTGAAGTCTCCTGCCTTGGCGCCTTCTCCATCCACACAAACGCCGCCGCCCGGATAATAGTATCCCGGCTGGAACTGGCGGCTGTCCACTGAAGAAGTATATTCCCAAGCTTCTTCATCGGAGGTGAAAAGGCCGCCAGAGCGGAACCCCCATATGGTGCCGAGTTCCTCGCCCACGTAGTGGCTGTCAAGTGTGCCGGTTGGATTGTAATACTTGGTGAAATATGTGTGCCTGTCGCCTAGGAAACCCGATACGGAATAGTTGAACCTGCTGCCGGCCAGCATGAAACCGTCGTGCCAGCCGAGCGAGAACTCCCATCCGTATGTGCGGAGGTCTGCACAATTCTCCTTGGGCTCGGTCGCTCCGAATACTTCCGGGAGCGCAACTGAAGCGGTAAGCATGTCTTTGGTGTCCCTGATGTAGTAGTCTCCGACGAATTTCAGCTTGTTGTCGAAGAATGAGAGATCCAGACCTGCATCATAGGTGTTTACGGTCTCCCAGGTGAGGTTCCCGGAAACAGGCGACGAGATCGACGCATAGCGCGACTTGGTCTGGTTGTCGAAGGTATAGTCCTGAGTATTGTCTATGGAGATTCTCTCGATGTAGTAATAGTTCGAAACCTGCTGGTTGCCGAGGGATCCTGCAGAGAAACGTATTTTTCCGTTGGTGACAATTTTTTTGAGAGGAGAGAAGAATTTCTCTTCGCTGAATTTCCAGGCAATTGACCCGGAGGGGAAGAAGCCCCAGCGGTGACGCTCGCCGAAGCGGGAAGTACCGTCGTAGCGGGCGCTGGCCTCCAGTATGTAGATGCCTTTATAGTCATAGTTCAGCCGGCCGAAGAAGCCTAGCGTTGCATATTCTGAATTGCCGCTTGAAACGGAGTAGGAGGCCCTTGGGAATCCGTTTTCATCTGCGCTTTGATCTATGAGGGCGAAAGAGTCGTATCCTTCGACGAGGACCGGCGAGCCTTTGACCGAAAAATCGGAGGTCCGCGATGTCTCGTATTGAGCTCCGGCAAGGGCCTTCAGGTAGTGGCCGCCCCAATTGTTCTCATACTGAACGGTGAGGGTCCCAATATGCACCTGCCGCCAGTCGCGGTCCTCTTTGTAAGAATTTGTGGTTCCCGACATCTCGTTGATGATACCGGGTTGATTGGACCAATAGTATTTGCCTGTACGGCAGGTGTTGAAAGTATCTATGCGGCGGAAGTCATACTGACCGCTTATGGTAAGACCACGCAAAGGCGTGATTTCCAACTTGTTTGAAAGTGTCAAGTGGCCGGTATCCTTGCTGTTGTTGTTAGTTCCCGCAAGAGCCTGTGTCGCGGAATTGTTCATCATGTTGGTCTTTGCCGCGCCGGAGAGTTCTATGGGGAAATTTACAAGCGAACCGTCAGGATTGTATGGCGAAAATGCGGGCGAGCCGTAGCGCCATAGGTTTTCAAACGTAGATTCCATATCGGAATTACCTTGCCAAGCGTAATTCTTCTTTGCGTAGGAGAGATTGTTGATATACCGGATGTGTTTGTTCACCTGGGCTGAAACCTTGCTGCGTATGGAGTAACTTCTGTATTTATCGCTAAGGCTGCCCTTCAGCAATCCGGTCTCGTTGTAGTAGCGTCCGCCGACATAGTACCGTATTCCGCCGTTGCCTCCTGATACGGAAAAATCGTGCTCCGAGACAGGGCGGTTGGTGTTGTAGAAGAAGTTGAACCAGTCGAAGTTGCCGTAATAGTGGTAATAACCGTCAGCCCCCACTTCTACCCACGGACGTGCGGGATTCTCAACCACATCGTTGCGCCTCTCAAAAAGTTTCAGCAATTCGCCGTTTGCCACTGTGTAGTCGTATTCGTTCAGCCTGGAACTGTGGAACGAGTGCTGTTGGAAGTAGTTGATGATGGAGATATGGTCGTAGCCCGTGGTAATCAGGTCCATGTCGGTAGTCGGCTGAATCCATCCCTGACGGAATCCATAGGAAATACGGGCACTGCCGGTGGAACCTTGTTTGGTTGTAACGAGCACCACTCCTGCCGATGCCTTGGCACCGTAAATGGCGCAGGTCGATGCGTCCTTTAGTATTGAAACCGACTCTATGTCGTTCGGATTCAACATAGAAAGGCTGCCTTCCACCCCGTCGATCAACACTAGGGGACTGCCTCCGTTGACCGAGAGGGAACCTCGGATGTAGATTGATGCCGAACTGTTGGCACTTCCGTTGCTCGTGGTGATGTAAACGGAGGGATCGGCACCCTGCAGGGCGTTTGCAGCGGATACTACTGGACGCTGGTTGAGGGTTGCCCCGTCTATCACTCCAACGGAGCCCGAAAGAGTGCTGAGTTTTTGCGTGCCGAAACCGACGACGACCACTTCGTCGAGCAGATTCTTTGAGTCGTCAAGCACGATGTTGTAGGGGACCGGCTCGTTTCCAGTCAATTCCAGTTCGGTATCCGAATAACCGATGAATGAAACTACGATTCTGGCCGGGAAGCGGATGCCGCTTATTTCATAAACTCCGTAGACGTCTGTGACGAACCCTTTGTCAGTTCCGGCTACTTTAATAGCTGCCCCGGGAAGGGGAGCGCCGCTGGAATCGGAAATAGTACCTCGAAGAATTTGTTGCGCTTCAGCTTGATAGAAAAATAAGAGCGTCAGCAGCAAGAACAAGTAATGTTTATTCATTTTTTAGAGTTTGTCGTGGCCTTTAAAAACAACCAAAAATAGATATAAGTAAGCAAACACGCAATGGAGATGCTCAATTTTCAATGTACCTATCAAGATTTTTTTAGCTTAATTAATTGATAATCAATGTACGCTTTTAAATTTTGTTAAAGTTGTTTTCAAAGTATTTATGTTGTATATTTGCACCATAAAAGCTATTCTCTCATGAAGGTGTTTTATAAGCTGCTTCTGGCCTCTTTACTGCTTTACTCGTGCAGTGAATCTCCGCTGCAAAACAAAATTGCCGAGCTTGATCACCTCCTTGCTCAAAGTAAGGATTACACGGCCAAATTCGAAGCCGGTGCAGTTCCTTTTCGTGACAGTCTGAAAAATGCAACAACTGATGCTGCCCGGTGGGAGGCGGCGAGGGAAATCTATTCTATTTACAAGTGCATCCAGATGGATTCTGCCCGCTTTTACTTGCGGATGATGAGGCAGCTCTCAGAGGGACATCCAACGGAGAGTTTTTTTTGCCGAATAGAAGAAGCATCCATTAATATCTCCGCTCGTAACTATCAGGAGGCAAGGTCTTTCCTTGCGAGTGTAGATACTTCATCATTAAGCGGAAAAGATAAGAATCGCTACTACGAAACAATTATGCTACTCTATGCTACGGAGGCCATTGATGAAACGCTCCCGCAGGATGTTAGAGACAACAGCATAAAAAAGCGTTATGAGATGCGTCGCCAGTATATTGCCTCTTCCCTTGGCGATCCTTTTGAAGCAGTCCGCAGACCGGCGATCCAAATGTATGAAGACGGCAACGCTACTGAAGCTATACCCATTCTTAAGAATCTTGCCGAGACTTCTGAACCCGGCCTGAAGGCTCACGCATGCTATAGCTTGGCAAAGGCATTTCAGGCCGCCGGAATGCGAGAAGAAACTGAATATTGGTTTGCCCAAAGCGCTATTGAAAGTATTTTGAGACCTTCCGGTGAGCATCTTGCCCTCTACGAATTGTCTATGATGCTTTTTGACGATCAGAATCTCAAACGTGCACTGGCTTATAACCAGGCCGTACTGGAAAGCGAGTTGGAAAGCCATTATAATATTTGGATTATCAATTCTGCCAGTTCGCAGTTGGGCATTGTCAATGCCGTGCTGCTGCGTGAGAAGCATCAAAAAAAGGTCTCGATAATCATTACTATTGTCATCAGTTTGCTGTCTTTGATATTCTTTGCTACCGGCCTGGTAGCTATACGGCAGGCTCAGAAGATCAAGGCTGCTGATGCTGAAATACGTTTGATGAACCACCGGCTCGAGGAAGCGGGTAAAATCAAGGAAGGTTATGTGTTCCGGTACATCATACTTTCGTCCCAATACTTGCGTATGGTAGAGGACTACCGCCATGGCCTGCGTGTCACTCTAAAGGAAGAAGGAATCGAGGGCCTTAAAAAGGAACTGCGGCAAAATGAAATCAAGAATCTGAATTCCAGACAGTTTTATGCTATTTTTGACGAAACTTTCCTGGGCATTTTCCCAGACTTCATCTCACATGTGAATTCTCTGCTCAAAGAAGAAGCACGCTTCCAGATCAAGGAGGGGAAAGAGCTTCCCACCGGGTTGCGTATACTTGCCGCAATCAAACTTGGGATAACCGATTGCGGAAAGATTGCGGTATTCCTGGACTGTGCAGTCAGTTCGGTTTATACGCACAGGAGCCGCATGCGTCATGCAGCCGCTTGTGCTCCTGAAGATTTTGAGAGGCTTGTGACCGAAGCTTAATTCAGCTGGCAATAGGCAAAGGGTTAGAGCAGCGGAGCCATATACAGCGGGAGATAGACAAGTCCGTCTTTCACCTCTATTGGTGAAATGTTATGCCGGGAAGTGACGATACCCTGCCTGGTCTGTGGACCGGGATAAGCAAATTCGGCCGTTTTCGCACATAGGGGTGATTGGTGACAAGTTTTGTCTGTCCTATGGTCAGCCCCTTTCCAACGGTGCGTTTTCTAATTCACGTTGGACTATTTCGATGCCTTGTTTGACTCGTTCTATATCGTCTGCTTCAGTCGGCGGGATTTCCGGGTTCAAGCCCGAAGAAATTGCGCCTCTGTTTGCAGAAGTTCTTGATAATAACTATATTTGGAGCATATCACATTAGATGCAATTGGTATGAAACCTTTCCGTTTACTCTCCGTCTTGTTCCTGGTTTCCCTCATACTGGCTTCCTGCAAGACCGAGGAGAATGAGATTCCGGTTTCCGAAGTCCGCCTGTCGGAAACCACGCTTGAACTTGCTGTAGGGGATGATTTTTACCTCACCGCCACCGTGCTGCCGGAGAACGCCGCCAACAAATCCGTCACCTGGAGCTGCAGTCCGGAAAACGTGCTCACCGTCTATCAGAGCGGCCAGGTAGTGGCTATGGAAGAGGGAGAAGGCACGGTTACCGTCACCACCACCGACGGCGGCCACAAGGCAGAATGCAAAGTCTATGTCCGTAAATATAAGGTAAACGTAAAGTCCGTCTCCCTGGACCAGGAAGTGCTGGAGATGACGGAAGGTGACGAAGTATACCTCTCCGCCACCGTGCTGCCGGAGGATGCCTCGGAGAAAAAGGTGGTATGGAGCTGCGATCCTGAGAGCGTCCTCAACGTCTACCAGAGCGGCCAGGTGGTAGCAATGGGGCCGGGTGAAGGAACGGTCACCGTCACCACCGTGGACGGCGGCTTCACGGCCAGCTGCGCCGTTACCGTCACGCCCAAATTCATTGCAGTGGAAAGCATTACCCTGGAGCCGGAGCCCCTTGAATTGGAAGTGGGCCAGAGTGCCACGGTCAAGGCCACCGTGCTGCCGGAAGACGCCACGGACAAGACCCTGAGCTGGGAAAGTTCCAACGAAGCCGTGGCCACGGTGGACCAGACCGGCAAGGTGACGGCCCTCAAGGCAGGCGAGACAATACTCACGGTAAAGGCCGGCAACATTACGGAATGGGGCCATGTCACCGTGACGGATGTCCCCGTCACTGGCGTTACGGTCAGCCCCGCCCTCGTTACCCTGAAGGAAGGAGAGACCTGCCAGCTCAGCGCCAGCGTATCTCCCGCCAGCGCCCGCCAGGATGTGGAATGGGCCAGCCAGAACAAGGAGGTGGCAACCGTCGACAAGGAAGGCCTGGTAACCGCAGTCCGCGCCGGCAGCACCCGCATCTACGCCCGTTCCAACGCCTTCCAGGACCAGCAGGGCTGGTGCGAAGTAACGGTGAATGAAGACACAGCCGTAAAGGGCATCGCGCTCAGTTCGGAAGCTATGACCATCCAGGTGGGAGAATCCCGCCCGCTCACGGTCACGTTCACGCCTTCCTATGCCGCCAATAAGAATGTGAGCTGGGACTCCGATACACCCGGCGTTGCCACCGTGAGCCAGGAAGGTATGGTTATGGGCTTTGCAGAGGGGGAGGCCACCATTACGGCCACCTCGGAAGACGGCGGCTTCACGGCCTCCTGCCGCGTCACCGTCACCGCCGGCAGCATTCCCCTGATCTATTACTGGATGGGAGAGAATGGCTGCTATGTGAACGGTATGCCGGATCCCAGGAATACCATATACAACTACACCGGCAACTGGACTACACGCTATCAAAGTGAATGTTATGGCATTGTCTCACGGGGTAAAACACTCTATACGCTTGAAAAGGCCGGCCATACGGATCAATCCCACCATGTATTTCTTTGTAAAGACAGGGCGCCTTACGTTGATATAATGGCAAATCCCTATCCAGATTTGCGCTTAAGTGCGCTCAGTGTCCAGGATGATTTCTTTGCCATCCTGAATCCTAACCCTGTTTGGAGCGAGGCGCCAACTGTCTGGAGATGCGACTATGCCGGCCATCACGTGGAAATACCTGTTACGGGCTCATTTACCAAAATCTTCGAACCCGTATTGGCAACGCATCCGGACGGCCGCATTTTCGTCTGCGCAAATATTTATGACAGTTATAATGTAAGCTATCTCGCTCTTTACACCATTACTACCGGCAATGAGGTAATTGAGCAGCGACTGTTTAAACCCGCAGGTACTCTCCAGACAATGGCTGTATCCGAAGAAGGAGATGTCTATGTCAGCAGTATCGAGTACGTCGGAGATGTGTATAGGTCCGTTCTTTTCAAGAATGGAGAAAAACAGGATGGTTTTGATGAGGCTGAGTTCGCCGAAAGAACCGCTGTAGCCTGCCAGGGAGGGCATGTTTACACGGCCTTTGAGGATGATACGCGGAAAGAAATCCGCATCCGGAAAGACGGGGAACTTATCTATACCATTCCCTTGAATGGCAGCTCGTTTATTCAAGATGCCAACCAGCCGCTTGTAGTCACGCCCTCCGGCGATGTTTACATATCGCTCTCCGGGGGGCAATATAAGGGCATGCTTTACAAGAACTGCGAATTGCTCTACTCACTTGAAGCTCCGCATGGGTCACCGTTCCTGTACTATATGGTTATCGAGTAAACGCCTGGGGGGCTCTGCACCCAAACCTGAGGAAAACTTATAGGACGACGAGAAGGACTGATGCCGGATGCGGATGCGTCCATCGGATCATCAAAACCTTTATCCCAGCTTCCGTCTCAGTGCAGGTTGCCGATCATAAATCCGAGCATCCGGGTATTGACCTCTTTCGACTCCGGAAGGTCCAGGCTTGTGACGTTATGCACGTGGCCGACCCGGCGGTCCTGGGAGTCGATGTCGATGAATTCAATCTTGTGTCCCAAGGAGTCGCAGTCGGACTTCATCAGAAGGGCCTGGGAGCGGATGAAGTCGTGGGTGCAGGTGGAAACGAGAAGGGGGCCGGTGTAACTGCCGATGAAAGTGCGCGGCGAAAGTGTCTCAAGGTACTGCCTGTCATTGTAGCGTGGGCCGATGAACCAGGCAAGGGCGCCCTTCGAGAAGCCGCCGCCTTCAGCGAACGATGCGAAATCATATGCAGGGCAGTTGAGCATCACGCCGCGTGGCGTGAAGGCCTTCGGGCGGATGGGCAGAGACCCGTCTTCCGACGCCTCAGCCATATAAAGGGCGAGGTGTCCACCCGCTGAATCGCCGGTCAGGAACATCCGGTCCTTGTTGAGATTAAGCTCCTGGGAGTGGGCCGTCAGATAATCCAGTGCAGCGGCGCAGTCGCTCAGTTCATCCGATACGTCCGTGGTCCCGTTGTTCACGCGGTACTCCAGAAGCACGACATCGTAGCCTTCCTTGAGGAACACGGAGGCGAATTCACGGTTATTCTCCCGTTTCCCTGCTACATAGAAACCGCCGTGGATATCAATGAGGACGGCATCCTTGCGCACTTCCGGAGCGGCGTAATAGATGTCCATCACCTGCTCACCTGTACCGTTCTCAATATAAGGGACGGAGAGTTTCTTCTCCAGGGAGTCAGCATAGGCGGGCTCCGAAGAGACCTTGTTAGCCCCGGAGACAATCATCCGGAGCATCGGGCGCGTCACCTTGACACTGCAGCTGGAGAAGCCTAAAAGGAGGAAAACGGATATGAGTGTAAAAGAAAGTCGTTTCATTAAATCGGGTGTGTTTATCCTATCCTTATGTCATTGTCGTAGGTGCAAATATACGGATTATAGCTTTTGGAATCAACTGAATCTGCGAGAAATGCATTAGGCATCAGCCTACCATTAAAAAGGCATCTTCGCGGCTTACGCAGAATGCGCACCTTGTTTTTATGAAACAAAGTTACATCTGCAGATGTATGGGAAACAGGAAACATTTGCCGGAGTTATCCCGATGGTCGAGCGCAGTAGCCTTATTGCCATACAACAATACACCCCGCATCTCGCGACGCAGGGTGATTGCAATTCTAACCTAAAATTGGAAGGAATCCGCATATTCCAATCATAATCAAGCGCTTGCTACTTGTCAGACGATCGTTTTGCGAAACATACACGAAACTTCTGCATGAATAATGTCATTAAAAACAAGGATAAACGATTCAGTGAACAGCCTGGCTTGATGGCCGCGAAAAAAATGCTCAAAGCTTTACTCACCTTAAAAGGGTGAACCCTCGAGCAGAGTAGCCACGCGCTCTGCTGTTAGGCCTTGTAAAAGGTGCCCTCCGGGTACAGGTAAACCACACCCGGATTGGCAATAGGCAAAGGGTTAGAGCAGCGGGGCCATATACAGCGGGAGATAGACAAGTCCGTCTTTCTGCTCTACGTCATTTGTATGCAGTACATAGGGCGTGGAAAGATACTGGCCAAACTTCTTGATACACTTTTTGATAGAGGTGAGTGTGTAGTTGGTGCTGCTCTTCACCTCTATGGGTGAAATGTTATGCCGGGAAGTGACTATTTCCTTTTGGATAAGGAAATCTATCTGCATCCGGTTCTCCGCTTCATTCTTGTCATAGTTGTTGTAGAAGAAGAGTTTGCTTCCGGCGGTCTTTAACATTTGGGCAACAATGTTTTCCACCAGCATTCCTTCATCGATTTCCAGCTTGTCAAACATGAGTTTCTGGTAGATTTCATTGGTGACAATGCCACGTGCGCTGAATGCCATGGAAATGAGCAGACCGGTATCGCAGAAGTAGCATTTGAGGGTGGTGCGGTCTTCATTGAGTTGGAGGCCAATGTTGGGAGCAGTGGTGTTGTAGCAGATGTTTACCAGCTTGGCATCATCCAGCCAAAAGAAGGAACTGTCGTATTCACGCATACGGGCTTCATCCTTGAGGGCAGAAAGGGTGAACTGTTTTTCTTTCTTCTGGAGTTGCCCGGGAATGGCTTCAAAGATGGCGCTGACACGGGCCGTAAGGCCGCCTGCGTATTTCTTGATGTCGTTCTTATAGAGGCGGAGGATCTGGCGCTTGATGGCATCGACCTTTGTAAAATCACGGGAGCCGGCATACTCGGCAACTGCCTGCGGCATACCACCGACGATGAGATACTGGCGGAAATAGTGCAGCGCTTCCCGGTGGAAGTCGCCCATTGGCTTACACTTTTCGAACTGCTGCCGGATATAGGGCATCAGGACCTCGTTCCCCATAGCCCAGATGAATTCTTCAAAGTCCATCGGATACATATCAATGCCATCCTCTTCAGATGGAATGACAATGTTTTCCACATTTTTCTTAATGGATATGAGTGAGCCTGTCTCCAGATAGTCGAAGCGGCCGTCTTCAACCAGCGCTTTTATGGCCTCGCGGGCTTTGGGGCATTTCTGGACTTCATCGAAGATAATCAAAGACTTGCGCGGCGTAAGCTGCTTCTTGTAGTGGAGCTGGATGTTCTGCAGGAGCGCCCCCACGTCCTCAAGATACTCCTCAAACCAGTCCTTTACACGCTGCGGAGCCCGGCTGAAATCGATGAGGATGAATGAGTCATATTCATTGCGGGCAAATTCCTTTGCAATGTAACTCTTGCCCACGCGGCGCGCACCCTCGATCATGAGGGCTGTAGAGCCGTTTTTCTCTTGCTTCCACTGGAGAAGCCTGTCGTATATCTTTCTTCTCATAATTCACGAATCCTAAAGTTTTCGGAAGGCGATTCATACACCTTTCCGCGATTTTTCACAAGTGCAAATATACACCTTTCCTAGAATTTCGCAAAAAATCTTTGAAAACAAGTTTTTTCATAGTCGCTGCATTCCATGTACAACCGAGAATTCGCCAGTCAACGCCCGGAACTGCGTTTCCTCATGACCCCGACGTGGCCTCCGGACTGGCCGGGCTGGGCTTCGAATAACGCATCCCACACGCATAGAATTGCATTTTTTGGAGGTTTTTCATAGAACTTCCATATTTTTTTTGTTACTTTGTAAATTCAGGGCTTAAACCCATGAGAACAAAGTTAGCAATAGTTATTCTGATTCTCCTGTCGAGTATCGCCTTGTCGGCACAGACAGACGACGCCCGCAGGGATTCCGCGGAGCGCGCCCAGAGGCAGCTGGACTCCCTGCGAAGGAACTCCATCTCCCTGGGTACCAACCTGTTCTACTGGGGAAGCGCCACCCCGAACGCCCACTTCTGGATCCCCCTGGGCGACAACATCACCGTCGGGATGGTCGGCGGCCTCAAGCCCTGGCCCCGCTGGGCGCCCTGGGACAACGACCCCAAGATTGACAGCAAGTGGCGCCACTTCGCCGTGGTCCCCGGCCTGCGCTGGTGGCCCAAGTACAACTACAGCGGCCTCTGGCTGGGTGCAGACTTCCTCTGGACCCACTACAACGTAGGCGGAGTCACCTTCCCCCTCGGCCTGTACCCCGAGGTGCGGGAGAACCGCCTGCAGGGAGACTTCCTCGGCCTGGGCATCAACATCGGTTATTCCTGGTGGCTCAGCAAGCACCTGCGCCTTGAACTGGAGGCCGGCCTCGCGGCGGGATACAACACCGCCGACCGCTACCAGTGCGCATGGTGCGGCGCCAACCTCGGCAAGACCAGCGGCCCCGCCATCGTCCCCAAACTCGGCCTCAACCTGGCATACAACTTCTTCAAGGAGAAGGCCATAGAGCCCTCGGAGCCCACTCCCCAGCTGGACACCCTCAAGGCACCCGATCCCGTGGAACCTCCGGCAGCCTTCGCCCCGGCACTCGCCCTGGTCGAGGACTGGAAGGGCATAGCCGGACAACTCGAGAAGGACCATCCGGTGCTCCGTCCCTCCAGCGAATACAAGCCCTACACCCCCGACCGCATCCTCCGCAAGGAAGA
>OCVV011315819.1_pt1 | contig 13695 bp, 6 predicted proteins | sample 1539721 | NCBI WGS metagenome assembly OCVV01 (sample SAMN02144230, study PRJEB22623) | gut metagenome | biome: sheep rumen | host: Ovis aries | place: New Zealand
GAAATGTTTTCGGCGGAGCATCCGAACGTAAAATCGTTGCAGGAACTCGTCTATTACTTTATGCTGGAATACGTGCATTCGGGCAATCACGAAATCAAGTGGCTCGCCATCACGAATTTTGACGAATGGTATTTCTTCGACGTTAAGGACTTTGCCCGCTATTTCGCTAACAAGTCGAAACCGATATACGATCAGTTCCTGAAATTCAAGGCGAATCAGATGAGCGGCAATAAGACCTCCGATTTCTACAACGATATCGCGAAACCCGCCATCGACGATTTCCTCGCCTCTTGCGACATCAACGTTGTGCATTTTAATTTGGAAGATGCTTGCAAAAACGTCATTGCGAGGAGCGCAAGCGACGAAGCAATCCATTCCACATCCCACATTTCACACTCCACGCCGCTTCTCCCTCTTTACAAATTCCTTTCCCCGGAAACCCTCCTCGCGAAGCCTTTCGCAAACGACAGCAACAGCCTTGACCGCAATTTTTATGCGGAACTTTTGCACATTATCGGTCTCGAAGAAGTAAAAGAAGAAAAGGGCGGCAAGAAAGTCATTCAACGTAAGAAGCCTGCAAATCGTGATCGTGCAAGTCTCCTCGAAAGTGCAATTTATCAGCTTGAAGACGATTTCCCGAACAGGGAAGAATGCGAGGCGATGGCACTCCGTCTCTGCATCACATGGGTGAACCGTCTGCTGTTCCTGAAACTTGTCGAATCGCAAATTCTCATGTATCAAAAGGGCGATGCGTCGTACCGGTTCATGAGTACGGATAAAATTGCGAACTTTGACGAGCTGAATATTTTCTTTTTCAAGGTGCTCGGCAAGAAAATTGAGGACCGCGACGAAGACGTGCTCAAGCGTTACCCGAATGTCCCTTACCTAAACAGTTCGCTGTTCGAGCCGACCGAAGACGAAAAGCATTTGAAAATCCGCGGTATTCCCGATGCACAAATGGAAATTTTCAACAAGACCGTTTTGAAGGATGAACGCGGCAAACGTGCAAAAGGTACGCTTCCGAATCTGGATTACATCTTCAAGTTCCTCGACGCCTACAATTTCGCAAGCGATGCGCAAGGCGGCGTGACTTCTACAAGCAAGACGCTCATCAATGCATCGGTTCTCGGGCTTATCTTCGAAAAAATCAACGGCTACAAAGACGGCAGTTTCTTTACACCGGGATTCATCACCGACTATATGGCTCGCGATGTGTTGGAACGGACGGTGGTGCAGAAGTTTAACGAAGTTAAGGGTTGGGATTGCAAAAATCTGCGAGAAATTGAAGATAACATCGGGAAAGATGATGTTCCGGAAGCAAATAAAATTGTAGATGAAATCCGTATTGCGGATGTTGCCGTAGGTTCTGGACATTTCCTTGTCTCTGCCTTGAACCGCATGCTCGCCATAAAATCTGAATTGAACATTTTCTGCGATGCTGAAGGAAACCGCATCAACAAAAAGAAATGGGAATTGAAGGTTGATAATGACGAGCTTTCCGTTATAGATGATGATGGCGAGCCTTTTGAGTATAAGCCTGGCAATGAAACGCTCCAACGCATTCAAGAAGCTTTGTTCAACGAGAAACGTCGCATTATCGAGAATTGCCTTTTCGGTGTTGACTTGAACCCCAATAGCGTGAACATCTGCCGTTTGCGTCTCTGGATTGAACTTTTGAAGAACGCCTACTACACCAAGGAAAGCGGCTACAAGCAACTTCAGACGCTCCCGAACATTGACATCAATATCAAAGTCGGCGATTCGCTGCTGAGCAAATACCCCGTGCAGAACGGACACGTCGTTTTGGACTTTTTGCAGAAAGAAGACAAGGCCGACAAGAAAAACGGACTCGCCGCGAAACTCAAGGAATACAGGAAAAACGTCCAGGATTACAAGGCGGGCGGAACGAGCTACAACAAGCAGCAACTTCGCCTGAACATTGCCGGCCTCAAGTCGCAACTCAAGGAGCCGCCTAGCATTGACCTCTTCGGAAACGTAGTCAAGAACAACGACATCGACTTTTCCAACTCGCTCGAATGGATGTTCGAATTTCCGGAAATCCTCGACGACGAAGGCCGCTTTACAGGCTTCGACGCCATCATCGGAAATCCGCCGTATGTGCAACTCCAGAGCATGGGCGAGATGAGCGACGTTTACAGCAAACGGGATTACAGTTGCTACAACAAGTCCGCAGACCTTTACTGCCTCTTTGTGGAACGCGCCTATAGCCTGCTGAAAAAGAACGGATATTTCTCGTTCATCATGCCGAACAAGTGGATGCTCGTGGATTACGGCAAGGAACTGCGGCAATTCATGAGCCAGACATCGCTCAAGAAAATTCTCAACTTTGGCGATGTCCAGTTCTTTGCCGATGCGACCATTTACGTGTGCATATTTGTATCGCAAAAGTCCGGCGACAAGATGCCCGTTTTGGCGTGCTCGTTGAACAGCAAGAACTATCACGGCGAATTCGAAAAAGAAGTCAAGGCTGCGACATTCGAGTTCCCGGCAGAAAATTTCGGTGCAAGCGAATGGAGTATCCGCAACAAACTCCACGATTCCGTATTGCAGAAAATGAACGTCGGCACGCCTCTGAAAGATATGCCGATTACAATTAATTACGGCATCAAGACCGGCTTCAACGACGCATTCTTTATTGATGGAAAGACGAGAGAAAAACTCATTGCCGAAGACCCCAAGAGCGAAGAGCTCATAAAGCCCCTGCTTCGCGGCCGAGACATTAACGCATGGGTGACGGAAGGCGATCTGTATCTAATCAATTCGCATAATGGAATTAAAGAAAAGAACATTGCGCCGATTAACATAGGCGAATACCCTGCAATCAAAAAGCATCTTGACCAATTTATAGATAAATTGATTAAACGTGGAGACAAAGGCGATACGCCATACAATCTGCGTAATTGTGCCTATTTGGAAGAATTTGCCAAACCAAAAATCATGTACCCGAATATGACTTCGGTATTCCCGTTTACCTATGACGAAACCGGTTCTTTCAGCAACGACAAATCTTTTATCATTACAGAAAAAGAAAGTTCCCAGAACTTGCCTAAGGGAACAGAAAACGTCATTGCGAGCGAAGCGAAGCAATCCAATGTAGAAACAATCAGCGATGTCATTCCCGCGAAGGCGGGATTCTCCTCTCCCAGTGGCTATAACCTACTGAAAGCCCTTCTTGCAATCTTTAACTCAAACCTCGTCAAACTCTGGATATGGTACAACTGCCCCGAACTCATGGGCGGCACTCGAGAAATCCGCAAAGCTTACTTCGAAAACCTCCGCATCCCCCTAGACAACGCGGAACTCCTGCAACAACTCGCCACCCTCGCCGATGAAATCATCGCCGCAAAGAAAAACGGCGAAGATACAACAGAATTAGAAACCCAAGTCAACACCCTCGTCTATCAACTCTACGGCATCACCGATACTGACGAAATCGAAGCCGTGGAGAAGAGGTAAAGAAATGATATAATTCAAAATGGAGCAAATGCTTTGCTTTGATAATTATTGAAAAATACGTTTGTTTTGAAGCTTAATCTGCTTTCTTAAGAGGTTCTGTAATGTCTGTCCAATCAAATGATAACGAATTGAAAGATCTTCTGACTCAAGTTCAAAAAGGAGAATTACAACTTCCAGAATTTCAACGGTCTTGGGTTTGGGATGATGGAAAAATTTGCAAACTTATAGAAAGTATTGTGATGGGTTTCCCTATGGGTGCCGTAATGTTTCTAGAAACAGGAGGGGAAGTTAATTACAAACCTCGATTATTTACTGGTGTTGATGAATCGAAAATAGATGTGCAGCCTCGTTTCCTGGTATTGGATGGTCAACAGAGGTTGACAACATTATTTCAAGTTTTTATGAGTGTTAAGCCTGTTGTAACATGCTTGGAAAAAAATCGAGATAAAGAAATTCATCGTTATTATTATTTGGATATTCTAAAAGCTATCGATGATAATGTAGATATGGAAGATGCTATTGTTTCCATATCTGACCAAAAGAAAAAAACAGAAGATATTGGTAGAACAATCTTGTTAGATCTTTCTACAAGAGAAAAAGAATTTGAACAGATGATGTTTCCTTTGAACTTGATGTTTTTAGATGAAGGCTTTGATTGGCTCGATGATATGGTTGATTTCCATGGTGAAGAACGGGAAAAGTACAAGGAAATAAAAAAAGTTTTTCGGTCAAGGATTATTGACTTGGTTAAATCATATAAATTACCTGTAATTAAAGTTTTGAAAGAGACTTCTCAAGCATCTGTATGTCAAATTTTTGAAAATGTCAACCGAGGAGGAGTTCCGCTGAATGTTTTTGAATTGGTAACGGCGTCTTTGGCGGCTGAAGGAATAGAACTTCGTCAAGAATGGAAAAGAGTTAAAGATTCTTTTGAAAAGCAAAATTATGAAGTTCTGAAGAATGTTGAAGGAACGGATTTTATCACTTCTATGACACTGTGGAATAGCTATGAAAAATCGTTGGTGAATGGTTCTGGTGTTAAATGCAAGAAAAAAGATGTATTAAGCCTTCGTAGATCCGTATTTGATGATAAAAAAGCCGGTATGGAACAAGGTTTTGTTGATGCTGCGAGGTTTTTAATTAAGGAAGGGATATTTGCATCGGCAAATGTGCCTTACAATACGCAGTATGTGCCTTTAGCTGCTATTTTTGCTTATGATAAAAGTCATGAAAAACTTCTTGATCATGCTCAATACCGCGAAAAATTGAGAAAATGGTATTGGTGTGGTGTATTTGGTGAATTGTACGGAAGTGCGAATGAAACACGTTATGCACTGGATATAAAAGATGTTTTTGCGTGGATGAAGGACGATTCTTTGATTCCAGATACAGTTTCTAGATCTAGTTTCCAAGCAAATCGTTTACTGACATTGCAAACAAGAAATAGTGCTGCATATAAGGGTGTAATGGCGTTGTTGCTGCAAAGCGATATTATGGATTTTGCAACGGGGGCAAAAATGATGGTTGCGACCTATATGTCAGAGGAAACGGATATTCACCATATTTTCCCTGCAACATACTGCGAAAAAAATAAATTGCCTAAGGATAAGTGGAATTCTATTGTTAATAAAACTATGATTTATGCCGTTACAAACCGCTCTATTGGCGGTGTGGCTCCAAGCCGATATATTAAGCGGTTATATAAAGATAACGGTAACCAAGCACTTGTGCAACAAGCTATCAGAAGTCATAAGATAGATTTTGATTTGCTCAACGCTGATGCATTTGATGCGTTCATTATTGATAGAGCGAAATCATTACTCAGTCTAATCGAAATCGCTACAGGTAAAGCTGTGACAGATCGAGAAAGTAAGGAAACTATAGAACTCTTTGGTGAAAAACTTAAATAAGGATTTTTAAAAATGTGTGATGCTTTAAAGTTTTTTTGCGGTTGGGATTGGGAAACAGTTTTAGCCGCTTTAATTGGTGCCCTCTTTTTGGTAATCGGTTATTTGATACAAGGCTATTTTGATCGTCGAGAGAAAAGACGTGAAAATTATAAAGAAGCATACTTTGAATTCCTTCAAGGAGATGCAGAATCTCAAGTACGAGGTGTAATGGACGAATTATATGAAGATTCATTGCCATCTGATGAAGAACAGCGAAAAATAAAAATCAGTGATGACAAAATAAAAGAAAAAATGGCAACATTGTCATCGCGAAATAAACTTCTATTATATGGAAGCGATAAAGTTATACAGGCTTACCTTTCTTTTGTGGAACATATTGATGAACAGACAAAAGCAAAGAATGAAAACAGGCAGATTGAGGACAGAATGGAGATTTTGTGGAATGAAATACTTGTTGCCATGAGAGAAGACATATATGGCGAAAATTCTATAGACCGCCAAAAAATAAATAAGTATTTTAATACATTCAATCGGTTCTAGTGCTTAGGAGTATTAAAAGGCTAAAATATTGAAATTATAATCTTAAGAGTAAAAATGGATAATAATAAAAATTTTTCTTTTGGTAATAAAAAGAAAACGGTAGTGATGCTGGAAGGAGCTTATCGTAAGCTTAAGAGCTATTTTTATTACAATAAAAATTTTATTCTTGTTCGCGAAAAAATTGTTCTATTTGAAGCTAATGAACAACGAATGCAATTTACTTTTCAACGATTGGCTGAGGTTCTACAAAAACCTAATTTACGGGTTTCTCAATTATATTTTCAGAAATTATTTGAAAAGATAAGTTTCTATGTTCTGCCTAAAAAATTTGAATCGCCTGAAAAAAGTCAAAATGATATTGTGTCGAATGTGAACTTACAAGACAGAAAACTCAATTCCGTGAATTTTTTTATAGATGCTCCTATAGAAATACACATATTAGATGTTTTGTTTGCCTTTTTTATTGCAAAAGCTTCTCAAGAAAAGCATATAATATCAGAAAATGTCTATGGAAATTGTGTATATGATGAGGTTCTGAACGCCCCTAATTTTGAAAGTCGTCGCTTTTTTAAGAATTATTTCCCGCAATATTGCAATTGGCGAGATAGAGCTTTTAAAAGGATGGATGATAATTACAAGCACAATGTGAATTCAATTTTGATTTCTTTAGATTTTCAAAAGTACTTTTATTCTGTACGTTTTGATTTTGATAGCTTGAAAACGATAAAAAAGGATACTTCGTGCAATAAGGTTTTGTGTACAATGGGGAGAATTTTCCAACCTGTTTACAACATCTATAAGCACAAAATTGAAAAATATAGAAAGGATTTTGTTGAACATAAAGAAAATGAATTCCCGCTACCTATAGGATTATTTTCTTCAATGGTTTTGGGAAATGTATATCTAACTGAATTTGATCGCAAAGTTACAGAAATAGCCAATTTATCGTATTACGGACGTTATGTGGATGATTGCCTATTTGTTGTGGATGCCCCGGTAAAACAGGGCGAAAATAGTAAATCTATACTCAATAAAATATTTGATGGAATTTTAGAAACTTGCGATGATACATATTTTGTTACTGGAAAAGAAAATATAAAGATACAGCTCAAAAAAGTGAAGGTGATTCATATTGAACCACATGAATCTAGAGCACTATTGGATATTTATAATAAAGAAGTAAAGCTACCGAGTCAAATGAATCCATTGCCTTTGGCAAATTTAAATTTAGATTTGTTTGATGAAAATGCCTATAATGTCGAAAACTTGTCAGATGATGGTAAAATTCGAAATATAGGTGCGATTTCTGCGAATGCACTTTCTGTTGGTTCTTTTTTTTCATCGTTGCTGATGAAATTTGCTCATGTAAATCCTTATTCATCAAAAGTTTCCTCAAATGAAGTGAGCGATAATAAAGAGAAAAATATTGAACAGATTAATAGATTCTTTTCTGGTAGTAATATTATCGAATACTCTTCGCATTGGATGTCCTTTTTTTATTTCTTGATTTCTATTCAGAAAAATGACAAGATTAGAAAATTTTATAGAAAAGTAAAGAGTTATATAGATAGCCTTGATAATGAATGCTTTGAAGATACTTTAGTTGATAAACCGCCAAGAGGGGCTCGTTTAATAACTATAGTAAAACGGGATTTAAAGAAACAATTAGAAATAGCGTTATATTCTGCATTAGCTTTAGATGTAGAATCAGTTTCTAAAAAATCTATAAAAAAATATAATCGAGTAAAGTCTTATATCAAAGCAAATATGTTTAATCATTTTTTGGTGACGTTGCCATTGGCGAATTTTCTTGAGTATGATAAAGACTTGTCTTATATCAAATTATCTCTTGAAAAGATTGGACAATTAACTTCGGTTGAGAATAGTTTCAAGTTAAAATGGTCGCCTCGCTATATTGGGTACGAAGAAATCCTGTGTTTGCGATTTTATCGAAATTACGATAATACTTCTATAAACTACAAGAAGGGCTTGACTGCGTACAAAATTTACACTAGCGTTAATTACATCAGTCGTCAAGATGAAGATTGGTGGAATCCTGAGCCGATTCTGGAAAAAGGGGATTATGATATACAGAAATTTTTAATTCAGCCCTTTATTCGCAAACCAATAGAAAAAATAAATGTTGCTGTGGCAAATATGAAGTTGGATGACTCAATTGAAAAAATGTTGAGTCGTTGGGAAAATCTTTCTTTTGATTATAAAAAAGTTATACATAATATTTTTGAAGACGCGTTGAAAGTATTTTCCTCTAAGCAAAATAAAAATTTCCCGTCTATTTTGATATTACCAGAGGCTTCAATACCAATATATTGGTTGGATGAAATCATTAGATTTTCAAAGAAAAGTAAAATTGCGATTATTGCTGGATTGCAACTAGTGAATGGGAAAAATACTTCTGCACACAATTATATACTGCATATTTTCCCATTCAGTGTAAAATATCTTGATACGGCTCTAGTTGCAATAAGGGAAAAAAATGACTATTCTCCGTATGAAAAAAAGGAACTGTCAAAACTAGGAAGAATTTGTAAAGATCGAGAGTTTGCGAAGGCTGTATATTTCGTATTCGATTGGTATGGAGTACAAATTTCATCAATGGTTTGCTTTGAGTTAACAGATATCGGTGCTAGGGCAAAATTAAAAGATCGATGTCATTTGTTGGCGGTACCTGTTTTTAATAAGGATACAAGATATTTTTCAAATATTATTGAATCAACTGCTCGTGATTTACATGTTTTTGTTGTTCAGGCAAATACATCAACGTATGGAGATTCTCGCATAACTGCTCCTTATAATCATGATAATAAGGATATTTTAAGGATTAAGGGAGGCGAAAATGAGAATGTTATTGTGGGGTCTCTCGATTTGAAGGGGTATTTTAAGTATAGAGAAGAATATGAAATAAAGCTAAAAGAGGAAATAGAGCAAAATCTTAAGGATTTCAAGGATAAAGTCAAGAAAAAAAAGGAAACTGAATTTGTGAAGGAAAAGATAAAACCATTGTCCGCTAGACATAAGAAGAAGGATGGTGTTTATGCCTAAAAAAAATCTTTTATACATGTCTGCTCAGGATTGTAACGGTAAACTTGTAACAGCCGCATTTGCAGAGAAGGGGGCTTCATATTCTTGCCCGATTTGTAATGGTGTGATGACTTTATGTAAGAGTGGAAATATTGGACCCGGTTCAAGACGTCCGTATTTTAGACATAAGGCTTTGTCTTCCAATTGTACTCCAGAAGGTGTTTTACACCATACATTCAAAATGATGCTAGCCGAGACTTTGGAAAATAGTATCCAAAATGGAGAACCCTTTGAAGTCAAATGGACTTGTAAATTTTGCGGTGAAGAACATGTTGCAAATCTTCTCAAAGTCGTAAGAAAGGTTGAAGTAGAAAAAGATTTAGTTGTTTGCCAACCGGATATTTTGTTGCTCACGGCAGAGGAAAAGCCGATTTTTGCTATCGAAGTTGTCGTATCTCATGGACCAGAACCGAAAGTTTTGGAATACTATAAGAAGAATAGGATTGCATTGTACCAGATAAACATTTGTTCTGAAGATGATTTAGTTGATGTTTCGGAACGAGCGAAATTACCTGTAGTTTTTGATTTTTGTTCAAAAATTCCAAGGTGTAAACAATGCGGTTCCTATTTTGAAGAGGAACATTTGGCTATTGTTGATTGGCAATGCTATAAGTGCCATGAAAATTTTAAAGCAGCAGTTATTCTTATAGGGCTTGGAAGAAAAAATGAGCCATACGATGTGGTAACTCCGAAGAATTTTTCTGAAAATGAGATGCTTTTGGCGAAATCAAAAGGGGTTATCATTGAAAAACGGTATAGCAAAACAATGAATGAATCATATTTTGCAAACATTTGCCCTCATTGTAAATCTATGGTTGGCGATTATTTTATAAGTGATGAATTGTTTAACTTGGTCTATGATCTTCAAGCCAAAAAAGAATGTGGAGTGAAAACATATCGGATTGGTTATTATTGCCATACTTGTAATACGTTTGTACCATCTAAAGAATGAAATATGCTCATAAAAATTTTAATTGACAAAGTATAAAGAAGAGAAGTTTTTTAAAAAAAGGAGATAGGAACATGAAAGAAATATCAGATGACGATAAATATGTAATCAAGGAATTTTTGGCCAAATGTGAAATTGAAACATTCTTTTTTTCAATAAACCAAAATCCGCAATCAAAAAATATAAAAAAAGATGATGCTAAACAGTTTCGAGAAGAATTATCAAAAAGGATAAAAAAATATACTGGCGAAGTTTGTGTTGCTTTTACTTTCTGCAGTACAAAAAGGAATGCGCCTCTAGTTCATAAACTTGTAAAAAATTACATGGATTTGATGCATAAAACAATGTCTAATGTTGATTCTTTATCTCAAATAGCATTCAACGATGACGATCAGGTCTCTTATTTACATGCACGACATTTTTATTGTGATGATTTTCCTACCAATGAATTTTTTAGTGAAGATGAAAAAAAAGCTATACAGCCTTATATTTCAGTAAAAATATTCCCAATAGTATTATTGAATGAGATGATGTCGTTAGTGAAAAAATATTGTGATCGACCCATGATGGATGATTTTGGTTTTCAAGAATCTTCACTTGGAAAAACGTTGCAAACATGCAAGGGAAAGCCTGGGTTTGAATTTGTCGATGATGATATGATTGCTTCAGCCCGAAAAGCAGATAAAATGATGACACAATGGGATATTTTAGATTTTCTTAATATTTCAGTCTTTGATATTATCCCTATTTGGAATGCACAAAATGGCCCGATGTGGTCTTTTTTACAGGATTCAAACTTTTTTAAATTGAAAATCATGTCAATAAATATTCCTCAAATTCCGACTAAGGAAGGAGATTCCGCTATATTTAAAACTGCCTTAGAACGAGAAATAGAAAAATTCAAAGATACAGTGAAAACGATGAAAGAAATATTGATTCCTGTTGCTATGAAATTTGTCTATTTTCCGCCATTAAATCATTCTAAAGATATGGATAATGTGGTCTTGGAAACCATTCCAAAAATCATTACTATTTTACGTCCCCCAAGAATGATGCAGATTGAGCCCAATTTTGACGAACGTTTAGTTGGAATTAATGAGTACGAAATAATTCGAATGCAGTCAAATAATCATTGCCCAAGTGGCGCTCTCTATTTTCTTGTGAGGGATGCTTTTAAGTTTAAGAGTTTTTGGGATGAAGGATTAGATTTGCTGAAGCAATGTCTTTAAGTCATAAAACATTATCAAGCATAATAAGGGAAAATCAAGATGACAACAAAAAAGGTGTCCAAAAAAATCGCTACAAAGAAAAATAGCGAAAGATTAGTTACGGAAATATTTATAAGTCATTCAAATAGAGATAAGCCAGTTGTTGATGACCTTGTTGATTTGATATGCTTGTGCACAGATTTGAAAAATGAGCAAATTTTCTGTACATGCGTTGAAGGTATGGGCTGTACTAATGGCGTTTTTTTCAATTCGGAAATCCGAGAAAAGCTAAGGCAGTCAAAAGTTGTTATTACATATTTGACAAAAAATTATCGTAATTCTGAATTCTGCTTGGCTGAATTGGGGGCCACATGGTATTCAATGGATGATAAAATATTTATTCCTTTGTTAGATCCAGAACTTGGGAAAGCATTTTTTAAGGGTGTGATAAATGGGGTTCATCTAGGAGATTTAAATAAAGACATTTTGTTGGGAATGTTTGAGACTTTAAATAAACTATATCATAATACAGTGAAATTAACTCGAATTGAAAGAAAAGTTTCTGAATTTATGGATAATTATGAAAGTAAAAAAACAAAATGTGAGTCATCTTTTTTTGTTACAGAAAAAGAATGGGAAACCAAAATTGATGAATTAGAAGAATCTCTTGAAAAAAATGCAAAATTAGAAGATGAACTAAAGAAATTAAAAAAAGAAAATGAACTTTTGAAAAAAGCGAAAAGTAAAGAAGATGTGGAAAAAGCGGAATTGGCAGCTTGTGATGATGTTATAGAACAATATGGAAAATTGGTTGAAAGAGTAAAAGAATGTTCGTATGACTTTAACAAGTTTACGATGAGATTTATTTTGCTGGATAACTATAATATAGAAAATCCTGATAATGTTAATTATTACGCAGATGATATAACAGAATCTGTTTCTAATGATTATTTGCGAAGAAATGAAGATTGCGATTGGCCTAGCGTTAATTACAATGAAGGTACAGTAGAAGAATATGTTTCAGCTTTGGATGAACTGAGAGACTTTTTAGAAGATTCTGAAAATGTTGAAGATTTATCAAAATATTTTAAAGCGAAAAAAATAAGGTTCAATATAAATCAATTAAAATTTTATCAAGCTATACTTGGTGTATAGCCGCAGAGTGCTTTTCACCCATGCTCTTCACTTCCTCTGGTACATTCTATTCCAAAGTCCAGTTCAAGACTGAAGGAGTCGAGAAGGTCCTGTTAACAATTTTAACTCTATTTGGTGATTATTCCATCTAGTTATGAACCCGCGCGAAGTTCTCGTATTAATCAAAGGTGAAATAAAAACGGAAGAGGTGGAAACTCTTTCCTTTGATGATGCCAGTCGGAAATGTAAGGTTGTTTTTCGTAATGGTAGTGCTTATGAATATAGCGCCGGTAATGTTGTTTGTCTTAATAACCCTTGCCAGCATGATTTCAAAAAACAGAAGATTTCAGTAAATGGCATTGAACTTTACAATATTGAAAACATCTTTGAATTCTGCGATGCCAAAACGAACAAAAAATATTGGCATGTCGTTTTCAAGGATAAGGCAAAAACCTATAAATATGATGAATTGAAGGTCCTGAACGAAACGAGGGATACTTTTCAAAGTGCCGTCTTGAATTATCTGAAGGATGTCGCGGCAAATAATCCCTTGTTGGTTCAGGAATTTTGTGAGAATGAAAACAAGAAAGTGGATGCCTCCTTATTGCAAAAGCAATATGACAAAATAAAGGGCATCTACGAAAATGAAGATACTGCGTTGGCTCTATATTTGAAGTCTGGAGCTCAAAAGGACTTGCAGACTACAGAAACGCGAACTCTTGTTTTCCCGTTTGGTTGCAACCTCAGCCAAATCAATGCCGTTCAAAATGCGTTCAAATATACAATTAGCCTAATTCAGGGTCCTCCAGGAACTGGTAAAACACAGACGATTTTAAATATCCTGGCCAACTTGCTGATTCAAGGGAAGACCGCGTTAGTCGTATCCAACAATAACAGCGCCATAAAGAACGTCCAAGAGAAGTTGTCTCAATATAAATTGGATTTTCTTTCGGCTATGCTTGGTAAAGATGAAAATAAGACATCTTTTATTGAATCGCAAAAGCCTAGAAAATTGGAACCTCCCATAGAAAAAAATCGTCCTAGTCTCGTTTCGTGGCAAAAGAACATATTAAAGAAAGTTTCCGACGCAAAACGGCTTTTTAGTGAGCAGAATGAGTTGGCTCGTGTAAAGACGGAATTCGAAAATGCGAGAGTGAATTACGAGCATTTTAAGGAATATCTTGATGAATTGAAAATTTTAGACTACTCCGTTGAAAATCGGAATAATCTAAATCAATTCGATATAGAATCCGTTAGAAGCCAACTAGAATCAAATCTTAAGAATAACCCGTCAAGAAACAAGTTTTCTTTTTTTACTCGTGTTTGGCTGCGTTTTGTTAAGGGGCTTTCTAATTGGAAATTTCTCAAGGGTGAT
>OCVV010992082.1_pt1 | contig 13685 bp, 22 predicted proteins | sample 1539721 | NCBI WGS metagenome assembly OCVV01 (sample SAMN02144230, study PRJEB22623) | gut metagenome | biome: sheep rumen | host: Ovis aries | place: New Zealand
AATTCATAGAAGAAGCTGAACGATTAAAAAAATATGATGAGAAAAGATATAGATGGATATATCTAGGGGAAGTAATAGGAATTGAAGGATTAATATATAATCCTGACCTGTTCATAATAGAAGATGCAAATTATATAGAAGAACATAAACTGCGAGTGTTATATGTAGATTTTGCAATAGATTGTGGGCATCAAACAAGTGCAACAACTTGTATGGCATTTGGATATGCAACTGATGGTAGATATTATTTATTAGATACTTATTACTATTCTCCACATGAGAAAGCAAGAAAGAAAGCACCAAGTGAGTTGGCACAAGATTTATTTGATTTCAGAACTTACATATGTACAAAGTATCAAACAATAGTAGATAATGAAACGATAGATAGTGCCGAAGGAGCTTTACGAAATCAATACTTTGCAATGTTTGGGATAAATTTGCATCCTGTAAATAAAGGAAAAGATAAAGAAGAATTGATTGAATATTCCCAAGATTTTATAGACTTGGGAAAATATGTTATACTAAATGTGCCGAATAACATAATACATATTAAAGAAATGACTAACTATATGTGGAAAAAAGATAGTGTGGAAAATGGTAAACCTGAACCTGATAAACAAGAAAAGGAACTTATGGGAGATGAAATATATTACAATACACATACAAATGATTATTCATATTATTATGCAGACCATAGTTGTGATGCATTTCAATATTATGTAAAAGACAATTTAGAAAAATTAGGATTAGAATTTTAAGGAGGATTAAATGGCAATTTATGAAGATTTAAAAACACAATTAAGTAAAAAAGGAGTTAATTTGGTAGACACTGATTTCTATTCATTAATTGATGTATGGAATAGTTGGTACAAAGGATCAGTAGAAGATTTCCATTTCTACAACATTAAAATGGCGGATGGATCAGAACAACAATGTGAAAAGAAAACAATGTCTATGGCAAAGAAAAGTGCCGAAGATATGATGAAACTTAATTGGAGCAACAAGTGTGATATTAAACTTGGAAGCGATGAAAAAACAAAGAAGTTATGGAGTGTACTAGATAGTAAACAAAATAACTTCACAATAATGTTCCCACAAATGTTAGAGTTAGCATTTGCACTAGGAACTACTTGTATGAGTGAATACAAAGATGAATTAGGTAGAACAAGAATTGAATATATTAAAAATCCAATGAATATTGTTCCATATGCATTTGATAACTTTAATATTACAGGATTTGTAGTATTCGACCAATGGCAAGAAAGCGAAAAGAATAAACCTGTATTCTACACTCATTTAACATATCATGAATTTGTAACTGAAAAAGATGAAGAAACACAAGAACTAAAACAAGTTTATAGAAAATACAATGAGTTATACAAATCAAAAGATGTAAATAAATTAGGAAAAGAAGTGGATTTTAAAGAAAAGTTCCCATATGTAGAAGAATTAGTAGAGTATGAAACTGATACTCCACATTTCCAAATTATTAAAGCACCAATTGTAAATAATGTTGATCTGAACACACCAATGGGAATTAGTATATTTGCTAATTCAATTGATAAGCTAAAAGCAATAGATGATAAATACGATAGTTTTGATAATGAGTTTAATGATGGTAGAAGAAGAATACTAATTGATAAAACTGCTTTAAAGGCTTCCCCACAAGTAACTGCAAATGGCGAAGTTACACAAAAACTATACTTTGATAAGAATGATAGAACATATGTAGCAGTTAATGGAATGAAAGACCAACCAATTAAAGATATTAGTTTTGATATTAGATATGATGCACATATTGATAGTATTAATGCCGAACTAAATTGGTTCTCTAGTGCAGTAGGATTTGGAGAAAGTTTCTATAAGTTTGATGGAAACGGAATGGCAACTGCAACTGAAGTAATGTCGCAAGATGATGATGCATTCAGAACAAAACAAAATTATGAAACAGTTATTAAAGATGTAATAATAGATTTAGTAAAATCAATATGTTTCTTAGAAGATATTGATATAGAAGAAAACGAAATTGAAATAACAATGGATTATTCAAGATTTGAAAATCAAACTGCTACTCAACAAAGACTAGAAAGAGAAGTAAATATGGGTATTACAAGTAAAGAAGATTATAGAGTAAAAGTTTATAATGAAACTGAAGAAGTAGCAAAGAAAAAGATTGAAGAGATAAGAAAGAATAATCCTAGTGTAAATGAATTATTAGGAATAAATAATGAATAGGAGATGATCCTATGTTATCCGATGAAATGATGGATAGAGTAATCGAAAGATTAACTCAAAGAATAGATAATACAAATGAATTTATATTAAAACAAATAGGAGGAAGCATCAAGAAAATTGGTGCTTTAACTCCAACTGAAGCACATCGAGTAACTCAAATACTTAAATATGGTGGAGATTATAACAAAATAGTAAATGAGTTAGCAAAGATGACTAGCTTAAGCAAAAAGGATATATATGAAATATTTGAAGAAGTAGCAAAGCAAGACTATGCATTTGCAAAACAATTCTATGAAGCAAAAGGCAAACCATATATCCCATACGATGAAAATATAGCATTACAAACACAAGTAAGAGCATTAGCAAGACAAACTGCAAATGAGTTTACAAACTTAACGAGAACTATGGCATTTGCCAATGTAGTAGATGGAGAAGTTGTGTACTCTCCAATTGCGGAAGCATATCATGATATATTAGATAAAGCATTGTTAAGTGTATCACAAGGCAAAACTACATTTGATGAGCAGTTAAGACAATCAATGATGGAACTCGCTTCCAATGGTATTACTGCAGTAGAATACGAAAGTGGAAGAACATTAAGATTAGATAGTGCTTTAAGAATGCAAATGAGAGGTGGATTAAGAGAACTACATAATCAAACTCAAATGTTATTAGGAGAAGAATTTGATAGCGATGGAGTAGAGATAAGTGTACACTTTAACCCTGCACCAGATCACGAATTTGTACAAGGTAAACAATTTAGTAATGAAGAGTTTGAAAAGTTTCAAAATGATGAAGATGCAACATCATATGATGGGACATTCTTTAGTGCAGATTATAACGGACACGATAGAAGAAGTATAGGAGAATATAATTGTTACCATTATGTGTTTGCAGTAGTATTAGGGGTTAATAAACCTGAATATACTAATAAGCAATTAAAACAAATAATAAATACAAATAATAAAGGATTTAAGTTTGAAGGTAAACATTATACTAATTATGAAGGAACTCAATTACAAAGAAAAATGGAGTTGGCAATTAGGAAACAAAAAGATGTTCAAATATTAGGTAGGTCAAGTGGAGATAAAGAACTTGTTAGAAAATCACAAGATAAGATCAGATTATTATCCGAAAAATATAACGATCTATCCAAAGCAAGTGGATTACCTACTAAAGCACAAAGATTAAAAGTAAGTGGGTATAAAAGGGTTTCAACAAAATAAAATAATGTTATAATGAAAGTGGTAGTAAGAGTGGGGAGGAGATATGGAAATAGCATTAGCTTTAAGTATCTTATCAGTGGTAATTACTGTTCTTAATTTTGCATTTAATAGAAAAGATAAAGCAGTTAAAGATACAAAGGAGTTGGATGAAGATAAAAGTGACCAAAAATTAATCAATTATAGATTAGGTCAAGTAGAAGTCAAATTGGATAAAATCCTTGATAAGTTAGATAGTTACGATAAGGAAATAGATGAACGAGTAAAGAAAGCCATAGAACAACATATAAGAGAATATCATAGAAAAGGATAAAAAGATGGGATTACGAGAAGATGTATTAGACATGAAGAAAGAAGTAAAAGAAATGAAAGAAATAAGTATGGCACGAGAAGTGTTAAAAGATTATAAAAGGCAAAATAAAAGACAATTCATCATAATCCTAGTTATGTTAGTAATGTGGTTTCTAACAATGACATATTTAATTATAGTGCTAAATAAAGACAACAAAGAAACAAATGAAGAAATAGCATATGCTCAAATAAGTAATATAAAAGATAGCAATATCATTTTAAATATATAATGGATTTTTTTGAGTTTACAAAAAGTGATTATGAATATATAACAAAAGAGTGTATGTTAGATGAAGAATACCAAAAGTTATTAGAATATAAAATTAAAGGGTATAGTAGGACAAAAATGGCGATGCAATTAGGTGTGAGTGAAGCAACATTAGATGTTATGATCCGAAAATTAAAGAAAAAGATTAAAAAAATCTTATAAGAATTCGATAAAGTCGAGTTCTTTTTTTATTCTAAAATTTAATTAGAAAGGAAGGAAACTTGATTGGTTATTTAGAACATAATTTGTTAAGGTTTTTCTTTCTTTTTATTTAGGAGATGATTAAAATGTATAACCCTTATATGCAACAACCTAATATTGATAGGATAAATGCTCAGATCAATGAATTAGAAAAAATGAAAGCACAAATCCAACAACCACCTAGTATTAATCAAACATTTCAAATCGCACCAAATAGAGAAGTAATGCGATATGCAAATACTATTGATGAAGTACAAAGAGAAATGGTTATAGGAGATACTCCATTTTTTAGCAAAGATATGAGTATAGTGTGGATTAAAAATCTTAAAGGAGATATTAAAACTTTTGAATTAAAAGAAATAATACCTAAAGATAGCAAAGATATTGAAATAGAATACTTAAAGCTACAAATAGAAGAATTAAAGAAAGGGATAACACATGAACAACATAATACAAATGATAATGACACAAAAGATGCCACAAATGATGATTGGGCAATTGGAACAACAACTAAAAGTACGAAATCCAAAGGCATATCAAAACTATCAACAAGCGAGAAAGAATAATCAAAATCCTAACGAATTTTTAAATAATACCATTAATTCTTTTGATCCAAGAAAAAAGCAAGAATGGGAACAAATGATGAGTAATTATGGTATCAACTCAAAATGAGTTTGATATAGAAAAAAATAAGGAAAGGAGAACAGTTATGAACGGAAGTACAGGTATTCAACCAACAATTGAATTAGCAACAACTAATGGCAATGGTTTCTATCCTATCTATCCAATGAATTATGGAAATAACAATGGAAGTGGTTTCTTTGGTGGAGATGGAATTTGGGCATTAGTATTACTAGCACTATTATTCAATGGCAATAATGGATTTGGTGGTTTTGGTGGTGGAAATAACAATGATTTCGCTTGGTTATCTAATGGTCAAAAAGATATTATGAATAACACAAATAATGGATTTGATACTTTACATTTAAGTAATCAAATTGAAGGAACAAGAGATGGAATTGCATCATTAAGCAACCAATTATGTAATTGTTGTGCCGATATGCAACAATCAGTTTGCAATGGATTTGCAAATGCAGAAATAAGTGCAAATGCAAGACAAGTGGCTGATATGAACCAAAACTTTAATAACCAAATTTCTACACTTCAAGCATTTAATAATTTAGGAACTCAATTCCAAAATTGTTGTTGTGAAAATAGATTAGGTATCGCAGGATTAAATTCAACTATTATTAGTGAAAATTGTAGCGATAGACAACTAATCAATGAAGTTGGTAGAGATATCATAACAAATCAAACTGCTAATACTCAAAAGATATTAGATGTGATTTGCCAAGACAAGATTGATGCAAAGAATGAAAAGATTGCAGACTTACAAAGAGAATTACAAATGGCGGATTTAAGAGCATCTCAAATTGCACAAAACTCATTTATTGCACAAGGCTTTGCTAATGAAGTAGACCAATTGTATAATCGTTTATCTTCATGCCCTGTTCCAAGCACACCTGTGTACGGAAGAACTCCTATATTCACTTGCCAAAACAATGGATGTGGATGTAGTGGAAACTCATTTATTTAATAAGCATATAGTTGAATACAACTAACTCGAATACGAGAACTTGCTAATAGAGAATAGGCATAGTTCTATTCTCTTTTATTTTAGAAAGGAGAAATAAAATATGATACAAGCATTACAAATATTACCCCAAGCATTAACAAGCAATACTGATAATATTAATTTTTCTACTATTGATATAAGAAGTAGAAGTGCCAATTGTTGTGGATGGTTACAATACATGAATGGTGGTAGTGATTTTACTATTATTGGTGGTGGAACTTTTAAGATTAGCTTTAATGCTAATGTAACAAGCGAAACTGCAGGTAGTTTAGCATTAGCACTTAAATCTTCTACAGGATCGGATATAGAAGGAACTGAAATGGATGTAGAAGTAGCAACTGCAGGAGATTATTATAATATTTCATTTACAAAAATAATTAGAGTGTGTCCTAGAGTAAACACTACAATAGCAATAGGCTCACTAAATGCAATTGGTGGAGTAACACCTATTGTTGAAACTGAAGTTCCTACAATAAAAGATGCTAATTTAATTATAGAAAAAATAGCATAATGAATAATGTCGATAATCTATCTTTGATATTACAAGCATTAAGTTTACAAATTCTATTTCAAGACTTTAATAATAAGGATCTGATGAACGAATTACATACACAAGATGAAATATATCTAAAGAAGATAATAGAACAAAATAAAAGGATTATAGACTTATTAGAAAGGAATTATAATGGAAGAGAAACTACTCAAAAAGGTAAATGAAAAAATCGAAGCAATAATTGAAGAAGATATTAACACGAATAATATAGATAATTTATATAAATTATCAAAAATAAAACATATGACAAAGGAGGATGAACAAATGAATTATGGCAATTATGGAAACTATAGTGGTAGAGGACCCGGATATGATAGTTATGGAGAAAACTATGGCAATTATGGAAGATACGATAACTATGGTGCAAGAGGTAGAGATATAAAATATCGTGGGGAAGAAAATTTAGATAGAATGCATGGGGAATATGGTAGATACCAAGAAAGTAAAAATAGATATGGTGCATCAGAAGATACTGATAAATCATTTCACTATATGGTAAACGCATTAGAAGATTTTATCAAAGTATTATACGAAGAAGCAAATACTCAACAACAAAAACAAATGCTTCGTGAAACAATTCAAAGAAGTATGATGTAATGTATAAATTTTATAATAACAATGCTTTAGGACTATTTGAAAACGATTGTGTGATTAGAAGTATATCATTAGCTACAAATAATACTTGGGATGATACCTATGAACATTTAAGCAATATTGCTAGAATGAAAGGTACTATGATGGATGATAAAGACTTCGTAATAGAATATTTAGATGAAAGATATCCAAGAGTATATGATATTCCTAAAAAAGTGGGAGAAGTGGCAGGATTGTATAAAGACAATGTATTATTAATTACAATGAATGGGCATATAGTATGTTCTAAATATGGTGTAATATATGATAGTTTTGATTGTAGAGATAAAATAGCGGAGTATTGTTGGAAAATAAAGTAGGTTATTGATACCTACTTTTTGTGTGATATAATTAATTTAGGTGGTAAGATGAAAATCGCAATAGATAAACATAGTATAAAAGGAATAAAAAAGAAAAAGGATAATGAATATATTTATTTATTTGATGATGAAACATTAGATGATCTGAAAAAAACTAAATTGCATTGCATTTATTATGAGAATTGTCCATTTGTAGATATCAATCTTACTGAATACGATATAGATTGTATAAAAAAAGCAAAAATAACTGATGAAGATTATGATAAGTTGGAATATATCAATAATAAAATAGGTATTATAGTTCCTAATTGCAATTATGGAGATTTTCTAGAAAGATGCTTAAAATCCATATTAGAACAATCGTATGATAATTTTGAAATAGTATATGTAGATGACTGTTCAACTGATAATAGTGTAGAAATTGCAAAAAGTTTATTACGAAAAGAAGATAAAATAGTAGAACTTAAGCAAAAGAGATTAAATGGTGGTGCAAGAAATGAAGCATATTTACATTTAAGTGATGATGTCGATTATGTATATTATGTTGATAGTGATGATTGGCTAGGAGATAAAGAAGCACTATATAAGATTAATCAAAAACTTCAAACTAAACCTGATGTTTTGTTTGTAGGAATGTATAGTTATAAGAATAATAAACTTCAAACTTGCTTCATTCCTAATTATAAAGACAAATATGATGCAATTAAGGGGTGGAGTGGTAGTTGTGGTAAGGTAATTAAGAAAACACTTGCTACAAGACAAGAATGCCTATATAACGAAGGAACATTAAAAGAAGATAAGAACCAACATTGTAAAATATGTATTAACATGAATAGTTTTGAATTGTTAAAAGAACCAATTTATGTATGGTTTCAAGAAAATCACAAATCAATTACTACAATAAGAGATAAAGCTAATTGGGGAACATCAACGATTAGACATTATGCGGATACACTTCAATTGTATTTAACTTATAAAGGCAAAGATAGAAGATTAGATGAGATATTAGAAGAAAGAGTAAACAAATGTAAGAAAGAGATGCAAGAAGGTGGAGATAGACAATGGTGACTAATGAATGGTACGATATAAAAGGTTATGAAGGATTATATCAAATCAATAAATTAGGTGAAATAAAAACACTTAGAAGTAATAAAATAATGAAATATGGATATACAATGAAAGGTTATAAACAAGTGGGATTATATAAAAATAAAAAATGTAAACATTTATATGTTCACAGATTAGTTGCCGAAACATTTATTTCTAATCCTAATAATTTACCATTAGTAAATCATAAAGATGAAAATAAACAAAACAATTGTATTAATAATTTAGAATGGTGTACTAATCAATATAATTTAAAGTATGGAAATACACAAAAAAATAAAAAAAGAAAAGTATTACAATATGATTTATATGGTAATTTCATAAAAGAATGGGAATGTATAATAGACATTGAAAAAATATTAAAAATATCTAACTCTAACATATGTAAAGTATGTAATGGTAAAAGAAATAAAGCTGGTGGTTATATATGGAGGTATAAAAATGATTAAATTGTCAATTATTATACCTTATTACAATACATATGAACTTACAAGAAAATTATTGGTGCAATTAATAGCACAAATAAATACACCACAAGTAGAAGTTATTTTAGTAGATGATGGATGTAATGAAAAAAGATTTGAGGAATATTTATCTTGGTTAAGAACTATGGATTTTAGTTATGATAATTTTGTAAAAATAATTCACAAAGAAAATGGTGGAGTAAGTAGTGCAAGAAATGTTGGTATAGATTTAGCAAAAGGAAAATATATAGCATATATAGATAGTGATGATATGGTAATGCCATATTATGTTGAAACATTGCTAAAGTTAATCGAAACAAAAGATGAAGATGTCATATATTTTAATTGGTTAGATATTAACACTAATGATGTTGTAAGATTTCCTAGTAATCCTGCAGTATGGAAAGCAATATACAAAAGAGAAATAGTACCTAAATTTGATGAAACATTAAAAGCAAGAGAAGATTATTTCTTTAATGAAGAATTAGAAAAATCAGATCATACAAAATATTATTATGATAGAGTATTGTATTTATACAATTCAGGGAGAGAAGATGGATTGACATCTAAAAATCAAAGAGGAGAATTATGAAGATTTTAATATTATCATGTGATAAGAATGAAGATACATTTGAACCATTTCATCATTGCATGGAAAAGTATTGGAATAATCATCCACAAGTAATATATGCAACTGAAACAATTGAAAATCCATATTATGAAACTATTAGTCACAATGAACCATTAGAAAGATGGACAAAAAGAATAAGACAAACATTGAATGACATTGATGATAATGAAATTTTAATTATGATAGATGATTGTTTTATAAGAGAACAAGTAGACACAAAAAGAATTGAATATGCTAGAAAACATTTAAAAGGCAATATAGCAATGTTTAATTTTGAAAAAACATTTGATCCGAATGATGAAGAAACTGAAATTAAAGGTTTTAAAAAAAGACAACATGGTTCGCCTTATGAAGTAAGCATAATGTGTGGATTATGGGATAAAGAAAAACTATTGAGAGTATTAGAAGAAGATTGTAATCCGTGGGAAGTTGAAGGCAAACAAGATAATAAAGGATTTGACTTTTATATAAATAGTGGAGAATTTATTATTAATTGGGGATATGAAACATTTATATTTACAGGAATATGCAAAGGTAAATGGTGTAGGAATATAGTTCCATTTTTTGAAAAAGAAGGAATAAAAATAGATTATAATAAGAGAGGTTTTTATGATTAAAGTACAAGCTATTAGACAATTTACATTATCAGAGTATGATAAAATAAAAGATACATTGCAAAGAAAAACGATTAATCGTGATGGAACAATATTTGAAGATGATATATTTGAATGTGATGAAACTATGGCAAAATACTTAATGGGCAATAATGATAATGGAGTAATAGTTGTAAAAATTCTTGAATATATACCGGAAACTAAAGCAAGAAAAAAATAATCTTGCTTTTTTTGTGGGGTACTTTGACAAAACTTGAAAGAATGATATAATTTATATAGAGTTCAGGAGAACCAAAATATGCCGAACTCGTAGGCAAACAAAATCGAGGTTATACTCCAACTTAAACGAGTATAAAGAAAGGGCAAAATGGAACAAGAAAATGTTCAAAATGTAGAAACTGAAACTACTACTACTGAACAAGTAGAAAACAACAGTGAACAAGTTGTAGAAAAAACATTTACACAAGATGAAGTAAATGCAATTGTTAAAGAAAGACTTGCTAAAGCACAAAAAGGAATTCCTAGCAAAGATGAATTAACAAAATACAACGAATGGAAAGAAAGCCAAAAAACACAACAAGATAAATATGATGATCTAGTTAAAAAAGATAACGAAAAAGACACAACTATCTCTAACTTACAAAAGGAAAATTTAGTTTTAAAATCTGGAATAACTGATACTGATGAAGTAGAATTCATAGTTTATAAAGTTGGAAAGATGGATGGAGATTTTGAAGATAATCTTAAAGACTATTTGGCTAACAATCCAAAATTTGCTAAAAAGCAAGAAACAAAAGCGACAGGAGTACAAAGTAGTGTTACAAGTATTCCAAAAGAAAGTGGTGTTAGTGCAATATTAAAAAGCAAACATCCGGAATTATTTGAATAAAGAAAAGGAGAGATAAAAAATGGCAAACCCAATTGCAATAAATGGTACTCACAAAAGAAGAGAAACCTATGCAAATGAAGTTTTAGCAATGGCTAAAGCAAAAGTAAATATTTATGAAGATTTTTCAACTGATTATGAAGTTGATGGAGCTACAGGTGCTATTAAAGTTCCTACTAGAGATGCAGAAGTTACAATTAGTGACTATGATGTATTAAATGGTGTATCTTTAACACAAAGTGCAACTGATTATGTAGATTTACCTGTAGACAAAAACTATGCAATTAATGAATTAATTGATGGTTATGAAGCAGAAGCAGTACCTGATAATATCAGAGCAAATAGAATTGAAGCCGCAGGATATTCATTAGGACTTAAAAAAGAAAATATGGCAATTAAAACTATGGTAGAAGGTGGAACTACTTCATCAGATACTACTGCTTTAACTGAAAGCACTGCTTATAAGAAAATTGCTACTGAAATTAAAAATATGAAAGCAAGACACATGGATGTATCTCAAATGAGAGTAGTAATAGATGCAAATACTGAATTATTACTATTAACTGATGAAAAATTCTCTAATACTGCAGGTCAATTAGGAGCAGAACTTGTTAGAGAAGGTGTTATAGGAAAGATTAATGGTGTTCCTGTAAAGGCAAATTATCTATTACCTGAAAATCTTGAATTTATGGTATATGATAAGAGATTTATCCAAAAATATGAAGTATGGGCAGTACAACCAACAATTGAAGATATTAAAGATGACAAACACATTGGTGCATCACACTTAATTGGTCGTGAAGTTGGTGGCTTAAAAGTTACTAATGCATTAGGTGTTCAAATTAAAACTTCAGGAACAATTCCTAGTTTATAGTAAAGGAGGCATTTCATGACATTTGAAGGACAATACCTAACTTATATCGAGTATAAAAGTTTAATTGAAGGCGAAGGTGGTTCTGCAATGGGCGAAATGCCTTTTAATCTATTAGAATTTGAAGCGAGAAAACAAATTGATGAAGCAACATTATTTAGATTAAAGAATGTAGAAAACATTCCACAAGAAGTTAAATTATGTGATTATAAATTGATAAATAGTATAAATGCTTATATGACTGCTACTAATGAAATGGTTAATAGTGGAAATGTTAAAAGCGAAAATACTGATGGATATTCCATTACATATGCAAATGCAAGTGAAATAGATTTAGTATTATCTTCAAAAAAAGATGAAATACAAAGCATTATTTCGAAATACTTGTTTGGTGTAATAGTTAATGGGGAACACATCTTATACACAGGAATATAATGATAACAAATTCAAGTGTTACTATTTATCATAAGAATGGATTAGATTTAGCTACTCACTTTGAAAAATGGTCAAGACATAATTATGAGAATGTATGGTTCTTTGGTGGCAAAGGTGCAGGTTTAAATAAAGGATATGATGATGCAAATGATGTAGAAGTTCGTATCCCATATGATAAAAATGAAGGACTTGATATTAAAGATTTTGAAATCGGAGATATGATAGTTCAAGGATCATTAGATTTAGACATTGCAACACAAGAAGATTTAAAGAACTATATGGTTTATTATATTAAAAGCATTAATGATAATAATTTTGGTAATTCGAAACATATTCATCTTGGAGGTAAATAATGCCTGTAAGATTACAACCCACAAGTAAAATAAAAGCACGATTAGGAATTGATCCTAATGGTAAAGTACAAAAATTCTTTACAAATACTTGCTATAAGCATATGGATAAATATGTGCCAATGGATGAAGGTAATTTAAGAATAAATGCAAATATTCAACCAAATTCTATTACATACGAAAGTGTGTATGCACAATATCAATATCATGGAATAAGACAGGATGGAACACACGAAGTTAAACAATATACAACTCCGGGAACAGGACCATATTGGGATAAAAGAATGATGAGTGCAGAAATGGATGATGTTGTAAAAGAAGTACAAGATTTTATTGGAGGTAAATAATGAATATAAGTGAATTAAGAATATCAAAATTAAGAGAATACTTATTTGAAATTATAAATACTCTTACTACAAATCGTGAGTATCAAATTAATGCTAATATGTTAAGTAATAAAGTTGAAGATTATTCGTTAGACAAAATACCTACAACAAGTGAAGTACATGAATGGATTATAGGGGATACAATCAATAGAGATGTATATTCATTCAGAAGTAGAAAATCTTATTCACAAGACACAATCAATAATTTAAAAAATGTTGGTTTCTTTGAACAATTTGAATATTTAATCAAAGATAATAATAAAAAAGGCATATTGCCTGATATAAATGGAATAGAAAGTATAGAATGTTTAAATTGTGCAACGATGAGTGCGAATGATGGTACAACATCTGAATTTGACATTCAAATACAAATAACATACATCAATAATGATATAGGAGGAGGTGGAATAAGTCTATGAAGATTATTGCAAAAAAAGATTTCTCGACTAATATAGGGGATTTTATAAAAGGCGATGAGATTAAAAATTTAACTTATAATCAAATAATAAAGTTGAACGAAA
>OCVV011163665.1_pt1 | contig 13684 bp, 14 predicted proteins | sample 1539721 | NCBI WGS metagenome assembly OCVV01 (sample SAMN02144230, study PRJEB22623) | gut metagenome | biome: sheep rumen | host: Ovis aries | place: New Zealand
GACGAGCCCGATTCGATCTTTGACGAGGAAGGCTTTTTCAACGAGACTGAAACGACCGGTGATTACTATAATCCCGATCAGGCAGGCTCGATCACATTCTGACAGGAGAAATTATGGCGAGCTTTAAGATTGACCGCGTTCAGGAGGATATCCTGCGCGAGCTGACCGCGATCCTGCGCGAGCTGAAGGATCCGCGCATCACACCCGACCTGACGGTGGTGCGTGCGGAGCTCTCGGGCGATATGGGACACTGCAAGGCATATGTGTCAAGCCTCTCGGGGCTGAATCACGCAAAGGAAGCATGCAGAGTCCTGACGTCTGCCTCCGGTTTCATCCGGAGAGAGCTGTTTCACCGCCTGAAGCTGCGCAAATCGCCGGAAATGCACTTTGTCGCGGATGATTCGATCGCGTATGCGGCGGATATCAGCGAAAAGCTCAGTAATCTGGGGCTGACCGAGGGCAATGCTCCGGCTGTGCCGGCAGAGGATGAGCAGGAAACCGAATTCTGAGAACGGGGAGGTACCGGATATGGAACAGGACATGCAGAACTGCCGCAGACTGGACAGACGCGCTGCGTATGAAATGCTGCAAACGCTGGAGGATGTGTATATTCTGATTCATCGCTCTCCGGACGGCGACTGTATCGGCGGCGGCTATGCGCTGCACCGGATCCTGAAGGACATGGGCATCCGCTCACGGGTGATCTGCGCAGACCCGATCCCGCCGCTCTACAGCGCGATCACGAACGGCGTGGAATTTGAGGATTTTGCACCGAAAATGCATATTTCGATCGACGTCGCGGACAGAAAGCTGTTCGGCGATCTCGCGCCGGAGCATAAGGACAGCGAGGTGCTGCTTTGTATCGACCATCACGGTACCAACACACATTATGCGAAAAATCTGCTGCTGGAGCCGCATGCTTCGGCAGCCTGCGAGGTGCTGTTCTATCTGATGAAGGAGAACGGCATCCCGATGACCGCAGAAATCGCGGCCTGCCTCTATATCGGCATCGCGACCGACACGGGCTGCTTTCAGTTCAGCAACGCGGGCGCCGATGCCTTTGAGGCGGTCGGTGAGATCAAGCGTGCCTACCCCGAGCTGCCCTATGCGCGGCTGAACCGGGAACTGTTCGTGCTGAAATCACAGGGCCGCATCCGGCTGGATGCCGGGCTCATGCGCGATATCCGTATCTCGGACAGCGGCAGAACTGCGCTGATCTATCTGCCCTATTCGCTGATGCAGCACTACCGCCTCTCTCCGGATGAGGTGGACGGGGTTGCGAATCTGCCGATGCAGATCGTCGGCGTGGAGATCGGGATTACCTGCAAGCAGCAGGAGGACGGCTCCTACCGTGTTTCCCTGCGCGGCGGCGACCATGCCGATGTCTCGGCAGTCGCGGCGAAATTCGGCGGCGGCGGACATATCAAGGCGAGCGGCTGCTCCGTGAAGGAGGGTGCGCCGGAGGATGTCTGTGCGGCACTGATGCAGGCGGCGGAGGCGTCGCTGCAATGACAGAGCTGCGCGGGGTACTGGTCATGAACAAGCCGCAGGGCTTCACGTCATTTGATGTGATCGGCAAGCTGCGGGGCATCTTAAAAATGAAGCGTCTGGGTCATACCGGGACACTCGATCCGATGGCGGAGGGCGTGCTGCCGGTGCTGGTCGGCACTGCGGCGAGGGCATGCGATATTCTGCCGGATGAAACAAAAACCTACCGTGCGGGCTTTCAGCTCGGTACGGTGACGAATACGCAGGACAGCACGGGCGAGGTGCTCGAAACGCATGCATTTGCGGTTTCTGAGGATGCGCTGCGGGCGGTTCTGCCGCGGTTTACCGGCGATATCGGGCAGATTCCGCCGATGTATTCTGCGGTGCAGATCAACGGAAAACGGCTCTATGAGCTGGCAAGAGCGGGCAGGGAGATCGAACGTCCGGTGCGGCAGGTGCATGTGGAGGCAGTCAGGCTGCTTTCGTATGACGCGGAGCACGGCACCGGTACAGTCGAGATCACATGCGGAAAAGGCACGTATGTACGAACGATCCTGCACGATATCGGGCAGACGCTCGGCTGCGGCGCGTGCATGACGGCACTGACCCGCACGGCTGCCTGCGGCTTTACGCTTGCACAGGCCCACAGCTTTCCGGCGGTGCAGCAGGCCGCAGACGAAAACCGCCTGGCAGAGCTGCTGATCCCGACGGACAGCCTCTTTGCCGCATATCCGGCGCTGCATCTTTCTCAGAAGCAGACGGTTCACTATGCAAACGGTGTGAAGCTCAGTCTGCGCAGCCTGCACGGGCTTTCGGAGGAAGCCTCCCGATACCGCATTTACGGTTCGGACGGGCAGTTTCTCGGTCTGGCACAGACCGACCGGGACACGGAATGCCTCCGCGTATTCAAAAACCTTTGAGGAGGGATAACACATGAAGCAGGAGCTGCATGAAGCACCGAACCCCGCCCGCAACCGCATTGTTGCGGCGCTCGGCGTTTTTGACGGAGTCCACCTGGGACACAGACGCGTACTGGCACAGGCCGTGTCGCACGGCGCCTGCCATGTCGTGACCTTTGCCGCGGATTCCATGCCAAAAAAGCAGGGAAGACCGGTACACTATATCTATCATGACGAGCAGAAGCGGCGGCTCCTGACGACCTGCGGCGCGGATGCGGTGTTTGCACTGCCGTTCGGCGAGATCCGGGAAATGGACGGAGAAAGCTACTGCCGCCGTATTCTGAAGGAGACTGTTTCGGTCGATGCGGTTGTCGTCGGGTCGGATTTCCGGTTCGGACGGCAGGCATCCTGCGGGATCGCAGAGCTGCGGCGTCTGGGCCATAAGCTGGGATTTGAGACATTCGTGGTGCCGCAGGTGCGGGATGAGGACGGTACGGCCGTTTCCTCGTCGCACATCCGGTTTTTGCTGGAAAGCGGGCAGATCACCAAAGCCAATGTGCTGCTGGGCGCTGATTATCAGATTCTCGCGCATGTGACCCCGGGGCTGCACCTCGCCGGCGAAAAGCTGGGCTACCCGACCGCGAACCAGAGCTTTGAGCCGTGGCAGTGTGTGCCGCGCAGGGGCGTATATGCGTCCTTTGCGGAGATCAATAATATGTGGGTTCCGGCGATCACGAATATCGGCGTCAGGCCGACCGTGACAGGCGGCGATGCCGAGCCGATCGCGGAAACACATCTGATCGGCTGGAGCGGCGAGCTGGCCGGCACATTGCTGCCGGTGACGCTTTGCCGGTTTATCCGGCAGGAACGCAGATTCGATTCGCTCGATGACCTGAGTGTGCAGATCAAGCGGGATATCCGGGCGCGGATGCACCTGCTGCCCGCAGACGGCATCCTCTCGTGAGCCGGACAAAAATGCAGTTTTCCCGAATTGAACACTCTGCTGTCACATACAGCGATTACAATAGGTAATGCATGATTGAAAAACTGTGCTGCGGGCTCCCTGCGGCACGGTAGGAAAGGCAGGTATGAAATGCAATGATTGAAGTGCGGAATCTGACGAAGCACTACGGAGACAAGCATGCTGTCAACAACATCAGCTTCACCGTTGAGGACGGTGAGATCCTCGGCTTTCTGGGGCCAAACGGCGCCGGAAAGTCCACGACGATGAATATGCTGACGGGCTATATCTCCTCGACCTCCGGTCAGGCACTGATCAACGGCGTGGACATTCTGGAGGATCCGATCAAGGCGAAATCCTTTATCGGCTATCTGCCGGAGCTGCCGCCGCTCTACCTTGACATGACCGTCAAGGGCTATCTCAACTACATCTACGACCTGAAGAAATGTAAGCTGCCGCGCAGAGCGCATCTGAACGAGGTCATGGCGCTGACAAAGATCAGCGACGTTGCACCGCGTCTGATCAAGAACCTCTCCAAGGGCTATAAGCAGCGTGTCGGCGTCGCACAGGCGCTGATCGGCAATCCGCCCGTGCTGATTCTTGATGAGCCGACGGTCGGCCTCGACCCCAAGCAGATCCTCGAGATCCGCACGCTCATCAAAAGGCTCGGCAAGAACCATACGGTCATTCTGTCATCCCATATCCTGAGTGAGATTCAGGCCGTCTGCGACCGCATTATCATCATCAATCACGGCGTGATCGCCGCGCACGATACCACGGACAACCTTTCAAGGAATGTCTCGACCGATCACCGCATCATCGCCCGCATCGAGGGGCCGCGTGAGGAGATCGTCAAGGCGCTGCGCAATATCAGCGGCATCAAATACTGCCGCGCAGATATGGAGCGCGAAAAGGGCGTCTATGAGTATGAGCTGGAGGCGGCACCCGGTTCCGATATCCGCCGCGACCTCTTTGAGATCGTCAGCGAGCACAAATGGCCGCTGCTGGCGCTCCGCTCTGCCGAAATGACGCTGGAGGATGTGTTCCTCAAGATCACGATGGGCGAGGGTATTGTCATCCCGAATCAGGAAGACGTGGCACTCGCAAACGAAACGAAAGGCGGGGATGACTGATGGGCGCAATTTTCAGGCGTGAGTTCGGTGCGTTCTTCACATCGAGCATTGCATATGTTTTCTTGGCTGTTTTCTGGCTGTTTACCGGTTATTTCTTTGATTTCAACTGCCTTCAGAACGGCACGACCGACATGTCCGGCATGTTCCAGAACATGTTTCTGATCTGCGTCATTCTGATCCCGATTCTGACGATGCGGCTGTTCAGTGAGGAAAAGAAGCAGAAGACCGAGCAGGGACTCCTGACCGCTCCGGTCAGCATCGGCAGCATTGTGTTCGGCAAGTATTTTGCCGCACTGCTGCTCTATACGATCGCACTGCTGATGCCGTTTGTCTATGCGCTGATCCTCAGCTCCTTCGGCATGGTCGAGTGGGGCATGGTCTTTGCGAACTTCCTCGCACTGTTCCTGCTCGGCGCGGCATTTATCGCGGTCGGAACGCTGATCTCCTCCCTGACGGAGAACCAGATCGCTGCGAATGTCGTGACGATCGTCGTGCTGATGGCACTGTACCTGATCGACGTCGTTGCAGGCAATGTCACGATCGAATGGATTGCAAATGCGATGAACTATCTTTCGTTCTACCGGAAATATTACGCGATTACCTGCGGTTTGTTCAATGTTTCGACCGTTGTGTTCTATATCAGTGTCGCGCTGATCTTCAATTATCTGACTATTCGCGTGTTTGAGCGCAGACGCTGGAGCTAAGGAGGTGCCGGAAGCATGAGCAAGAAGAACGACGAAGAAAAGGAACTGCTGAACACAGAGGAGCAGGCAGAAGATGCCGTCACCGAAGCAGAAGCAGATCTGAAGGAAGAAGCCGAAGAAAAGGCAGAGAAAAAGGACAGCAGGAAGGAGAAGAAAAAGCATGAGCGCACCTCCAGGGAGGAAGCGGACCGTGCGCTGAACCGCGTCAAGCGGCTCAAGAAGCTGAAGTACGGCTCACTCGCAACGGCGATCACGCTCATTTTTATTGCAATTATTGTTGCGGCAAATGTGATCTGCAATATCCTCGATAACCGCTATAACTGGAATATCGACCTGACATCCAGCGGCCTCTATGAGATGGATGCACAGACGGTTTCCTATCTGAACGGCCTGAATGCCGATGTGAAGATCACGGTTCTCGCGCCGGAAAGCTATTTCGAGACAAACAATATCGAGATCGTTCCGGAGACACTCAACCGGTTCCGCACAGAGTCCAACGGCCATATTACCGTGGATTATGTCGATACGGCCAAGAACCCGGAGGCTGCGAACCAGTATACCGAGCATTATTCCGGTCAGCTCACGCTCGGCGATATCGTCGTGTCCAACAAGGAGGGCGACCTTGTCCGCGTGCTGAAGCTGACGAACGATATCGTCAAGATCTCGCAGACCCCGAACTATCAGACCATGTCCTATGACACGAGCATCAGCTTTATCGGCGAGCAGTCGCTGCTGTCTGCGATCACCGGCGTCACAGACCTCAATCCGGTCACGATCGCGGTCATCGATACGCTGAACGGCGATGTGATCTACAATTCCAACCAGACCGGCTTTGTCCGGATGATCGACCTGCTCGAAAAGAACAACTATACGGTTGAGCATATCGACCTTGCGACCGACGAGATCTCGACGGAAAAGTATGACTTCGCGATCCTCTGCGCACCGTACAATGACCTCACTGAGGCACAGGTTGAGAAGCTGACCGCGTTCCTCCAGAACGGCGACCAGTACGGCAAGACGCTGCTCTACTTCGGCAGCCCGATGCAGCGTGACCTGGTGAACCTCAATGCGTTCCTCGAGGTCTGGGGCATCGCAGTCGATCACTCGATGATCATTGAGAGCAACAACTCCACTGCACAGGTCGTGCAGGTGCTCATGGGCAATCAGGCGAATATGGCACTGGCTGTTCCTGTCGGCAGCACGACCGAAGCAGAGCTGAACACTGCATTCACCTCGAAGCTCCCGATTGTTGCACCGTATTTCTGCCCGGTTCAGACACTGTTCTCGACCAATGCCGGCAGAACCACCACCCCGCTGCTGACGACCTCCGATACCTGCTATACGGAGCCGCTGACAGAGGGCGAGGAGGCCGATGAAACGAAGCAGAGCTTCAACCTCGCGGTGCTCTCCAGGACGACATTTACCGACGGAAGCGAAACCTATGCAAGCTCGCTCATCACCTTCGGTTCCTCGTTCTTCCTGGATTATCTCGTCGCGGGCAGCTCCAACACCTACGGCAATGCAGATTATTTCATCCAGACACTCAATTCGCTGACCGGCAAGGAGCAGGTCATCACGATCGCAGAGAAGTCTCTGAATCCGACCATGGTGACGGTGACAAGCAGCCAGCGCAAGACGATCCGCAATGTGACTGTGTTCATCATTCCGGCGATCGTCGCACTGGCCGGCATCTTTGTGTATCTGAGGAGAAAGAATAAATGAACAAAACGCTCAAGGGTATTATCGGCGGAAGCGCCCTGCTTGCGGTGCTCGGCGGTGTACTCGCTGTCCTGAAGCTGACGGAGAAGGAGCCCGAGCCGGAATCCTCCTCCGAGGCTGAGGTCATCATGCTCTGGCATGCGAACAGCGACGATATCAGCAAGGTCACGGTCGAGCCTGCGGACGGTAAAGCGTATTCCGCAGTACGCCGCATGGATCAGGTCGAGACAACCGACTTAAACGGCAGCAAGATCACGCAGGATATCGCGAACTATTATCTCACGGACTATGACGATCTTCCGATGGATACGACGGGCATCCGTCTGCTCGCGACCCGTGCGCCGGAGCTGGCGGCGGTCGATGTGATCCTGGAGCATGCGTCCGATTCGGACTATGCACGCTTTGGCCTGGATCATCCGACCCGCGTGACCTATGAGGTCGATAACGCGGATCCGATCGTGTTCCTGATCGGCGACAAAACACAGGTCGATTCCAACTACTATCTGCGCATGGAGGGCGGAGATACGGTGTATACCGTCGAATCCACTGCGGTGGATCCGTTCCTGAAATCTGCGGAGGATTTCCTCGGCACACAGGTGACGCCCGAGCCCGAGGACGGCGAGGAGATCATCGTCAAGTCTGTCCGCATCGAGCGCAAGGATCTTGATTACGACATCCTTCTGGAATATGACGAAAGCATTTCCGAAAGCGACCGCAGCGGCAGCATGGCACAGCATGTCATGACTGAGCCGATCTACTGCCTGCTCAGCCCGGATAAATCCGCAGATGCCACACACGGTATCTACGGCCTGTCCGCAAATGAAGTTGTCACGCCGCACCCCACGGAGGCCGACAAGAAAAAATGCGGCCTCGATGACCCGTTCACGACCGTCACGGTCAAGACCGGAGAGGGTAAGACCGTAACCTTCACGCTCGGCGATACCTACGAGACAGAGGACGGCGAAACCTATTATTACGGGATGCTGAGTACCGTCAACTGCATCTACGGCTTCTCCGCCGATGCAACGATCTATGATGACGTTGTTCCGTCGGGTATTTCCTCGAAGAATATCCTTGACCTCTATGTCTGGGATGTCAGCCGTCTTGTGTGCGAGGGCGGCGGGAAAAAGCTCGAATTTGACGGCGAGGGCAGCGATGCGTCTGACTTTGTCCTGAAGCTGAACGGTGCGCGCTATGAGAATACCGAGCGCTACCGTCAGTTCTATTCGTTCCTGCTTCAGACCAAGGCGGAGGATCTCATCATTGAGGAGATCGAGACGCCGGATGAATCGGAGCGCCTCGCCGCACTGACCGTCGAGAAATCCGACGGCACGCGCAGCTATCAGATCGACTTCTACGATGCAGGCGGCATGAAGGCCTACATCGCGATCAACGGCCGGATCACGTTCCGCTGCCGGAAATCCTATGTTGATACGCTGCTGCATAATATTGAGATCTTCGAGAATGATTCGGAGGAATTTACGACCAGATGGTAAGACAGTGCGGGAGTCAGCATCCGCACTTTGATAGAAAAAGGGAGGTTTTTACGATGAGCGAAAGCTATTTTACCTATAAGGCACGCCCTGTCGTCCGCAGCGGCAAGACGATCTATTACGGCAGCATGGCTGAACCGTATGTGGTGATGATGACGGTCACGGCGGAGCAGCCTGACCACGATATCATGGCCGCAACAGAGATCAAATGCTATCTGATGAAAACGGACAAAAACCTGAACCCCATGCAGGCAATTACGAAAACCGCAGCCCGTGCAACGCTCTATGATGCTTTGGAGCTCGCGGCTGCATGGCTCCGCTCAACAGAGCGGCCGGCAAGCTGATTCGCGGAACGATTCTGAAAACAGGGGAGGTCACACCAATGAGCAAGGTTTTGATTATCGGATGCGGCGGCGTTGCATCCGTCGCGATCCAGAAATGCTGTCAGAATGACGCTGAATTTACAGAGATCTGCATTGCGAGCCGCACCGTCAGCAAGTGCGATGCGCTGAAGGCGAAGATCGAGGCAGAGGGCAGGTCAAAAACAGTCATCACGACTGCGGCGCTGGATGCCGACGACAAGGATGCAGTGCTGGCGCTGATCCGTTCCTATCAGCCCGATGCCGTGCTGAATCTCGCGCTGCCCTATCAGGATCTGACAATCATGCAGGCATGCCTTGAGGGCGGCGTGCATTATATCGACACCGCAAACTATGAGCCCGAGGACACCGATGATCCGGCATGGCGCGCGATCTATGAGAAGCGCTGCAAAGAGCTCGGCTTTACGGCATATTTCGACTATTCGTGGCAGTGGGCATATCAGGAGCAGTTCGAGAAGGCCGGCCTGACCGCACTCTGCGGCTCCGGCTTTGACCCGGGCGTGACCTCTGTGTTCACGGCATATGCGCTGAAGCACTACTTTGACGAGATCCACTATATCGACATCCTCGACTGCAACGGCGGCGACCACGGCTATCCGTTCGCCACGAACTTCAACCCGGAGATCAATCTCCGCGAAGTCTCCGCAAACGGCTCCTACTGGGAGGACGGGCACTGGGTCGAGACAAAGCCGATGGAGATCAAGCGCGTGTATGATTTCCCGCAGGTCGGCAAAAAGGATATGTACCTGCTGCACCATGAGGAGATCGAATCCCTCGCGAAAAATATCCCGCATGTCAGGCGGATCCGGTTCTTCATGACCTTCGGTCAGAGCTATCTGACCCATATGAAGTGTCTGGAGAATGTCGGTATGCTCTCGACCACGCCGGTCAATTTCAACGGCACGGAGATCGTTCCGATCCAGTTCCTGAAGGCGCTGCTGCCCGATCCGGCATCGCTGGGGCCGCGCACCGTCGGCAAGACGAATATCGGCTGCATCTTCACCGGCGTGAAGGACGGCAGAGAAAAGACCGTCTATATTTACAATGTCTGCGATCATCAGGAATGCTACAGGGAGCTCGGCTCTCAGGCGATCTCCTATACGACCGGTGTTCCGGCAATGATCGGCGCGGCACTGGTCGCGAACGGGACATGGCGCAATCCCGGCGCCCGCACGATCGAAGAATTCGACCCCGATCCGTTCATGGATATGCTGAACAAGTGGGGGCTGCCGTGGGTTGTCGATGAGAACCCGCAGACGGTGGAATGATGCGGCGGCAGGAATTGCCGACTCCCTGCTATATCATTGATGAGGCAAAGCTCCGGAGCAATCTGGAGCTTTTGCAGCATGTGGAGCAGGAGAGCGGCGCGCACATTTTACTGGCGCAGAAGGCGTTTTCGTGCTTTGCGGTGTATCCGCTGATCGCGCAGTACATCAGCGGAACAACTGCGAGCGGGCTTTACGAGGCACGGCTCGGCGCGGAGGAATTCCGCAAAGAAAACCATGTGTTTTCACCGGCCTATGATCCGGCAGAATTTGCGGAGCTGTGCCGCATCTGCGACCATATCAGCTTCAATTCCTTTGCACAGTTTGAAAAATACCGTCCGGTCTGGGAGCAGGCAGGCGTCAGTGTCGGCATCCGCGTGAACCCGGAGTGCTCGACGCAGGGCGACCATGCGATCTATGACCCCTGCGCACCGGGCTCGCGGCTCGGCGTGACAAGGGCGAATTTCCGCCCGGAGCAGCTCAGCGGTGTTGAGGGGCTGCATTTCCATACGCTCTGTGAGCAGAATGCAGACGATCTGCTGACGACCTTTGCCGCATTTGAGGAGAAATTCGGGGAATTCATCCCGCGGATGAAGTGGCTGAATCTCGGCGGCGGGCATCATATCACCCGCGATGATTATGACGTATCTGCGCTGATTTCGCTGATCAGGCACATCCGCGGACACTACGGCGTCGAGGTCTATCTCGAGCCGGGCGAGGCGATCGCTCTGAACGCCGGCTGGCTTGATACGCAGGTCATGGATATCGTGGAGAACGGGATCAAGGTGCTGATTCTTGATGCATCGGCAGCATGCCACATGCCCGATGTGCTGGAAATGCCCTACCGTCCGCCGCTGAAGGATTCCGGCAAGTGGGGGGAGAAGCCGTATGAATACCGGCTGTCTTCGCGCACCTGTCTTGCGGGTGATATCATCGGCGACTACAGCTTTGACCGCGAAATTCAGGTCGGCGACCGCCTGACCTTCGAGGACATGGCGATCTACTCCATGGTCAAGAACAACACCTTCAACGGCATGCCCCTGCCCGCAATCGCGATTCAGCATGAATCAGGCGACTGTGAGATCATCCGGCAGTTTGGCTATGATGATTTCAGGGAAAGGTTGTCCTAGAATGAAACGAAATGCACTGAGCCACCGCCATGCCATGAAGCTCTGGCAGGTCATTGTCCGCTGCGTCTGCATCCCGCTGGTCTGGGTCTTTTATGCGGGAATCATTTTCCTGTTCGTGTACTTTCGCGTCAGTGATTCCCGGGAAGCCGATGCGTATCGGAATGCAGAAAGGACGCTCTCTGTGACGGCGACGAGGTCGGTGGTTTCCGAAGAATACCGGCGGGATGCAGATGACCGCTACAGAAAATATTACAATGTAATTTGGGAATATCAGATTGACGGAAAAACCTATACATACAGCGAAACCCGACTCAATTCGCCCGGAAAGACACGGACGCTGAGCGTGTATGAGGGCAGCGATCACCGGTTTCATGTCTGGAACGGTGACGGAGCAGGGAGTGCCTTTTCGATGGCTGGGATGATCGTTGCAGGCATTCTGTTCTTTCTTTTGTTTGGATTTGTCACGATCGTCCTCCGGGGAATCTCAGCCCCGGATCCGCTGCCCCCGCCCGGACAAAGGAGCTTTTGATGAACACACCGAAAACAGACGGCTTTCACATGCCGGCAGAATTTGAACCGCATCACGGAACTCTGATGATCTTTCCGGAGCGCCCCGGTTCGTGGGCACACGGCGCAAAGGACGCACAGCGGGCATTTGCAGAGATCGCAGCGCGGCTTTCGCAGTGTGAGCAGGTGTATATGCTGGTCAATGACCGCACAGCCGAACCCGCAAAAAAAATGCTGCCGGAATCGGTCACGCTGCTGCACATCCCGACTGACGATGCATGGGCGCGGGATGTCGCACCGACCTTTGTGCGCAGTGACAGCACAGGCGAGGTACGCGGGATATCGTGGCAGTTCAACGCTTGGGGCGGTGATTTCGACGGCCTGTATCCCGATTATCAGCAGGACGATGCGGCTGCGGACGCAGTCTGCGCGGCACTGCGCAAGGCCTGCTATGATGCGCGCCCGTTTGTCCTGGAGGGCGGCGCGATCCACTGTGACGGCGAGGGCACTGTGCTGGTCACGGAGGCCTGCCTGCTCTCGGGCGGGCGCAATCCGCAGATGACCAGGGCGCAGATCACCGAAACGCTGCTGGAAATGCTCGGCGCGGAAAAGGTCATCTGGATCCCGTTCGGCATTTACAACGACGAAACAAATGAGCATATTGACAATATCTGCGCATTCACAGCGCCCGGCGAGGTCGTGCTGGCGTGGTGCGATGATCCGGATGACCCGCAGCATGCGATGTCGCAGGCGGATTTCGATGTGCTGTCGCGTGAGACAGATGCCAGGGGCCGTCGCCTGAAGATCACGAAGCTGCCGGTTCCGCACAAGCCCGTCTGCGTGACTGCGGCGGAATGCGAGGGATATGTCTTTGCAGAAGGGGAGGATACCCGCGAGCCGGGCGAACGGCTTGCCGCATCCTATGTCAACTTTTATTTCGGCAATGACTGCGTGCTGGTGCCGCAGTTCGGCGGGGAATATGCGGCGGATGATGCGCGGGCATGTGAGATCCTGCGCGGCTGCATTCCCGGGCGGGAGATCGTCCCGATCTCAGCGCGGGCGATCCTGCTCGGCGGAGGAAACATCCACTGCATCACGCAGCAGATCCCGCTATTCCGCTGATTCGTAGGCCTCCCGCAGCACCTTCAGCGCATGCTTTTCAATGCGGGAGACATATGACCGGCTGATCGACAGCGCTTCTGCCGCTTCACGCTGTGTCTGCGGCGGTCTGCCGAACAGCCCGTACCGCCGGACGATGACCTCCCATTCGCGGGGGGAGAGGCGGGTTTGCAGAAAATGATAGAGCTGTTTTTCCTGCATGCTCCGGATGACCTGATCCTCAAGGTCGCTGCCGTCCGGCATCACGTCGAGCAGCGTCAGCGCATTGCCGTCCTTGTCATATTCCAGCGGATCCTCAAAGAAAACCTCGCCGGCAGTCTTTTTCTTTGCGCGGTAGTGCATCAGAATCTCGTTTTCGATGCAGCGGCTCGCATAGGTCGCAAAGCGCGCACCCTTTTCCTGCCTGAAGGATGACACCGCCTTGATGAGCCCGAGGGTTCCGATCGAGATGAGCTCATCCTGCTCCCGCTCCGGGGTGTAGAATTTTTTTGTCATATGTGCGACCAGCCGGAGATTGTGGGAGATCAGCTTTTGTCTGGCGTCCTCATCGCCCTCTGCCAGACGGGCGAGACATTCGTCCTCCTCGGCACGGCTGAGCGGCTGCGGAAATGCGGCCGTATGATCGACATGCAGCAGAAAAAATGTCATTTGCCCGAATAAACCCGATAAAAATGTCAGCATAACGTACACCACCTTCAGCGCATTCTATGCGGCGGGGCATGTACCGTATACACAGACTGATATCCGCAGACAAACCGGCGCAGCAGAATCCGATCTGCCGCGCCGGTTTGTTTTATTGGGTATGTAATTTTTTAGGTGGTCGGAAAAATAAGGTTAAAACAAATAGTTTTAATTTCGCCCATATTAAAAGTTTCGCTCAAGCCTT
>OCVV011191185.1_pt1 | contig 13681 bp, 10 predicted proteins | sample 1539721 | NCBI WGS metagenome assembly OCVV01 (sample SAMN02144230, study PRJEB22623) | gut metagenome | biome: sheep rumen | host: Ovis aries | place: New Zealand
AGCTTGCCTTGTGGGAATAAGCTCTGCAGCATCCTTTTCATCATATTCATAATACAGAAACCTTTTTCCGGAGTCCTGCCCTGCAATTATCCTGCCAGATTCATCTGTTTTACCCACGGGTGCCGGTTCTCCATCTTCATAAGCACCAAAAAAAGAGACAAACTCCTCAGGAGAACCCAACTTATGTAAACCGATTGGTTCGCAGAATATCTTTCCTGAAAAGACTCTCCCCTCGTTTATCAGCATTCCATATTTGATATATTCAAATGTAACAGTTGCATCTGCTTCAATCGCTGTTCCAAGTATATGTCCTGTATCGCTGCTTATGCCGCTGGGTATATCAACACTTATGATTCTAAGGCTATCCTTTTCTGTGCGCGCTCGACTGATTCTCTTAATTATCTCAGCCTGAACCCCGGTCACATCTCTTGTAAGACCAACTCCAAATATGGCATCAATGATAATGTCATACTTCATAAAGCTTTGTACATCCTTATCAATATCATCTGATAAAAATGTATCTCTATCTGCAAATGAAATATTATGAGCTACTGCTTTTTCCACTTCAGAAATATATGACGGGGTCTTTCTTTTTATTCCATTTATTTCGAGTATCTCTACATCCAGCCCCTCTTCTTTAAGCATCCAGGCTGCGGCAACTCCATCTCCGCCATTATTTCCGCCTTCAACCACAGATAGTATTTTCACTTTTTTATCTATGTCATATGTTCCACTTCTATCACCTGTTTTTGAAGCGCCCGGCTGTAGCTCGTCAGCATACCTAATGATATGTTCCTTAACCTTTTCTGCCGCCTTTTCCATAAGAGTCAGTCCAGGAACACCTAATACGTCCTGAGTATATTTATCTACTGCTTGTGTCTGTTTTCCGTTCAAATAATATTTCATTGCACTCTCCGGTATTTATTATACTGTCTGTACAAATAATTTTAGTATATGCAGTTATTTGATCAGTCAAAAGGTGTAAGTTCATATTTTCCTGGATGCACCGGTTCATCTGATGTAATATGCAGAAATGAATTATTTTCCGAATCATACTTCATATATTCCGTTTTGGTTTCTGACCCATACCAGGAGTCAACCCTCACTACTCCGCCGCAAAGATATATGTAATAGCCTTCACCACCATTCAGTATGCGAAATGCTCCCACATCCCTGTGCCAGATATATACATCTGTAAACTTTGTTTCAGTAGAATCATCGATAATGCCAATCAGAAGCTCATCCGCACCATCGCCGTCAAGATCCTTTAGAAGGTATCCGAAGTGATTTTTCTTATCCTTCATTTCATCACTTATATATAGTGAAGGCTCTTCATTCTTCCAGCCTGTCTCAAAGCCCTCTTTGTAATAATCAAGAGTTGCATCATACCATTTATCGGGAATCCTTGTCTTTCCACAGGCATTAAGACTCATTACAGAAATCATCAGCGCTAAAACCAGCCCAGATTTCTTTATACTCTTTACTTTTTCACTTTTTCCCCTATTCATATTCATTTCCCTTTTATAACCTCACTATTTTGTGACAAGGTGCCTGTTTGTGACAAGGTGCCTGTCCCCATGTCACATGTTTTGTGACAAAGTGCCTGTCCCCTTGTCACATATATCTAGTTTGCTTTACCAAGTGCATACAGTTTATTGAAGTCCCCTGTGATTGTAGAGAATGGCCAGTACTGACAGCTTCTGTCATACGATGCCGGGTCATTGACCATGAACCCAAGATTGTTATAGCCGTATATAACTATAAAATGCCCTGCTCCTGAATGAGTAAAGTTACCATAGTGGCAGCTTACTATAAGCATTTCGCCATTATCTATATGAGCCTTCATATCTGCCTCTGTGTTCGGTATCTCAGAGCAGTACAGTCCAAAGTCCGAACATCCCTGAAGAAAGAGCGAATGTGCAGTTCCGGCTCCCCATACATAGTGATTATGATTCATACTGTAGGATGCTATAATCGGTGGAGATGCAGTGGTTATATTGGTAAGTGCAGTAATAACCATAGAGAAGCAGGTAGGTCCACAGGCTGTATTTCTCATAGTTCCCGATCCGTAAGGGAAGTTCGCCCATCTTGGATCATACTGAAGAAACAGAGGATGATCCGCTGCCAGCTCCTCTGATGTAAGCTCCAGCACATAGTCTCCATCGAAGCTTACCTTATTCATACTGGATACTACCTCGATACCATTATAATAAAGTGCACCGGAGACCCTGTTCTTACGAGCATTCTCCTCTGCCTTCGCTATGATAGCCTCTTCCTCATCAGAAAGCTCCTCATCATATACGTCAGAATCCCCGCCATCTCCTTCTGTAACAGAATCCGCCTGAATAGTAGATCCGTCAGATTCGTCAATCATATCATCATACTCATTATCTCCCGGAGCTATATCCTGTACCACTTCCGTAGTTTCCTCCAACTGAGCTCTGGTTGACTGGGACTTACGATATTCCTCAAGGAGCATGGCATCGATATCCTTATCTGTCATAACATAATCTACAGGTGTACTCTCCTCCTGTCCGGCAGAAGGCTCACTGAATATTATCGAAATGAGCAGGACCGCCACCATGATAACCGGCAGTATAATGAAAACCATGATTATTTTCTTCTTATCACCCATTTATATCCGCTCTCCTGTTTTAGATATAATAATAACAATAAAAGGTACGGCATATAACCGCACCTTTCATTGGTGCCATATCTACTTCGCAGATATGCAAGCCTTACTTCGTAAGTCCTGGTTCTGCTCCGCAGAACGCATCCTTCGCTTTGCTCAGGATCAACGATTTCTTCGTAATCGTTGACTATTATATCACATTAATCTATAGTTTTGAATACAGTATTAGTCATGCAGCTTTCTCTTATCCACTACTCTGACAGCCTTACCCTCGCTTCTGACGATTGACTTAGGAGGAAGCAGATGAACCTTAGGTCTGATACCCAGCATCTGAACCATAGCGCCTGTAAGACTCTTTCTGGCTGCATCAAGTTCAGCATCCTCTCTCATCTCCTTGAACTGCTCCTCTGAAAGCTCAACATTGATATCAAATGTATCTTCATTTCCGATTCTGTCAACAAGTATCTGATAATTAGGAGTGTAGCCCTGCTTCAGAAGAACCGTCTCAATCTGTGAAGGGAATACATTGACACCACGGATGATCATCATGTCATCAGAACGTCCCTTTGGCTTGGTCATCTTAATGTGTGTACGTCCACATGGACAATTCTCTCTCTTAAGAACAACTAGATCACGGGTTCTGTATCTGAGAAGTGGAAATGCTTCCTTATCCAGTGATGTAAATACAAGCTCGCCTTCGGTACCCTCCGGAAGAACCTCACCTGTCTCCGGATCGATAACCTCTGCATAGAAATGGTCTTCATTAATGTGCATACCTGTCTGAGCCTCACACTCGAAGGATACACCCGGACCACTTATCTCGGTAAGACCATAGATATCATATGCCTTGATTCCAAGACTCTGCTCTATAGACTGTCTCATTTCTTCTGTCCATGGCTCTGCTCCGAAGATACCTGCCTTAAGGTTGATGTCATCAGCCGAAAGTCCCATATCGTGAAGCTTCTCGCCTATATATGCAGCATAGGAAGGTGTACAGCAGAGAATAGTCGAATTCAGATCTCTCATAAACTGAATCTGTCTCTCTGTATTTCCTGAAGACATAGGAATAGTAAGAGCTCCAACCTTGTGAGAACCACCATGGAGTCCGGGACCACCTGTGAAAAGTCCATAACCATAGCATACCTGAACCACATCCTTCTCGGAGCCACCTGCTGCTACTATAGCTCTTGCACAGCAATCCTCCCAGAGATCTATATCATGCTGAGTGTAAAATGCTACAACTCTTCTTCCGGTTGTTCCGGATGTAGATTGAATACGAACACAGTCCTTTACCGGTCTCGACATAAGTCCATAAGGATATGCCTCTCTAAGATCATTCTTAGTAAGGAAAGGAAGCTTACTAATATCAGCCATACATGTAATATCATCAGGAGATACTCCCTTCTCATCCATCAGATTACGATAATATTCATTATTTGCATAAACATACTTAACCTGCTTAAGGAACTTCTCCTCCTGAAGAGCTTTAAGCTGATCAACAGGCATTGTCTCAATTTCTTCCTGGTAATAAATCCTTTTTGCCATAACAAAACCTCCTCCTGGCATAAAATAAAGATATATATTTTACCGCGTTTGTAACCAAGTAATACAATTAAAGATAAATCGTACTACTGAAATAATAAACAAAACGGATGGCACGACTAATCGCACCATCCGTAATTCTAGCACAAACATTTATATAGTTAAAGCAGTTTTTGACTACTTTCTCTCTATCCATTCCTTTGCAGGAACGCCCTCAAATGTAACATCTCCGAAGAAATCTATATGATCAGGAAAACGGTCCTTTTCTGGCGGAAGCTGCATATAGTCACCATAGTAGCTGGTAAGAGATGCATCATAATCTCCGGGAACATAGAAGTTCCTTCCTCTTACCGGAAGCTCTGTTCTGGTCTTGTACCAGTCCTTCTTGTAGATACTGTTTGACATATAGGTTGCTGAAACATTTGACAGAAGATAATACTTACACTTTCTGCTGCCCTTATATCTCTGTGAAATACGTTCATACCAGGAAAACAGCTTTCTGAGTGGTATAAAGATTCCGATACGGCTGATTACAAATACACCAAATCTTGCTATCGGATTGGACGGCACATCGTAGGTCAGCTTATATCGCTTACTGGTAGCTAGAACATACAGGAGCTTCAGTTCAAATACCTGCAGCTTTCCCAGCAGTCCTCCCGGAAAGTTATCCATAACAAAGAGGTCTATGAACAGATACTGACAATGGGTATGATCATAGAATCTTGCCTCTCTGTCATCCTTCTTAAGTGTTACTCTTTCATCCATCATTCTGGCTGTATAGTCCCAGAAGTAACCATCCTCAGGCTTTGGAACATGAAGCTTATATGGAGCCATCTCATCTTCATGCTGCAGGAATTTCTCAAAATCCTTTCTCTTGAAATAGATGTCGATATCATCATCCCATGGTACAAAGTCCTTATGTCTGACTGCACCTATAAGTGTCCCTGCCTCAAGATAATAGGTGATATTATACTTTCTGCAGATATCATCCAGTTTACATAACATTTCAAATTCATACTTATGAAGCTCATCTACTATTTTCTGATCTCGTTCCTTCATGTATATTACCTCTTATATTCCTCAGACAATAATTCAAGATACAATCCGTATGTCATATGACGTCAGGAAATACTAACACCCACATTACTATAATTAAAGCTATTATATACTTCCGATATTTATATAGCAATACAGCTTAACCCTACTAAGGATTAAGCTGCTTATACTATACTTTATGTTATTTATTAACTCAAGTAGGATTATTTATTTTTTTGTTTTCAACCGACATTTAATATAAAATTACTGTTTCTTCACCTTCAGCTCTCTCTCGGACATTTCGACCGTGTCCTCGTCTATTTCCTCTTCATCAAAGAAATCTGCCGGTTCTTCATTATTATCAATATACTTTCTGGCATCCTTTATGAAGCTTGCAATGATCAGTATGATGACCATACCGACAGGGAAGGCTGCAATAATGGATACCGACTGAATATTATTCATACTGCTCTCACTGAAGATAAGAGCTATAGGAAGAAGTATCAGAAGCATAGCCCAGAACAGCTTCATTTTCTTTGAAGCCATCTCATTTCCCTTCATGTTCTTGTAGGAATATGAAGAAGCAACCAGTGTGATCGAGTCAAAGGATGTAGCGTAAAATGCGATCATTGATACGATAAGTACAACAAGTACAAACTGATAACATGGGAGTGTCTTAATGATCTCGATGATAACTGCATAGAGGTCTCCGCCATTTGCTTCATAAAGACCGATTGCATCAAACTCTCCATTCATCTGAAGTCCAAGTCCATAGTTACCAAGAATGATAAAGGATATAAGTGTTGAGAAAAGTCCGAATACATAGGTTCCAAGTATAACCTGCTTTACAGTACGTCCTCTTGATATATTTCCCATGAAGAATGGAGCAGCTACGCACCATACCAGCCAGTATGCCCAGTAGTACATGGTCCAGTTCTGAGGGAACCCGTTTTCTCTCAGCGCATCAGTATATGTACTGAGCACAGGGAAATTCTGAACTACAAGTCCAAGTGATGAGAAACCATTTTCAAGTATATATACAGCCTTGCCGCTGAATACAAGCACGAACATAAGAAGTATTCCGAAGAGGATCATACATATCTTTGAAAGATTGTTGACACCCTTCATACCTATCATAACCGATGTAGTATAGGTTGCGCAGGTTATAAGCAGGATACCGATAGTTACCCACTTGGAATACTCTATTCCGAAAAGTGTTGTAAGGGCACTTCCGAGAAGTGGTGTTGCAACACTGAAGGTAGTAGCTGTTCCGGCTATAAGAGCGATAACCGCAAGTATATCTATGATCTTTCCGGGCACACCGTCTGTATGCTTTCCGAGTATCGGACGACATGCCTCGCTGTACTTCTGCTTCTTACTGCCTCTTACATGAATCATGAAACCAAAGCAGGCAGCGAGCACTGCATAGAAGCTCCATACGATAGGTCCCCAGTGATAAAGAGGAATAGCATTTGCCCAGTCCTTTATAGGTCCCATCTCCTGAACTCTTGGCTCTTCTGCATAGTATATCCACTCACAGAATGAATAGAACAGGATATCGGCTGCAAGTCCGCAGCAGAAAACCATAGCTCCCCAGGAAAAGAATCCATACTTCGGCTTCTCTGTCTTGCCGCCAAGTCTTACCTTACCAATATCTGAAAATGCTATATAAAGGGATACCAGAAATATACCAAGGGCTACTATCAGGTAATAAAGTCCGAGCTGTGTTCCCAGAAAGCCTCTGATAGCTGCCAGTACATTGGTAGAACCTTCAGGATTAATAACAAAGATGGTACATAGTATCAAAAGTATAATAAGTGGGATGATCGTTGTAGAAGGGTCGATCTTTCTTCCCGAACTTACTGCCCTTAGATTCTTCCTGACCGTAGTCTCTGTTTTAGTGTTACTTTTTTCTGAGCTTTGTTTTTTACTCATTTCCTTTTCCTCTCTTAAAAACCTCTTTTTTTAGCTGGTTGAACTCATTCAAATCAACCTATGCTTTATACATTTATATAAAATTCGTAGAGCTTTGATCATCCAGCATATCCTATGTAGCTCTGGTCATAATTAACCAGCTCTTCAAAGCTGTCTATCTCTACTACATCGCCCTTGTCCATAGGCGTGATACCCAGGCTGAAGCTGTCGAAATGCCTGAACATAGGAACATCATCCCAGTACAGATGTCTGTTGCCTGCGTGGTCGAACTCATACTCCAGGTATTTTCTGAGCTTATGACTGTCTTCAGCAGTCCATCTTGATATACTGAAAAGTATCCAGCCCTTCTTTCCACCATCTCTGCTGCAGCTTGTAACGATACCATCATCATTTATCTGCATCAGCCATTCATCTGTCTCACCGTCCGTCCATATTCCACTGTAGCCGGACCTTTCAAAATCAGCATGAAGTATGTCAGGATTACTTATTACCAGATCTCCGTCAAGTATCATACACTCTCCCATATCCAGCACATGACGAGCTACATAGAGCGAAGAAATGTTATTGTATTCTGTATAGAACTGGTTGGATATCAGATGTATGTCCGGATATTTTTCTTTCAGTATTGCAAACTTTTCCATCATATATCCGGTAACAACATATATATCGTCGATTCCATTTTTCCTGAGAGCACCTATTATGGTATCTATCATCCTTACCCCATTTACTTCCACCAGAGGCTTGGGTGTTTTAAGTGTTACCGGAGCAAGTCTCTCTCCCTTTCCGGCTGCCATTATAATGGCATGTTTTACTGTATGCATTTCCATCTCGCTCTTTCTACATAAATCTTGTTAGTATTATTTGAATACTAACTATATTCCAGTCATATTACATTCGTTCTTTCGCCAGCTTATAATAGTCCTTCGCGTATCTGTACTGCCTCAGTGAATATTCTCCAAAATCTACTCCGAGGCCTCTTTTATATTCACACCAGTTGCTCCACAGAAGTCCGCACATTGATATGTAGGCATATATTCTGGTTCTGATATTTTCATCAGTTTTTTCTCCGGCCACCTCAAAGTAGGTATCTATCAGATTATCCACCTGTTTTCTGTCATATAGAGAATATATAGAGAACATAGCCAGATCCACAAATCTGTCCTGCATTCCTGCATACTCCCAGTCAATAAGCTGTATCTTGTCTCCGACGATCATGAAGTTATCCGGAACGGCATCTATATGAGTAAGTCCATAGGTTATATCCTGCGAGCTTATGTACCCTCTTAGTGATAATACCTTTTCCTTTGTATCCTCATAATCCCTATATACCGAAGCTGCTCCGTTCCAAAGAGACTCATAATAGTCAATATGGGCAAATATATCAAAGGTGTGGGGAACTGAAAGCTTCATATCATGGAAATCTCTAAGCTTCCTCATACACATACTGAGATCCGCCTGATCTGTCGGATCACAGTTTCTCGAATTATCGATAAATCTTGTGATCTTATACCCGTTTGCGGGATTCAGATATACATTGTCATCACAGATTCCTTTTCCCTTTATTGCCTCATAGACATCAGCTTCCATATTTCTGTCTATCAGCTTGTCTGTTCCCTCTCCGGGGATTCGCATGATGTATTTGTCATCCTTACAGCTAAAAAGAAATGATCGGTTTGTCATACCCTTTTTGAGAACCGTGATATTTTTTATCTCCGACTGATTTACACCTAATACATTTGCAGCAACGCTTATTGCATCATTTTCAAGATTCCTGCTGTCACTGTCCAGTTCTCTTAACTGTTCATAGGTATTGACCTCTGTTGTTTTACTGTGAGAAACCAGCCTTGCACTTAGATACATACGATCCTTCTTAAATGCTGCATCCTCCCAGAAAGCCTCATCATACATAGGACTGCTGTCCATCTCCAGAAGCTTTTCCCTCAGAAGCTCTGCCTCTTCACCTGCAACATAGGCTATACCAATCATCTTATTTCCGAATTTTTCCAGATCGTCCCGCTTCCGGTCTGCGTCAACCTTAACCAGTTCCGACTTTCTATTAATTCTTATCCAACTGTCCTCATCCAGAATGTCACTGACCATATACCAGGAATATACTTCCTTTTCAGAAAAAGGATTGGTCTCACTCCATATATCACATGGAACTATATAAGTCCTGTCCAGTCTGTCAGCCGCAAGAGCCAGAGAGTGAAGATTATTCTTTGTCGAATAGTCATTGTTATATATCATCCTGATATTATATTTATCCACCAGATAGTCATAGGCCTCCATCATGAAGCCTACTACCATGGTGATATCCTCGATACCTGCCGCATGGAGCTGACTGATAGTTCTCTCTATAAGTGGAATACCATCTACTGTAAGCATTCCCTTAGGGGTCTCTGTATTGATAGGCACCATCCTCATACCATAGCCGGCAGCAAGTATTACTGCATTTTTCGGACTCTGCTTTTCTATGAAGCTCTTTCCCTTTCGTGTCAGCCTGGTATCCTTATCAAGCAGCCCTTCTTCGATTAATGTATTAATGGATTTATTAACAGAACCTATTGAGTAGCCGGAATCTGACATCAGCTTTCTCTGATTTTCAAAACCGTACTTTTGAATTGCAAGAAGAATATCTTTATCGATTATAGAAATATTCATCATCTTCACCTTATGTTTTGTTCACGAAAACTCGCACTCTCGATTTACAAGAACGCATTATACGACTACGTCTTTTTCATGTCAATAGGAAATTTCATTTTTCATGAACAATGTGACAGGGGGACAGGCACCTTGTCACACCATGTGACAGGGGGACAGGCACCTTGTCACACAAGTATCAACATCTCCAATAAATATCATATTATCAAATATTTTTTGCATTGCATAACTTTTCACAGTGTGATATAATGTATGCATTGCATAACCAAGAAGTGAATGCTAATTTTCAATATTAATGTTATAATAGGAGGTAGGATATGAGTACAATTAACCCAAAGCATAAGGATAGGCTTTTCTGTTTTATCTTCGGTAAGGATGAAAACAAAAAATGGTCCCTTGATCTGTACAATGCCATCAATGGCACCGATTATACAAATCCCGATGATGTACAGATCTTTACTATTGAGAATGTTTTATACATGGGTATGAAGAATGATGTGGCACTGATCATTGAGGATGTTCTTAGTGTATATGAGCAGCAGTCTTCATTTAATCCTAACATGCCTGTAAGAGAGCTTATTTATGTTTCAAAGCTCTACAACAAGTATATCAAAACAAATAAGCTGAATATCTATAGTAGCAAGATAATAAAACTTCCCAAGCCAAGGCTTGTTGTCTTTTATAACGGAGCAAAAGACATAAAAGATACTATTCTTAAACTGTCTGACTCATTTATCAGTAAATCAGATAGTGTTGAACCTGACATTTCTGTAAATGTAAAAATGATTAATATTAATCATGGAAAGAATATAGAGCTTTTTGAAAAATGTAAAATATTAGGTGAGTACTCATGGTTTATAGATAAGATACGGGAATATAGTCATACTTTGGAAATAGGTGATGCTGTTAACAAAGCACTTGATGAAATGTCCGACAGCTTTATCCTGAAACCGTATCTAATAGGCAATAAAGCGGAGGTAACAGATATGTGTATCACTGAATATAACGAAGAAGAAACCCTGCAGGCTATAGGCGACGAAAGGTATGCCGAAGGCATTGCTGAGGGTAAAGCTAAAGGCAAAGCTGAAGGTAGAGCTGAAGGTAGAGCTGAGGGTAAAGCTGAGGATATTGATCGTATTAAGCAAATGGTTTTAGATGGAATCATAACAAAAGAAGTATCAGATGCAATAATCAAAAAGCTTTCTGATGATAATTAGATCTATTACTTTACAGGAGGACCTGTCAAATGAGTAATAATGCAGAATTAGTTAAAAAAATTAGAGAACGAACTGGACTAAGCCGTAAAGATTTCTGTGAGAAGTATGGTATTCCTTACCAAACTGTGACCGATTGGGAGCTTGGTCACAGAAACCCACCTGATTATCTTGTCAGATTTATGGCATATTATATTGAATTCCAAAACAACGAAGAAATTTCTAATCAGGACAAAAAATAAAGGGGTGAGCCGAGAAAGCTCACCCTTTTATAATTTACTATTTGTTTTATCAGAACTAAAGAAATCTGACAAAGAGAGATATATCCTTGCCACCTATATCTTTATAGTATCATAGTAAGTCCGATTCTTCCCTTCTTCTCATCAACCGAAAGAACCTTAACCTCAACAATATCGCCAACCTTTACCACATCCAGCGGATGCTTTACGAATTTTTTATTTGTAAGCTGTGATATATGAACCAGTCCGTCCTGATGAACTCCGATATCTACGAAAGCTCCGAAGTCTATTACATTTCTGACCGTTCCCTTCAGTATCATTCCTTCCTTCAGATCCTTCATCTCCAGAACATCCTGTCTAAGAACAACCGGAGGAAGATCAGCTCTTGGATCACGTCCCGGCGCAGATATCTCCTTTACTATATCTCTGAGTGTCGGTTCTCCGATTCCAAGCTCAGCAGCCATCTTTGCATAGTCATGAACATATACTACCGCTCCGTCCTTTATATCATCCATACTGATCTTGCACTTTGCAAGAAGTGTTTCCGCAGCCTTATAGCTTTCAGGGTGTACTCCGGTATTATCCAGCGGATTATCTCCTCCTGCTATACGCATAAAGCCGGCACACTGCTCATATGCCTTTGGTCCAAGCTTTGGAACCTGAAGAAGCTCATTTCTATCCTTGAAGCTTCCATGCTCTTCCCTGTAGGTAACTATATTCTTGGCTATGTTCTTGTTGATTCCGGAAATATAAACCATAAGAGGAGCTGAAGCAGTATTCAGGTCAACGCCTACACTGTTCACACAGTCCTCAACGACACCCGAAAGTGCATCTCCCAGCTTCTTCTGGTTCATATCATGCTGATACTGACCAACTCCTATGGACTTGGGATCTATCTTCACAAGCTCCGCCAGTGGATCCTGCACTCTTCTTGCTATGGAAGCGGCACTTCTCTGTCCTACATCAAACTCAGGAAATTCCTCAGTTGCAAGCTTACTTGCTGAATAAACCGATGCTCCTGCCTCATTTGTGATAACATAGCTTACCTTTTCTGGAATCTCCCTCAGAATCTCTGCCACTATCATTTCTGATTCACGGCTTGCAGTTCCATTTCCGATGGAAATGAGCGTTATATGATACTTCTTTATAAGCTGCTTTACCTTATCCTTTGCAGCCTTGATCTTGGTTTCATTAGTAGGTGCAGTAGGATATACAACCGCTGTATCAAGCACCTTTCCTGTCGGATCGACTACCGCCAGCTTACAGCCGGTTCTAAAGGCAGGATCCCATCCGAGTACAGTATGACCTGCAACCGGTGACTGCATGAGCAGTTGATGCAGATTCTTGCCAAATACAGAAATGGCATTATCCTCAGCTCTCTCTGTCAGCATGGACCTGATCTCTCTTTCAATGGAAGGGGCTATAAGTCTGTCATAGGCATCATCTATCGCCTCCTTCATAAGAGGTGTCGTATATTCATTATCATTTACTATATTCTTCTTATAGAGGTATGCAAGAATATCATCCACCGGAGCTTCTACCTTTACGCTGAGAATCTTCTCCTTCTCTCCCCTGTTGATTGCAAGTATCTGGTAATCTGAAAGCTTAGAGATAGCAGATGTAAAATCATAATAGGTCTCATATACAGACTCAGTTCCTTCGTCCTTTGCCTTAGAAATGATCGATCCCTTCTTCTCTGTCATTTCTCTGATATCAGCTCTAAAATCAGCACTATCCGAAACACCCTCTGCTATGATATCTTTGGCTCCATTTATTGCAGCTTCAACATCAGGTACCTCTTTCTCCTCAGATACATACGCTGCAGCATCCTTCTCAATCGAGTGGTTTGTCATCTGAAGCAGTATAATATTTGCAAGTCCCTCAAGTCCTTTTTCTCTCGCCACATCAGCTCTGGTCTTTTTCCTCTGCTTATATGGTCTGTAAAGATCCTCTACAGTTACAAGTGTTTCAGCCTCAAGTATCTTAGCCTTCAGCTCATCTGTAAGCTTGCCCTGCTCCTCTATAGAAGATATAACCTGTTCTTTTCTCTCCTCCAGATTTCTGAGATAGGTAAGTCTTTCATTAAGCGCTCTTAGCTGTTCATCATTCAGAACACCTGTCTTCTCCTTACGGTAACGTGCGATAAATGGTATAGTACAGCCTTCATCTATAAGCTCTACCGCAGCCTTTACCTGCCACTCCTGAACCTGTAGTTCCTTTGCAATTTTTGCCTCAATGTTCATGTAAAAAACCTCTCTTGTAAATTATTATAAATGTTAATTATTATAAATTTCTGTCCTTCTTTTTCTTAAGCAGCGCGGAAGTATCCAGTCCGGCATCTGCAGGCACCTCCTGCTTTTTTGATCTGCGGTTATGTCTGCCTTTTCCTCTGCCACTCTCTTCCCCGGCATCAGCCTGACCGT
>OCVV011349204.1_pt1 | contig 13676 bp, 13 predicted proteins | sample 1539721 | NCBI WGS metagenome assembly OCVV01 (sample SAMN02144230, study PRJEB22623) | gut metagenome | biome: sheep rumen | host: Ovis aries | place: New Zealand
TTCGATAAGGCGCTTGAAGCGTATGTCGCTTCCCAAAAAGAAGGATTTTGTTTCGCTGTCGGAGACGGGAACCACTCTCTGGCCGCGGCAAAAAGCTGTTGGGAAACAATAAAGGAGCGGGAAGGCGCCGAACGCGCTGCCTGCCACCCGGCACGGTATGCGATGGTCGAACTTGAAAACCTGTTCGACCCATCCCAACGCTTTGAGCCTATCCACCGCATCGTGCGCGGCGTGAACCCCGGAGAACTGATCGAAACGCTGAAGAAGGCCTGCGTTCCGGGCGGAGAGACGGTCAAATGGATCGCAGGCGGATCGAGCGGGACGCTTACGTTCGGCCCGGGCGTTTTGCCGATCGGCGCGCTGCAGAGGGAAATCGATGCGTTTCTTGCCGATAAGGGCGGCGAGATCGATTATATCCACGGAGCGGAAGTCGCGATCTCTCTTGCCGGAGACGATCGCTCTGTTGCCTTTATCCTGCCCGAGATCGAAAAAAACGATCTCTTCCGAACGATCGCGCGAAGCGGGGTCCTGCCGCGCAAGACCTTTTCCATCGGACATGCGCAGGAGAAGCGTTATTATCTTGAATGCAGAAAAATCATACCGTGAACAGATCTGCGCCGGAAATGGCTTCCGACGCAGATTTTGTGTATTTTGCCGATGTTTTTTCTGCTTTACCACAAGCTTCTGTGTTCGCAATGAAGATATTTATTGATTTTTGCCCCTGTGCAGACTATAATATTTCGCAAAGAGAAACACTGCCCTTATGGGCAGTCGATCTCTATGAGTAAAATAACGCTCCTCGAAAGGAGAAGTTGGGAACGTTATTAGCGCCTGGCCCGAAACGGGTGACGAGGATCGGCAGTTGTCGAAAGACTCGGCGGATGCTGCCGCGGCTGATGCGGTGAGCCGACAGGAAGAGAAGAAAAAGCAGAATCAACACTGTAACAGAGGCTCTTCCGATACCGTACAGCGCCGGAATTGCAGACAGAGTGCCTGCGGCTGTTCCGGCGGGATCAATTTGAGTAAGGAGTATTTCATGTATACGATAAAAGATCTCTATGACCTGGACCATACGCTGGCCAAAGAGTATCTCCTGCAATTCACTTACCCGTGGGAAGCGCTGAAGGGGATCAAGGAGCTGATCCTGCAGCTCGGTCCGACGCTGGGCGAGGACTATGAGGAGGTATCCGAGCATGTCTGGGTACATAAGACGGCAAAGGTGTTTCCGAGCGCTTATCTCGGCGCGCCCTGCATCATCGGCCCCGAAACCGAGGTGCGCCATTGCGCCTTTATCCGCGGCAGTGCGCTTGTCGGCGCGAACTGCGTCGTCGGAAACAGCGTGGAGCTGAAAAACGTGATCCTTTTCGACCATGTCCAGACGCCGCATTATAATTATGTGGGCGATTCGATCCTCGGCTATTACTCCCACATGGGCGCGGGCTCCATTACCTCCAACGTCAAGTCCGATAAAAAGCTTGTTGTCGTCCACAACGGCACCGAGCAGATCGAGACCGGAATCAAAAAATTCGGCGCCATGCTCGGCGATTATGTCGAGGTTGGCTGCAACAGCGTCTGCAACCCCGGCACGGTCGTGGGCCGTCACAGCAACATCTATCCCACGTCCTGCGTCCGCGGCGTCGTCCCCGAAAACAGCATCTTCAAGGACAACGGCGTCATCGTCGAAAAGCACGAATAAGCGTGCAACCATTCTGATTTAAGGAGGAAATCATCATGAGAGTTGTTATTCAGGACAATTACGATAAAATGAGCCTTTGGGCCGCGCACTACATCGCCGCGAAGATCAACGCGCACAAGGAAGCCCGCCCCTTTATCCTCGGCCTTCCGACAGGCTCGTCCCCGATCGGCGTGTATAAGGAACTGATCCGCATGAACAAGGCGGGCGAGGTTTCTTTCGCCAACGTCGTGACCTTCAACATGGACGAGTATCTCGGTCTGCCCCACGAGCACGACCAGAGCTACTGGTACTTCATGCACGACAACTTCTTCGATCATCTGGTCGACATGAAGCCGGAGAACATCAACATCCTCAACGGCATGACCGACGATCCCGAGGGCGAGTGTGCCCGCTATGAGGAAAAGATCGCCTCTTACGGCGGCATCGACCTCTTTATGGGCGGCATCGGCGTGGACGGTCATCTGGCGTTCAACGAGCCCTTCACGTCCCTTACTTCCAGAACCGGCCTGCGCGATCTGACCACCGACACCCGCATCGTCAACAGCCGCTTCTTCGGCGGAGACCCCGAAAAGGTCCCGGCGCAGGCGTTGTCCGTCGGCATCGGCACGGTGACCGATTCCAAGGAAGTCCTCGTGCTAATCTCCGGCCACAATAAGGCGCGTGCGCTTGCGGCCACGGTCGAGGGTAACGTCAGCCATAAGTGGACCTGCAGTGCGCTGCAGATGCACAACGGCGCGATCATCGCCTGCGACGAGGCGGCCTGCGGCGAGCTGACCGTTGACACCTACAAGTATTTCCTCGACATCGAGAGAAAAGAGAGGCTGTAAGATGGGCAAGTATTTCGGAACGGACGGCTTTCGCGGCGAAGCCAATAAAGATCTGACCTTTGATCATGCCATCAAGATCGGCCGTTTTCTCGGCTGGTATTACGGCGCGAGACAGAATAAGAAGGCAAAGATCGTCATCGGCAAGGATACCCGCCGCTCGTCCTATATGTTTGAATACGCGCTCTGCACAGGTCTGATGGCCTCCGGCGCTGACGCCTATATCATGCATGTTACGACCACGCCTTCCGTCGCGTACATCACACGTGTGGATGACTTCGATTGCGGCATCATGATCTCCGCATCCCACAATCCTTACTATGACAACGGTATCAAGCTGCTCAACGGCAACGGGGAAAAGATGGACGAGGAGACCATCCTCGAGGTCGAGGACTATATCGACGGCAAGCTGGAGATCCCGGTTTCCGAGCGCGAAGCTATCGGCCGTACGGTCGACTATGTCGCCGGACGCAACCGCTATATCGGTCATCTGATCTCCATGTCGAAGTACAGCTTCAAGGACGTCAAGGTCGGTCTCGACTGTGCCAACGGCGCCTCCTGGCAGATCGCAAAGGCCGTGTTCGACGCGCTCGGCGCCAAGACCTATGTCATCAACGCCGAGCCGGACGGCTATAACATCAACACGAACTGCGGCAGTACCCATATCGAGCATCTGCAGAAGTATGTTGTTGACAACGGCCTCGATATTGGCTTTGCCTTTGACGGTGACGCGGACCGCTGCCTGTGCGTGGATGAAAAGGGCAACGTCGTCACGGGCGACCATGTGCTGTACATATACGGTCTGTATATGAAAGAGCGCGGCAAGCTGATCAACAACAAGGTCGTTACGACGGTCATGTCCAACTTCGGACTTTACAAGGCACTCGACAAGGTCGGTATCGAATACGACAAGACCAAGGTCGGCGACAAATATGTCTATGAGAACATGGTCCAGACCGGAAACCGCCTCGGCGGCGAGCAGAGCGGACACACGATCTTTCTCAAATACGAGACGACCGGTGACGGTATTTTGACTGCCCTGAAGCTGATGGAGGTCATGCTGGCGAAGGAAAAGCCCATGAGCGAGCTGGCCGCGCCCGTCGTGTTCTATCCGCAGGTGCTGAAAAACGTCCGTGTCAAGTCCAAGCCCGACGCGCAGAACGACCCCGATGTGCAGGCGGCCGTTGCAAAAGTGACCGAGGAGCTGGGCGACACCGGCCGTATCCTGGTGCGCGAGAGCGGCACCGAGCCGGTTATCCGCGTAATGGTCGAGGCCGGCACAAAGGAGATCTGCGAAAAATACGTCGACAGCGTTATCGAAGTCATCAAAAGCAAGGGTCACCTGGCCTGACATGGTATAAACCAAACGGGATGCTTCCAAAGGAGGCATCCCGTTTTTGTATGGAAATCTGATCGGTGCTGTGATATGATAAAACTGATCCGCAGCAGGGGGAGATGATGTGTATGAGGAACGATTATTTTGCGCTCTATGACGCGCTTTGCACCGGCGTAACGGGCAAGGAAACCATTGAAAAGACGATATCCGGTGAGCGCTGGGCGTTTGCCGAGACGGCGGCGTCATCCGGCATCGCGATGTTTACCGCAGGCAGCACGATAGCGCCGATGTATCCGACGCTGGAGGGGTTGAGCCTTGCAGAGGGGGCGCAGTGTGTGAAGAGCTGGAACCTCGAGGAGGCGTCGCTCGGACTTGCGGCGGCGAACGCGTTTTACAACACGCCGGAGCGGATAGAAGCCTTTGGCGCCGGAGTCTCAATGGACGTCTTTTATACCGATGGGATCAATCTCAGGGGAAAGACAGTTGCCCTCGTCGGGCATATGCACGGACCGAAGGGATTGCGGGAACAGGCGAAAGCGGTCTATATCCTCGAACGTGCGCCGAAGCCGGGGGATTATCCGGACAGCGCCTGCGACTGGATCCTGCCGCAATGCGACCTTGTGATCATCACGGGCAGTTCGCTTGTTAACAAGACGCTGCCGCATCTGCTGGAGCTGTGTGATAACGCCCTCACGATCCTGACCGGACCGTCAGTCCCGCTCTGTCCGGAGCTGCTGGATTTCGGACTTGACCGGATCGCGGGCATGGCGGTTGCCGATCGCGGGGCGATGCGCGATCGGGTGGAAAAAGGGCTTCGTGGTTCGCCCTATGGCGAGGGGATGCCGTTCCTGCTGAAAATAAGATAAGAAGAAAACGCGTCTCTTCATGTCAGAAGAGACGCGCTTTGTTTTATCCGACCGGATGATGAATACCGACGTCCATCCCGACGTATCCCGGGTACTGCATCAGATCAAGATACATCGGCGCCTGATCCGCATCTCCGTCAAAATAGACCGCGAGGAAATTGTGTCCGCTATTATCCCACGGCACGTCAAGGAGACGTGTCGAGCCGTCAACAGCGCCGAAATTAGAGGCATATTCCTCGGTATAGATCGGATCGCCCCGGTCAGCCAGACGGTAGCCGTCAAAGCCCCAGTATACGGCGAGCGCCGAGCAGAAGCCGTCCACGGTCTGCTCTGAGCCGACCAGATCATCAAAAATCTCATAGTAATAAAAGGTCTTTGTTTCCCCATCCGGTCCGACGGTGAGCTCGATTTCGCCGGTCGGCACGTCATTTTCATCCGGGAAGGCGGTGAAGTTCCCATACTGGATCTTTCCTTCAAGCGTGTCGATGTTCACGTTGCAGCGATATTTTCGATCGCCGGAATACCAGCGAACGTCGAAGCTGTGCGGGAAAAACCGCCCATACCATGCGCCGCCGCCCTGGTATCCCTCGATCTCGACGATCTGATCCGCCTTCCCCTCAAATACCGCGTCAGGCGGCAGAAGACCGAGCTCGCGCCACTGCGCAAGCTGCTCCTGCGCGACCTTTTCCGCCGCCTGGGGTGTCGAGATCGCATTGTAGGTCGCATAGGCCGCGATACCGAGCGATAGCATCAAGACGGCGGCCAGCGCAAAGGATATGATCTTTTTCTTATTCAAGTGTACGATCCTTTCCGAAGAGCCGGATGCAGCCGGGGGATCATACCAGATCGCCTCGGCGATAAAGCGGTCGTCAATACCGGCGATCGCCCGGAACAGGTTTTCCCGTTTCATGCAAGCAGACCCTCCTTTTGTAAAGTCTTCCGTAATTTCTCACGGAGGCGGAAAAGACGCACGGAAACACGGTTTTCGGGGATCTTCATTTCCGCGGCGATATCACCGACGGAGTCGGCATACCAATACCGCCGGACGAACAGAAATCGGTCGTCGTAGGAAAGGCGCGAGAGAAAACGGTTTATCTCCTCTGTAAGCTCTTTTACCTCATAATCGGCCTCCACGTTGACCGGGGAGGGGATACAGGCCTCCAGCTCGCCCAGAACGAGATCAAGCTCATGATTTCGCTTTGCCGCCGTTTTGCTGCGCAGCATCGACACGGCCAGGTTGCGGGTGATACGGCAAACGAAGCTGCCCAAAAAGTCGGGACGCTGAGGCGGAATACTGTTCCAGACTCTGAGATAGGTATCGTTTACACACTCCTCGGCATCCTGCCGGTCGCGAAGAAGATTTCCGGCCGTCTTTCTGACGGCGGCACCGTATTTTTGTTGCAGCTCTGCAACGGCCTGTTCCGAGCGCTCAAAGAACAGGTCGATGATCGCGCTGTCTTCCATGTGCGTCACTTCCTTTCCGCCTCACCATCTATGTCGCAAAGTGCGGAAGAATCTTACATCTGATCGTAAAAAAACCGCCTCCGTGTGAGAGGCGGATCGGAACAACGCGTTTATTTGACAAAGCCGATCGCAGTGGCGGGGGATCGGCGTGCGATCTCGGCAAGGGCGTCGTCCGTCGCTTTCTCATCCTCGCTGATCACATCGCCCCATTCCTTGCCGCCGACGACAAAGACGAGACGGAAATAGTGGAACACGGCTTTCCCGCAGCACATGCGGCCGTTGACCTCCTGCACGCGGATAAAGGCGCGTTCAAGGACGGAATAGGGGATATATTTGATCTTGAAGCCGTCGCGGTAGTAGACGCCGAGCGAACCGACGAGCACCTTGTCAAAACGCTGCGCGCCTTCAAAATCGGCTGCTGCGGCCGCATCGGTCAAAACCCCGGACGGAGTGGTAAATTTCTTTTCGGACACGAAAATCCCTCCTGACTTCATTTTCTCTATCATAACACATATTTCTTGCATGCGCTATCACAATATGATAAAATCAAATCACAATTCTTTCACAAACGGAGGGCTTGCCATGCACTGCACAAGAAAGGTTCTCGACGACCTGATCTGGGTCGGCGCGGACGACCGGCGGCTGAGCTGCTTTGAGGGCGTTTACAGCGTACCGGAGGGCGTTTCCTATAACTCATATCTTTTGCTCGATGAGAAGACCGTACTGTTCGACACCGTGGACAAAGCGGTCTATCAGACTTTTTTTGAAAATGTCGAGTTCGCGCTCGGCGGGCGGAAGCTGGACTATCTGGTCATTTCGCACATGGAGCCGGATCACGCTTACACGATCGGCGATCTCATCGTCCGCTATCCCGACGTGCAGATCATCTGCAACGCAAAGATCAAAACCATGCTGGGCCAGTTTTTTGCCCGCGACCTCTCCGACCGGATCGTGCTTGTCAAGGAGGGCGATACCTTCTCCTGCGGCCGACATGTGCTGAACTTTGTCAACGCGCCGATGGTGCACTGGCCCGAGGTCATGATGACCTATGACAGCACCGACGGCGTCCTCTTCTCGGCCGACGCCTTCGGCCTTTTCGGCGCGCTCAACGGCCGGCTCTTTGCCGACGAGACCGATTTTTTTACCGAGCACCTTGATGAGGCCAGACGCTATTATACCAATATCGTCGGTAAATACGGTCCGCAGGTGCAGAGCGTGCTGAAAAAAGCAGCCGGGCTTGACATCAAGTATGTGTGCCCGCTGCACGGCTTCGTCTGGCGCAGCCACTTCGGCGATTTCCTAGAGAAATACCTCCTCTGGAGCAGCTACACGCCCGAGGAAAAGAGCGTCCTGATCGCCTATGCTTCCGTCTACGGCCATACGGAGAACGCTGCCAACATCCTTGCCGCCAAGCTGGCGGAGCGGGGAGTGCGCGTCCGCATGCACGACACCTCCGTCATCCCGGCCAGCAATATCGTCTCCGACGCGTTCCGCTGCAGCCATCTTGTCTTTGCTGCCACGACCTATAACGCGGGTGTGTTCGTAACGATGGAAAACCTGCTGCACGACATCGCGGCGCACAACCTCCAGAACCGCAAGATCGCCCTGATCGAAAACGGCAGCTGGGCTCCCATGAGCGGCAAGGTCATGCGCGAGATCCTCTCCGGGCTGAAGAACACCGAGTTTATCGGCGAGAATATCACGCTCAAATCCGCTCTTGCGGAGGGACAGCTTGCCGACCTCGACGCGCTGGCGGACACGCTTGCCGCCGAGCTCTGCCCACCTCCTGTTGAGGCGGCTCCGGCCGCTGAAGTCAGCACGTTCTCTCCGGACGCGGTGGATAAAAAGGTCTTCAACAAGTTCAGCTACGGCGTCGAGGTGCTGACCACGCGCGTCGACGGCAAGGACTACGGATGCATCATCAACACTGCCGGCCAGGTCGCGGCGGGCGATCCGAAGAAGATCACGATCTCGGTCATCAAAAAGAACAACACCTGCGACATGGTCATGAAGGCGGGGAAGTTCAACATTTCGATCCTGACCGAGGACGCACCGTATTCGGTCTTCCAGCATTTCGGTTTCCAGAGCGGACGCGATGTGGATAAGTTTGCCGACGTTCCTTACGACGACCGCATGGCGAACGGCATCCGCTATATTCCGCAGTATACCAACGCCGTCCTTTCCTGTGAGGTGATCGAGCATTATGACCTCAAGACCCAGATGCTCTACATCGCCAACGTCGTAGAGGCCAAGGTGCTCTCAAATGCGCCAAGCTGCACCTACGGCTACTATCATGCCCACATCAAGCCCAAAAAGAATCCGGCACCCGAGCAGAAGGAGTGCTGGGTCTGCAAGGTGTGCGGCTATGTCTACGAAGGCACGGAGATGCCAGACGACTTCACCTGCCCGCTGTGCAAGCACGGCAAGGAGGACTTCGAGCACGTCGTGCCCGAGCTCAAGCCGAAGCAGAAGGGCTATGTCTGCAAGATCTGCGGTCATTTTGAACCCTGTGAGGGTGAGCTTCCGGAGGACTATACCTGCCCGCTGTGCAAGCATCCGCGCGAGGATTTTGAGAGAGCTGAGCAATAATTCTATTATATCCGAATTGAGATCTGAGTCGGGACAGAAACCTGTCCCGACTTTTTTATAGCTTTTTGACATTTCTGTTCAAAATGACGGAATTGACAAGCTTTTAACGGGCTTGTTAGAAACTTGACTATGGATTTCGACGGATTTCGGTCCGGAAAGCATAGACATTTTGTGACAGATTGTGTTATGATATGCGGGTATAAAAATGCGAGGTGAAGCGTTTATGACCCATACTTTTAAGCGCGGCGTACACCCGAATTACATGAAGGCCCCGGAGATCCCGATCTCTGTGGTTACGCCGCCTCCTCAGGTGATCATCCCCATGGCGCAGCATATCGGCGCGCCTGACAAGCCGCTTGTCGCCGTCGGAGATTACGTGAAGATGGGGCAGAAGATCGGCGAAAATCCCGCGCCTGTTTCCGCACCTGTTCACGCCTCTGTCTCCGGCAAGGTCGTCGCTGTCGAGCCGCGGCCGCACCCGCTCGGCGACATGATCATGTCCGTCGTGATCGAGAACGATTATCAGGACACGCCGTGTGAGGATCTGAAGCCTCTCACAGAGCAGGAACTGAAGGATCCCGACGCGATTCTGACCCGCATCCGCGAGGCCGGTGTCGTCGGCATGGGCGGCGCCATGTTCCCGACCGCGTTCAAGATCCGCGGCGGTATCGGCAAGGTCGACAAGCTCGTAATCAACGGCGCCGAGTGTGAGCCTTACCTCAACGGCGACCATCTGACGATGCTCAACTTCCCCGAACAGCTCTTAAAGGGCATCGAGCTTGTCCGCATCGCGAGCGGCGTGGAGAAGGCCTATTACGGCATCGAGGTCAATAAAAAGGACGCGATCGCGCTGCTCAATTCTCTCCACCCGGAAAAATACGGTATCGAGATCGTCCCCGAAAAGGTCAAATACCCCCAGGGCGCAGAAAAAATGCAGGTCAAAGCGGTCACCGGCAGGGAAGTCAAGCCGGGCGGCATCCCCTCCGGCGTCGGCGCGAACGTTGTATCGACCCGTACCTGCTACGCGGTTTATCAGGCCTGCTATGAAGGCAAGCCCGTTATCGAGCGTATCGTCACCGTCGCGGGCAGCGCGATGAACCATACGGCGAACGCTCTCACACGCGTTGGCACGCCGCTCGGTTATCTTGCCGAGCAGTGCGGCGGCTTTGCCGTTACACCGCGCAAGATCGTCCTGGGCGGCCCGATGATGGGCATCTGCGCTACAAGCTTTGAAGCGCCGACGATCAAGGGCACAGCCGGCGTCCTCTTCTTCACGGAAAAGGAAGACAAGACCGTCGAGAATCCAAGCTGCATCCGCTGCGGCAAGTGCATAACGGTCTGCCCGATGAACCTCGAGCCTGTCTTTATGTACATGTATTACGCCAAGGGCGATTTTGACATGATGCAGAAGTACCACATCACCGATTGCTTCGAGTGCGGCTCCTGCTCGTTCAACTGCCCGGCGCGCATGCCGCTGACGCATGCATTCAAGACCGCAAAGCTGATGTTCCAGGCCAAGGCCGCCAAGGAAAAGGCTGCGGCGGAGGCTGCAGCGGCGAAGGAGGCGAAATAAGAATGGCAAAAAACGAAAGCCCCAAAATCGTTTTGGATGTAGCATATCAGCCGCAGGTCAGAACCAACATGGACACCAAGCGCATCATGCTCAACGTCATGCTGGCGCTGCTTCCCTCGCTGCTTGCGGCGACCTATGAATTCGGCTTCAAGCCCGTTCTGATGGTCATCGTTTCGATGTGCTCGGCGGTGTTCTATGAATGGGCATACCGCAGACTGCTGAAGAAGTCTTCCACGATCTTTGATTTTTCTGCCTGCCTGACAGGTATGCTCGTGGCGATGACGCTTCCCACGTCGGCTCCCTGGTGGCTGCCGCTGATCGGCAACTTCTTTGCCATTGTCATCGTCAAGCAGCTCTATGGCGGACTTGGCAAGAACTTCGTTAACCCTGCTCTCGCTTCCCGTGCGTTCCTGATCGCGTCCTATGCCGGCATCATGACCAACTGGGTCTCGCCCCGTGCAATGGGACTTGACGCCGTTGCGATGGCCACGCCGATGAGCTATCTTTTTGCGGGCGAACCGATGCCGGATTATTACAGCTATCGCAATCTCTTCCTGGGCATTATGCCCGGCTGCTTCGGTGAAGCCTGCAAGCTCGCGCTGATCCTCGGTGGACTTTACCTGATCATCCGCAAGATCATTTCCTGGCGCATTCCGGTCAGCTATATCGGCACGGTCGCCATCCTGACCTTTGCATTCGGCCACGAGGGATACGACAACTTCTCCTGGATGATGTACAACATCCTCTCCGGCGGCCTGATCCTGGCGGCGTTCTTCATGGCAACCGACTATGCGACAAGTCCCGTAACGCTGCCCGGCCAGCTTCTCTACGGCGTGGGCTGCGGCGCGCTGACGGTGCTGATCCGCTATTTCGGCAGCTATCCCGAGGGCGTTACATACAGTATCCTGATCATGAACATCTGCACCTGGGCGATCGACAAAGCCTTCCGCCGCCACCAGTTTGGCGTGACAAAAGAAGACATCGCAGCCGAAAAAGCGGCGAAAAAGGCGGAAAAGGAGGCGGCGAAATGAATAAGATCGTCAAGCTGACCGTCGTCCTTTTCCTGATCTGCGCGATCGTTTCGGCCGTTCTCGGAGCGGTGAACGAGGTCACGAAGGGCCCCATCGAGACCCAGCAGAGAGAGAAAACCGAAAGAGCGTACAAAGCTGTTCTCCCTTATGCAGACGCATTTACCGAGGTCGACCCGGCCGAGTTCGCGGCGTACAAGTCAACGATCGATAAGATCTCTTCGGCCGACAACGGCGCAGGCCATGTCGTGGAGACGACCTTCTCCGGCGCGCAGGGCTCGATCACGATGGCTGTCGGCGTCGACAGCGACGGCAAATGCGCCGGCATCTCCATCATCAAGCATTCGGAAACCTCCGGTCTCGGCGAGGTCGCCGCAAGCTCTTCCGAGCGCGGCGTGAGCTTCCGCAAGTCCTTTATCGGCAAGGATGAGAGCATCACGATCGGCGATATCGATGCCATTACCGGCGCGACCATCACCTCCAAAGCGGTTACCGGCGCCGTTGCCACCGCGATCGAGGCTGTCAAGGCTTTGGGTTAAGGAGGGCATGTAATGAACATCAAAAAACAGTTTAAGGAAGGCCTTATCACCAATAACCCTGTCCTTGTCCAGCAGATCGGTATGTGCGCCACGATGGCGATCACGACCTCTCTGTTCAACGGCCTGGGCATGGGTCTGTCCGTCCTGATCATTCTGACCTGCTGCAACGTTGTCGTCTCCATGATCCGTAAGATCATCCCCGAGGAGATCCGTCTTGCGATCTTTGTCGTGGTCATCGCGGGATTCGTTACGATTGTCGATTTGCTGCTTCAGGCCTTTATCCCCGCGCTTTCCTCGGCGCTCGGCGTGTTTATCCCGCTGATCGTCGTCAACTGCATCATCATCGGCCGTGCCGAGGCGTTCTGCCAGAAAAACACGGTCGGCGCATCGTTCTTCGACGGTATCTTCCAGGGACTCGGATACACCTGTGTGCTGCTCATCATGTCCATCGTGCGCGAGTTTCTCGGCAAGGGCACCTTCGGCGGCGGTTTGATCGACGTTGCGAACGGCTTCCGTCTGACGCTTGACGGTTCCGGCGCCGGAATCAAGATCTTTTCCGGCGAATACGGCGCAACGATCCTGACGATGCCCTTCGGCGGCTTCCTGACGCTTGGCGTGCTCATTGCCGTCATGCAGTATGCGCTGAAGAAGTCCGCAAAGAAAAAAGAACTTGCCGCCAAGGCGGCTGAAGAGGAAAAGGAGGTTGAAGAATAATGCTGTTCAACATCATTTCCATCTCGCTCGGCGCAATCTTGATCAACAACTTCATCTTCTCCCAGTTCCTCGGCTGCTGCCCGTTCCTGGGCTGCTCGAATAAGACCGATACCGCCTTTGGTATGGGCGTTGCGGTCATCTTCGTCATGGGCATGGCCTCGGCGATCTGCTGGCTGATCGACACCTACATCCTTGTTCCGCTCGGCCTGGCGTTCCTCGAGACGCTGGCGTTCATCCTGATCATCGCGGCGCTCGTCCAGCTGGTAGAGATGTTCCTGAAGAAGTCGGTTCCCTCTCTTTACAGTGCACTTGGCATTTATCTGCCGCTGATCACCACCAACTGCGCAGTGCTTGGCGTAGTGCTGCTCAACGTGCAGAATCACTATAACTTTATCGAGTCTGTCGTCTACGGCATCACGGGGGGGATCGGCTTCCTGCTTGCGATCGTGCTCTTTGCCTCGGTGCGTGAGCGCGTACAGTTTGCCGATTATCCCGAGTGCTTTGAGGGCTTTCCGATCTGCCTGGTGTCCGCCGCTCTGGTCGCGCTTGCGTTCATGGGCTTCAGCGGCATGCAGATCTTCTGAGAGAAGGAGGGACGATCATGAATACCATTCTTCTTTCTGTTATCGTTCTCGGCGTGATGGGCGCCATCCTCGGCGCACTGCTTGCCATTGCGTCCAAGGTGTTCCACGTTGAGGTCGATCCCAAGCAGGCCGCTGTCCGCGAGTGCCTTGCCGGCGCTAACTGCGGCGGCTGCGGCTATCCCGGCTGCGACGGCTATGCCGCCGCTGTTGCGGCAGGCCAGGCTCCGACCAACAAGTGTGTTGCCGGCGGCGCGGAAACGGCCGCCAAGGTCGCCGAGATCATGGGCGTCTCCGCCGGCGCGGAGGAGCGCAAGGTCGCATTCGTTCCGTGCTCCGGCTGTGAAGGCCATGCCGAAAAGCGCTTCAATTATACCGGTCCGCAGGACTGCCGTGCCGCAATGCTGTTCGGCGGAAAGAGCAACAAGACCTGCACCTTTGCCTGCATTGGCCTTGGCAACTGCAC
>OCVV011037461.1_pt1 | contig 13673 bp, 10 predicted proteins | sample 1539721 | NCBI WGS metagenome assembly OCVV01 (sample SAMN02144230, study PRJEB22623) | gut metagenome | biome: sheep rumen | host: Ovis aries | place: New Zealand
CAAAAAAACACTTTACTTTTTCGGCAAAGTATAGTATAATATCTGTAAGCATATTTTTTGTGCGAAGAGGCGGTCAATTTGCCCTTCGCAACTCTACTTGAAAAGGAGCTTGATCATTATGGATTCACCTAAATACAAGAGGATACTTCTTAAAATGAGCGGTGAGGCTCTTGCCGGAGATAAGAAAACAGGGCTTGATTTTGATGTTATCAATACGTTTGCGGCAAGCATTAAAAAGTGCGTTGACGCAGGTGTTGAGGTCGGTATCGTGGTCGGCGGCGGTAATTACTGGAGAGGACGCTCCAGCGGCGCTATGGACAGAACAAGAGCAGACCATATCGGAATGCTGGCTACCTGCATGAATTCTCTTGCTGTTGCTGACGGACTTGAGAACGTTGGCCTTGAGGTAAGAGTGCAGACCGCTATTTCTATGCCTCAGATAGCTGAGCCTTATATCAGGAACAGGGCTATGAGACATTTCGAGAAGGGAAGAGTTTGTATTTTCGGCTGCGGTACAGGTATGCCGTTCTTCTCGACAGATACTGCGGCAGCTCTCAGAGCAGCTGAGATTGAGGCTGACATTTTCTTCAAGGCTACTATGGTGGACGGAGTTTATGACAAAGACCCAAAGAAGTACGACGATGCAGTGAAGTTCGATCAGCTCTCCTTTGATGATATCCTTTCCAAGGAGCTTCATGTTATGGATATGACTGCCGCTACCATGTGCAAGGATAACCATATTCCTATCCTTGTGTTTGACCTCGGCAGACCCGATAACATTTATGATGCCTGCATGGGCAAGGAGCTCGGAACAATTATCAAGGGCAGCGGAGATTACGAAGCTTAATAATGAAACGGAGGTATTTACCATGAAAGAGATAAAGAATAAGGCCAAGGAAAAAATGGAAAAAACAGTGAACGTTCTGCTCTCTGACTTTGCAACTATCAGAGCAGGAAGGGCTAATCCTAATGTTCTTAATAAAGTAACAGTTGACTATTACGGCTCGCCTACACCTGTAAATCAGGTTGCGGCTGTGTCTGTTGCTGAGGCAAGAGTGCTCGTTATCACTCCCTGGGATAAGTCAATGCTCAAGCAGATCGAGAAGGCTATTCAGGCATCAGATGTCGGTATCAACCCCCAGAATGACGGTCAGGTGCTCAGACTTGTGTTCCCTCAGCTTACTGAGGACAGACGTAAGGAGATCGTCAAGGACGTAAAGAAGATGGGCGAGGATTCAAAGGTAGCTGTGCGCTCTATTAGACGTGACGCTATCGAGAAGATAAAGAAGCTCAAGAAGAACAACGAGATCACCGAGGACGAGCAGAAGGACGGCGAGGACGATATCCAGAAGCTGACCGATAAGTTCATTAAGGAGATCGACGGCTATGTTTCCGAGAAGGAGCAGGAGGTACTGAGCCTGTAAGGCTAATCTGTTAGTTGGAGTGAGTGAATTTGGCGAAAGCTTACCTCCCCGAGGGGACTAAAGTGCCCTGCCATGTCGGCGTCATTATGGACGGCAACGGCAGGTGGGCTAAAAAAAGGGGATTGCCCCGAAAGTTCGGCCACAGAGAGGGCGCTAAGAACTTCCGTGAGATAACAAGGCACGCTAAGCGTCTTGGGATATCTTACATTACTTATTATGCGTTCTCAACCGAGAACTGGAAGAGACCTCAGGACGAGGTTGATGCTATAATGGATCTTTTTGAGAAGTATCTTGATGAGGTCAGGGACTTTATTGATGAGAATATCCGTGTGCGCTTTATCGGAGACAGGTCAAGGCTGAAGGAAACTCTTCAAAGGAAAATGGCCTCTGTTGAGGAGGATTCAAAGGATTTTGATTCAATGACGCTTGTGCTTGCGATAAATTACGGCGGTCAGGACGAGATAGCCCATTCGTGCAGAGTGCTTGCGCAGCGTGTTAAAGACGGTGAGCTTGAGCCCTCTGACATAACGCCTGCGCTTATAGAGCAGAATCTCTATACCGAGGAGATACCGCCTGTTGACCTTGTTATCAGACCAAGCGGTGAGCAGAGACTCTCAAACTTTATGATCTGGCAGGCGGCTTATGCTGAGTTTTATTACACCAATATCCTCTGGCCCGACTTCAAGAACAAGGATCTGGAAGCTGCTGTGATTGAGTACAGCGAAAGAAACAGAAGATTCGGAGGTGTCTGAATTGAAGACACGAATTATATCAGCGGCAGTAGCTATAGTTATTGCGGTTGTGCTGCTGATACTGCATAATACATTTGTATTTAATTTTGCGATAGGCTTCCTTTCTATTATGGCCATCGCAGAGATTTTCAAGGCTACAAAGATGAACACAAACACAAATGCGATGTTCGTATGCTATGTTTATGCCGCACTTGATGTGATAATGCCTCTTTTTTACAAAAGCGGACATCTGTTCTTTATAAGCAGCAGGCTGTATTTCGGACTTTTTATTCTGGGAATGTGTCTTCTGTTCCTTAAAGAGCATGATAAGTTCAAGTACACGGACTTTTTCTTTATGATAGGTGTAACGTGGCTTCTGACTTATTCGTTCCAGACGCTGCTGCTCATGGCATCAAGACCGAAGGGAAGTGTGTTCCTTCTTGTTATCAGCCTTTGTGCTGCATGGCTTGCGGACAGCGGAGCTTACTTTGCTGGAACTTTCTTCGGAAAGACGAAGCTTTGCCCGACTATCAGCCCTAAGAAAACAGTCGAGGGTGTTGTCGGCGGAGTGCTCTCAAACGGAGTTATCATGCTGATTATCAGCCTTGTGTATGATAAGCTGCTCAAGGGTGAATCGGTAAACTATCTAGGTGTTTTCATAGCAGGAATGCTTGCAGCTGTTATCGGTCTTATCGGAGACCTTACAGCATCTGTTGTCAAAAGGCAGACAGGTATCAAGGACTACGGAAACATCATGCCCGGTCACGGCGGCGTTATGGACAGGTTCGACAGCGTGCTGCTGGTAGCGCCGTTTATGTATTATATGACCACTCAGGGCTGGATACTTAAATAAACTGAATACACAGAGACCGTTCTTATGCGGTAAAATAAAGCATAGCTTCAAATGAGCTTCGGCTCTGAGAGGATATGCTTTGCTCTGTTTTTAGAAAGAGAATAAAGCGGGGTTTTGTATGCAGACTATAAGCATATTAGGTTCTACGGGTTCGATAGGAACTCAGGCATTACAGGTCGCAAAAAAGCATAATATGAAGGTAAAGGCAGTCGCAGCGGCATCGAATGTCGGGCTGCTTGCAGAGCAGGCATTGGAGCTCGGAGTAAGCTGTGCCTGCATCTTCAATGAGGATAAAAAGGCAGAGCTTGATGACAGGCTCAGCGGCAGCGGAATAAAGACACTTACGGGAATGGAAGGACTAAAGGAGATAGCCTCTCTTGACGGTGTTGATAAAATGCTTAACAGCGTTGTAGGTATGGTGGGCTTTGAGCCTACCCTGACAGCTATAAGGCACGGCACTCCTGTGGCACTTGCAAACAAGGAAACCCTCGTTGCGGGCGGCGACCTTGTTATGCGTGAGGCAAAAGAGCGAAACGTTCCCATATATCCTGTTGACAGTGAGCACAGTGCGATATTTCAGGCTCTTCAGGGAAACAAGGGGAATAGGATAAGAAAGATAATTCTTACAGCTTCGGGCGGACCCTTCTTCGGAAAAACAAGGGCAGATCTCGAGGGTGTAACTGTAGAGCAGGCGCTTCATCACCCAAACTGGTCTATGGGCAGAAAAATAACCACAGATTCTGCTACTCTTATGAACAAGGGACTTGAATTTATCGAGGCTATGCACCTGTTCGGCGTGAGCGCAGATCAGATAGAGATAGTTGTTCACAGGCAGAGCGTTGTTCACTCGGCGGTGGAGTTTGAGGATAACTCGGTGATAGCACAGATGGGCGTTCCCGATATGAAAATACCGATACAGTATGCACTTCTCTATCCTCACAGGACAGAGTGCGAGGTAGGAAGGCTCAGCCTGACGGAAATAGGCTCGCTCACCTTTGAGAAGCCCGATTACGATACCTTTGACTGCCTGAGCTCCTGCATAAAGGCTATCAGAACGGGCGGTACTCTGCCTGCCTCCGTGAATGGAGCAAACGAATCGGCTGTAGGGGCTTTCTTAGACGGAAAGATAGGTTTTCTTGATATAGGCAGGATAGTAAAGACAGTCTGTGAAACGGCAGAGCACCGTGAAGTAAAGAACGAAAATGACGTTCTTGAAGCTGACAGAAAAGCCAGAGCACAGGCAGAAAAATTAATCAAAGAGATAAATGCATAGCAAAACAGAAAGGCGATAGCATGGGCATTATTTTTGCACTGATTATTTTTGAAGTAATAATCATAATTCACGAGCTCGGACACTTTATTGCGGCTAAAAGCTGCGGAGTAAAGGTGAATGAGTTCGCTATAGGCATGGGGCCTGCAATACTGAAAAAGAAAAAGGGAGATACCCTCTATGCTTGGAGAGTTTTCCCTATAGGCGGCTACTGTGCTATGGAGGGCGAGGACAACGAGAGCAGTGCCGAGGGCTCCTTCGGCAGCAAAAGCCTGCCGAGACGTATTATCATCGTCTGCGCAGGTGTTATAATGAACTTTATCCTCGGCCTTATTATTCTGATTGTGAACACAGCACGCTCCGATGCGATCACAACTACCAAGATCGCAAGCTTTGAAGATAATGCTATGTCACAGCAGACAGGTCTTCAGCTTGATGATGAGTTTGTAAAGATCAACGGTATGAGGATATTCACTGCAATGGATGTATCTTACCAGTTCCAGAACGACGAGGACGGAAAGTTCGATATGGTTGTAAAGCGTGACGGAAAGAACGTTGAGCTCAAAGACGTTGCCTTTGCAGTTGATGACAAGACTATGCATATTGACTTTCGTGTATACCCGGGTAAGCTGACAGTGGGCTCTGTGCTGGCGGAGTCATTCAAGCAGGCGGCTACCGACGGAAGACTTATCTATATTTCGCTTTTTGATATGATCAGGGGAAAGTATTCTCTTAAAGACCTTAGCGGCCCTGTAGGTATAGTCGGCTCAATGAATGAGGTAGTTGAGAGCGAACGTGACGAGGAAACAGGCAAGATCGACTGGTCGGGTCTTATGGATACAATGCTGACACTTGCGGCATTTATATCCATCAATATCGGAATATTCAATCTTCTGCCCCTGCCCGCACTTGACGGAGGAAGGCTTATTTTCCTCATTATCGAGGGCATAAGAGGCAAACCTGTGCCTGCCGAAAAAGAAGGCATGGTACACCTTATCGGAATGGCTGTGCTGCTTATTTTTATGGCAGTTATCACGGTCAGCGACATAATAAAACTATTCTGAACGGAGAATGAAAATGAAAGAAGTCAGAGCAGTAAAACTCGGAGACTATACGTTTGACGGAAAGCATATTTATATACAGTCAATGCTCAACACCCATGCCCACGATATTGAGGGCTCGGTAAAGCAGGCAGTTGAGCTTGAAAAGGCAGGCTGTGAAATAATAAGAGCCGCTATCCCCGATATGGAGGCGGTAAAGCTTATTCCCGCACTAAAAGAGAAAATCAGTGTGCCGCTGGTTGCGGATATTCACTTTGACTACAGGCTTGCACTTGCAGCAGCCGAAGCAGGCATTGACAAGATAAGAATAAACCCCGGTAATATCGGCTCAAAGGAGAAGGTTCAGGCTGTAGTTGATGAGTGCAAAAAGCGTCATATCCCGATAAGGATAGGTGTAAACGGCGGCTCTCTTGAGAAAGAGCTGCTTGAAAAGTACGGCTCGCCCACTCCCGAAGCCCTTGTTGAGAGCGCTATGGGTCATGTAAGGATACTTGAAGAGCTTGACTTTGAGGATATTGTTATCTCGATAAAATCCTCAAACGTACCTAATATGATAAAAGCCTACAGGCTTTGCCGTGAGGAGTGCTCATACCCTCTGCACCTCGGTGTTACTGAGGCAGGAACGGAGAGAATGGGTATTATAAAATCCTCTGTAGGTATAGGGTCACTCCTGTGTGACGGCATAGGTGAAACTATAAGGGTCAGCCTGACCGATGAGCCTGTCAAGGAGGTTTATGCCGCTAAGGATATACTTAAAGCAATAGGTAAGGGCAGCGGTGTGCAGATAGTTTCATGTCCTACCTGCGGAAGAACGCAGATAGACCTGATAGGCCTTGCCAATAAGGTTGAGGCAGCTACCCGTGACCTTGACAAGGACATAAAGATAGCAGTTATGGGCTGTATAGTGAACGGCATCGGTGAGGGCAAAGAGGCCGACATCGGTATTGCAGGAGGAAAGGGCAAGGCTGTTATTTTCAGAAAGGGAGAGCAGCTTTGCACTGTAAATGAAGAAGACGCTCTGACAGCACTTCTGGCAGAGATCGACAAGATGTAGAATTTTCATCAAGTATTTGATTTAAGGATAGATATATATGCAGGAACAAACAATAATTATGCTCTTTGAGCAGTTTTCGGGTCTGATACCCGGAGAGCTTGAAAACGGCCGTATCCTGAAGCTGGAGCTTGCCGAAAACAGTACGGAGCTTACAGTAACAGCTGCATTTGATACGCTTGTAAGCTTTGATCAGGCAGAGAAATTCAAAAGCGATATGAGGCACGTTCTCGGGCTTGAAAAGTTCGGGCTGGAGATAAAGTATAATCCCGATATGCTGACAGAGGCTTATTTCCCTGAGCTTTCAAAATTCCTTAAAAGCTCCTGTCCGCTGGTGAACGGCTTTTTCAACGGTGCTGAGGCAAGGCTCGAAGATAAGACCTTTGTGGTTACACTTAAAAACGGCGGATATGAGCTTCTTAAAAATGCAGGCGCCGAGGCTGCTTTTACTAAGCTTGTCAGGGATATGTTCTCATGCTATGCAGACATGAGATTTGAGGGTGTCCTCGAAACAGATATGGACAAGCATGAGCAGACAAAGCAGGAAGCACTGAACGCCATGCCCGAAACAAAACAGATGATAGAAAACGCAAAGAAGCCTGCTCCTGCACCTAAAGCCGGAGGGCCTGAGAATGTTGAGTTCCGCACCTGCACAGTTGACCTGAGAAAGTTCTCGCTGCTTTGTGAGAACTCAGCTGTGCTTAAAGGCGCTCCGCTTAGCTCTGAGTCTCAGGTGGTGAAGATGCAGGACGTCAAGGAAGGCGATCAGGGCGTTATCGTCTGGGGCGATGTGTTCTCAAAGCCCGATACGAGAGAGACAAAGAACGGTGCTCTGATAGCAACCTTCTTTGTTACGGACTATACATCTTCGTTTGCAGTCAAGCTTATGGGCTCGGCTAAAACGTACAGAAACTCTAAAAATCTGAAAAAAGCAGTGCTCGAAAAAATGCTTGACGGCTACATAAAAAAGGGCGCAACTCTTCTTATGAGCGGAAACCTCGAAGAAGACGATTTTGACCACAATGTTTACTTCATGCCTGATACTATTATGGCTGTAAAGCGTGAGGTCGAAACCGACACCTGTGAGGAGAAGAGAGTTGAGCTTCACTGCCATACAAATATGTCTCTGAAAGACGCTATGACACCTGCTTCAAAGCTTGTGAACAGGGCTCACGACTGGGGTCACAGGGCAATTGCTATCACCGATCACGGCTGTGTTCAGGCATTCCCCGAGGCAGTAAATACTGTCAGGGACATACGCAAAAATGATAAAAACTTCAAGCTGATCCTCGGAGTTGAGGCTTATGAGGTCAACAATGATGAGAAGATATTCATGGGCGTTGACAGAAGAGCACTTACCGATGAGTTTATCTGCTTTGACCTTGAAACCACAGGTACAGACCCCAAAAAGGACAGAATAATCGAGATAGGCGCTGTAAGGGTCAGAAATCTTGAAATTGAGGAAACACTCGACATTCTTGTAGACCCCGAAGGTCCTATCCCTGAATTTATATCAAACCTGACAGGCATCACCGATGATATGGTAAAGGGTGCTGAAAGCGAGGAAAACGCAGTAAAGCGCTTCCTTGAATTCTGCGGTGATAAGCCTGTTCTTGTTGCGCACAATTCACGGTTTGATACAGGCTTTATCTCTGCGGCAGCAAAGAAGTACGGGCTTGAGCTGAGATATTCACAGCTTGATACAGTGCCGATGTCACAGATAATGCTTCCTGACCTTAAAAAGCACAAGCTCAATGTAGTAGCCGAGCATTTCGGCTTCGGAGACTTCAATCATCACAGGGGCGGTGACGATGCCGAGACTCTTGCAAAGATTTTCATAGAGCTTGCAAAAATGCTTACCCGGCAGTATCCGCTTATAAGAGTGACTGTCGATAAGATAAATTCGCTTCTCGCTGATGAGAGCGATGTGCTTTCAAAGCCTACCTATCATCAGATAATCCTGGTCCGCAACAATACGGGACTTAAAAACCTTTATAAGCTTATCTCAATGTCAAACCTTGACTACTTCAAGCGCAGACCGAGAATACCGAAATCTATGCTTGCAAGACACCGTGAGGGTCTGATAGTCGGAAGTGCCTGCTCACAGGGCGAGCTTTTCATGGCTATTATGGATAAGACCAAGACATGGGAGGAGCTTTTGCAGATAGCTGACTTCTATGACTATCTGGAAATACAGCCTATAGGCAATAACGGCTATATGCTGCGTGAAAATATAGTAAACTCCAAGGAGGAGCTGCAAAACTTCAACCGCACAATAGTTAAGCTTGCCGACCAGCTCGGAAAGCCTGTATGTGCAACAGGTGACGTTCACTTCATGGACAAGACCGATGCCGCCTACAGAGCCGTTATACAGGACTCTATGGGCTTTGCCGACTGCGACCATCAGCCGCCTCTATATCTGAAAACAACTCAGGAAATGCTTGATGAGTTCTCATACCTTGGCGAGGAAAAGGCATTTGAGGTAGTGGTTAAAAACACAAATATGATAGCTGATATGTGCGACCCCGATCTGAAAGCATTCCCTGACGGTACATATACACCGTTTATTGAGGGCTCTATCTATCAGCTTCAGATAATCTGCTGGAAAAAGTGCTGCTCTATCTACGGCGACTGCGACCCCGATTCTATTGAGGTGCCCGTAGGCGAGGACGTTGACGTATCACAGTACTTTGAGGGGCATATTCCTCAGTACGTTTTTGACAGACTTAAAAGAGAGCTTGCATCAATAATCAAGCACGGATTTGCCGTGCTCTATATGATTTCTCAGAAGCTTGTTGCGAACTCAAATGAGAATGGCTATCAGGTGGGCTCCCGTGGTTCGGTAGGCTCGTCATTTGTAGCTTCCATGTCGGGTATCTCGGAGGTAAATCCGCTGGTGCCGCACTACATCTGCCGAAAGTGCCACCACTCTGAGTTTATAACCGACGGTTCGGTAGGCTCGGGCTTTGACCTGCCGCCTAAGAAATGTCCCGAGTGTGGAGAGGATATGCACCGTGACGGACATGATATCCCGTTTGAGACCTTCCTAGGATTTGAGGGAGACAAGTCTCCTGATATTGACCTTAACTTCTCGGGAGACTATCAGGCAAAGGCTCACCGCTATACAGAAGAGCTCTTCGGTGAGGATCATGTGTTCAAGGCAGGAACTATCGGCGTTGTACAGGATAAGATAGCCTACGGCTTTGTAATGAAGTATCTCGAAAAGAGAAAGGCTGACCCGAACAAGCCTCTGAAGGTTTCAAGGGCTGAAATCGAAAGGCTGAAGCTCGGCTGCTGCGGAGTAAAGAGAACTACCTCTCAGCACCCGGGAGGAATGGTCGTTATCCCCAGTGACTATGAGGTTTACGATTTCACACCTGTTCAGCACCCTGCCGATAAGGAAAACTCTGACATGGTAACAACGCACTTCGACTTCCATTCAATGCACGATACTATACTGAAGCTCGATGAGCTCGGTCACGATAACCCTACAATGTATAAGTACTTAGAGGATTTCACAGGCATGGACATAAACGCTTGCCCGATGTCTGATCCCGATGTGTATTCGCTGTTTACATCGCCCGAGGCTCTCGGTGTTACCGAAGAGGATATCCTCTGCAAGACAGGAACTCTCGGTATACCGGAAATGGGTACACCATTCGTCCGTCAGATGCTTCTCGATGCGAAGCCTAAGAACTTCTCGGACCTTTTGCAGATATCAGGTCTGTCACACGGTACTGATGTATGGCTCGGCAATGCGCAGGAGCTTATCAAGGCAGGTACTTGTGATATTTCAAATGTTATCGGAACAAGAGACAGTATCATGACCTACCTTATTTATCACGGTCTTGATAATAAGCTTGCATTTAACATCATGGAGATCACCCGTAAGGGTAAAGCTCCCGAAAAGCTGACCGAGGATATGAAAAACGATATGAGAGCTCACAACGTGCCCGAGTGGTACATAGAGAGCTGTCTTAAAATCAAGTATATGTTCCCGAAGGCGCACGCTGCGGCTTATGTAACGGCAGCGATCAGGCTTTGCTGGTTTAAGGTGCATATGCCGATATACTTCTATGCAACCTTTTTCACCGTAAAGGGCGAAGCCTTTGAGGCTGACAGTGCTATCAGAGGAAAGGACGTTGTAAGAGCAAAGATAGAGGAGCTTACCTCAAAGCCAAAGGAGGAAATGACAGGTAAAGACGGAGAGGTTCTTGATATGCTTATGATTGAGAACGAAATGCTTTGCAGAGGAATGTCATTCCTGCCTGTTGATATAAAGAAATCGCACGCAACGATTTTTCAGGTTGAAGACGAGAACAAGCTGAGACTTCCGTTTGTTGCTCTGAACGGTGTCGGCGAGAGTGCGGCTCTGAGCATATATGAAAAGGCTCAGAACGGTGACTTTATATCTATCGAGGAATTCCAGCAGCAAAGCGGTGTTTCCAGTGCTGTAATAGAAACTCTGGAGAGATATAATGCTTTCGGCGATATGCCTAAATCTAATCAGCTTTCTCTGTTTTGACAGGTTAAACCTACAAATATCATATTCTTTCGTTCGGGAAAGGTTGACAAGATCGGGAGAATATGATATTATGCTAATATGATACTATGATACTATGGTAATGCTTTAATGCGTTAAAGCATATGAAAGGAAGATAGAATGAAACGCTACGATCTGATAACTCCCGAGGGAACAAGAGATCTGCTTTTTGATGAGTGCCTTGCAAGACGTGAGGTTGAGAAGAAGCTTACAAAGCTGTTTTCGGGATTTGGCTACAGCGAGGTAGTAACTCCGGGAATTGAGTTTTACGATGTTTTCAGCGGAAGCTCCCGTAATTTCAGGCAGGAAAACCTTTATAAAATGACAGATACAAAGGGCAGGCTCATAGTTATGAGACCCGATTCCACGATCCCGATAGCAAGGCTTGTGGCAACAAGGCTCAAGGACGCAAGTATGCCGCTGAGACTGTTTTATAATCAGAGCATTTATGAGAACAATGCACTGCTGAAGGGCCGTTCTGATGAGAACGTTCAGGCAGGAATTGAGCTTATTGGCGGAAATAACAGCAAGAGAGCCGACTATGAGGTGCTTTGCACAGCGGTTGAGGCGCTGTCTACGTTTGACAAGGATAATTTCAGGCTGGAGCTCGGTCATATAGGCTATTTTAAGGAGCTTGTTGCTAAGCTTGATGTTGATGACGGCATTCGTGAGGATATAAGAATGCTCATCTCGAACAAGAATTATCCTGCGCTCAATGACCTGCTTGATGAGGTCGGAGACAATGCTGTCACAAGGGCACTCAGACAGCTTCCTTCACTGTTCGGCGGCGCAGAGGTGTTTGACAAGGCTTCAAAGCTTTATACAAACCCCGAGATAGAGAAGATACTCGAAAGCCTTAAAGAAGAATATGAGAGACTTACAAGCCTTGGCTTTGAGGGCAAAATTTCTGTTGACCTTGGTTTTGTGAGCCATATAGCTTACTATACAGGGATAGTTTTCAGAGGCTATCTTTCTGAGATAGGTCAGTCTGTGCTTAAAGGCGGCAGATATGACGGCCTTATCAAGGAGTTCGGAAAGGACTGTCCTGCTGTAGGCTTCGGTATAAATGTTGATGCTGTGGCACGACATCTTCGCCGCATAGGCGAAAGGTTTGAACTTAAAACTCCCGATGCGCTTGTTTTCGGCGAAAAAGGCTATGTAGTAGAGTCAATAAGCTATGCTCAGAAGCTCGTTGCTGAGGGCCTTAGTGTAGAGACATCGCTTTTTGATACTTATGAAGAGTCAGCCGAATATGCAAAGAGTCGTGGAATAAAGAGAATTATCAGAGTTTCGGATGAGATATCCGAAATAGATGTTTTAGGATAGGAGAAAGATATGAATAAACCACTCAGGATAGCTCTGACTAAGGGCAGACTTGAAAAGGATACAGTGGGACTTTTAGAAAAGATAGGCTATGACTGTACTTCTGTCAGAGAAAAGGGAAGAAAGCTTATCCTGCCGATTGAAGACGCAAACGCTGAGGTAGTGCTTGCAAAGGCAAATGATGTTATCACTTATGTTGAGCACGGTGTCTGCGATATGGGTGTTGTCGGCAAGGATACTATAATGGAAATGCAGGGCAAGTTCTTTGAGCTTGTTGACCTCGGCTTCGGAAGATGTAAGTTTGCTCTCGCTGTCAAGAAAGGGAGCGACTTCTACAGCGGCTTTGGTGTAAAGACCGTAGCTACAAAGTACCCGAACATAACAAGAAAGTTCTTTGAAGAAAAGGGCATGGACGTTGAGATCATCAAGATAGAGGGCTCGGTAGAGCTTGCACCCCTGCTTGAGCTTGCAGACGGTATAGTCGATATAGTAGAGACAGGAACAACACTCAAGGAGAACGGTCTTGAGGTCATCGAAGACGTATGTCCCGTATCTGCAAGGCTGATCGTGAATATGGTCAGCATGAAGCTCAGACAAAAGGAGATCGAAGCCTTTGTAGAGCTTATAGAGAAAAATCTGGAAAGGAAATGATAGCATGATAAATATAAGAAAAATCTATGTCAACGGCACAGATGAGGTCGAGTTCTTCAAGCAGCTGGAGAAGAGAAGCGGAGAGACCGACAAGAGAGTTACAGCCGTTGTAAATGAGATAATCGAGAACGTCAGGAACGAGGGCGACAAGGCAGTAAAGGCATATACCGAGAAGTTTGACGGAAAACTCCCTCAGTACTATGAGGTGCCCAGAGATGTAATAAATGATGCCCTCACCGAGGCTGACCCGAGGTTTGTTGAAGCACTGCTCAACGCAATCGCAAACATTACCGATTTTCACCAGAGACAGAAGTCTCAGAGCTTTGTAAATGCAAGGGCTGACGGCTGCATCATGGGTCAGAAGGTAAGAGGACTGAACAGAGTTGGTCTGTATGTTCCCGGCGGCACGGCTGCATATCCTTCATCGGTGCTTATGAATGCAGTTCCTGCCAAGATTGCAGGAGTTAATGAGATAATCATGGTGACACCGCCCCTTAAAGACGGCACACCTAACAAGGATATACTGGTAGCAGCATCTCTCTGCGGAGTGGACAGAGTGTTTATGTCGGGCGGAGCGCAGGCTATTGCAGCGCTTGCATTCGGCACTGAGGAGATACCGAAGGTAGATAAGATCGTAGGTCCCGGAAACATCTATGTTGCAACAGCAAAGAAGCTTCTTTACGGTACTGTTGACATTGATATGATAGCAGGTCCGAGCGAGATACTTGTAATGGCTGATGATACCGCAGAGCCCAAGTTCGTAGCG
>OCVV011309557.1_pt1 | contig 13673 bp, 12 predicted proteins | sample 1539721 | NCBI WGS metagenome assembly OCVV01 (sample SAMN02144230, study PRJEB22623) | gut metagenome | biome: sheep rumen | host: Ovis aries | place: New Zealand
GAATTGGCGCAAGAGAATCCTCCTGATTCCCAGCAATAAAACGGCCACAGCATATTTCATAACGGATACATGTCTCGCCTATTTCTTCGCATGAGACCTTTTTTCCTGCGATTTGAACTTTCAGGAAACTGGTCGATGGATGATATTTAGAAAATAGATAATCGAAAGACGCCCCTACGGAAGGATGCTTGCTTTATGACAGAAACAGAAGTGGCTAGCAAAACGCGGCAAAGAAGAGAGGGTTATCTCAAAATCATCGGGAGCAGAATCGAAAAGTGCTCTCTTTCGATCAAAAACATTCTATCCATTGTTTGCCTATTGTTTGCCGGGGCGATATTGGCCTCTTTTTTGTGCTTTTAATGCGAAACTATGTTTCGGGCGCTTGTTAAAGTGCTTTTCCGAAGTCATAATATGTGAGTTTTTGGAGGCTGCCTGGTATGGAAGAAATTAATAACTTCATCAAAACCATCATGGAGAAGGATCTCGAGGAAGGCAGGGTCAAGCAGATCGTGACCCGTTTCCCGCCCGAGCCCAACGCCTATCTTCACATCGGCCACGCTCGCGCCATCGTCAATGACTTCGAGCTCGCCGCAAGCTTCGGCGGTTATACCAACCTCCGTTTCGACGACACCAACCCCGTCAATGAAGGAGCTGAGTACGTCGACGCCATCATTGCCGACTTGAAGTGGCTTGGCTATACCCCGAAAAATATCTTCTTTGGCAGCGATTATTTTGAAAAAACCTATGAAAAAGCCATTCTTTTGATCAAGAAAGGCCTCGCATACGTCGATGATCTATCGGCTGAGGAGATGGTTGAATACCGTGGCACATTGACCGAACCTGGCCGCGAATCGCCATGCCGCAACCGCAGCATTGAAGAGAACCTCGCCCTCTTCCAGCAGATGAGGGAGGGCAAATTCGCCGACGGTGAAAAGACCCTTCGCGCGAAAATCGACATGGCTTCCCCCAACATCAATATGCGCGATCCCGTCATGTACCGCATCATCCATGCGACCCACCATCGCCAGGGGAATAAGTGGTGCATCTACCCGATGTATGATTTCGCTCACCCCTTGCAGGATGCTTTCGAAGGCGTAACCCATTCGTTGTGCTCCCTCGAATTCGATAACCACCGCGTTCTCTATGATTGGTTCATCGAGAAATGCGAGATGGAGCATGTCCCCCATCAGTATGAGTGGGGCCGCCTCAACATCACCAACACCATCATGTCCAAGCGTTACCTCCGTCAACTCGTGGATGGGCATTACGTCACCGGATACGATGATCCCCGCATGCCGACCTTAGTCGGCTTGAAGCGCCGCGGCTTCACCCCTGAAGCCATCAAGGCCTTCATCCTTTACACCGGATTATCCCGCATCAATTCGACCACCGATGCCGATAACCTCGACTTCTTCCTCCGTGAGGAGCAGAAGCTCAAAGCGAAGCGCCCGATGGCGGTCCTTCACCCCTTGAAGGTCATTATCGACAATTACCCAGAGGGTGAAGTCGAGTACCTCGATATCCCCAATAACGTCGAAAACGAAGAACTGGGCTCCAGGAAAATCGCTTTTGGAAGGGAAATCTACATCGAGCAAGAAGACTTCATCGAAGAGAAGCCGAACAAGAAGTGGAAGCGCCTATCTCTTGGCGACGAAGTCCGCTTGATGGGCGCCTATTTCGTCCGCGCCGTCTCTGTGGATAAAGACGAGCAGGGCAATATCATTGCGGTCCATTGCACCTACGATCCCGAAACCCGCTCCGGCAGCGGTTTCGATGCCCGCAAGCCAAACGGCACCATCCACTACGTCGAAAAGACGACCGCATTGCCTGCGACCTTCAATCTCCTTGAGCCCCTTATCTTTGATGAGACCGAAGAGACCAAAGGCCTATCCTTCTTGGAACGCTTGAATCCGAATTCCTTGGTGAAGCTTGAAGGCTTCGTGGAAGGATCCTTGAAGGACACCGTCCCGCTCGACCATTTCCAGTTCATCCGCAACGGATATTTCTGCACGGACAAGGAATCGAAGCCGGATCACTTGATCTTCAATAGGACTTGCCCGTTGAAGTCCTCCTTCAAGCCCAACAACTAAACCACTAAGAGCTGACGAAATTCGATACACGTGTCAGCTCTTTTTTGTATTTGGTCAAACATGTACGTGACATCTCGCATCCATTGATCGCATTGAATTCGAAGCCGAAAACAAATTGTTTCAATAGTTTGAATAGGAAAGATTAGCTTTTTGGTCTATATTATTGTCAATAATATCGAATAGATATTTTGGCTTGGTTTGCTTAAGCAACCACAATTTGTTGCCCTAATCTATACAAAGGAGTCGATATGGTTGTCACATTTGATCAAAAACTGGTTGAGGTTCTGAACAACTGGAAAGTGAATGACTGGCCGGTTGGAAACCTTTTGCTCGTCATAATCGCTATCGTTCTTTCCGTCATCCTATGCGGTGCAATCGGCATCGAAAGGGAATGGAGAGGAAGAAGCGCGGGCTTACGCACCCATTTGCTGGTCGGCCTTGGCTCCTGCGTCATCATGATCATCTCTATTTACGGCTTCCCGGAAATCTTCACTTCGTCAGGGAAAAGAGACGTCGCCCGTTTGGCGGCCCAAATCATCACGGGCGTAGGCTTCTTGGGCGCAGGCGCGATCATCCATAAGAACGATGGCATCAAAGGCCTTACGACCGCCGGAACCATCTGGATCGTCATGGCCATCGGCATCGCGTGCGGCTCATTCAACTTCATCATCGCGACGGCAACATCCCTCACCGTCTTGGTCGTCTTGACCATCTTCAGAAAGGTGGAAGCCAGGATGGGCGAAAAGAAGATGACCCTCTCCGTGACCGCATCCTCCGATGAACCCGTCCTTGCAAAGCTATTGGAAATCTCCCGTGAATTCAACTTCACGGTCAAAACGCTTTCCACCGACCTCGATACCGAAAACGGGAAGCCCGCCATCCAGTACATGTTCCAATTGACCTTCCATGGAGAAACGGGACAGTCTTCCGCCTTCCTCGACCGCGTCGTTAAAGAAATCAAGGTCATCGAAGTCCATCGATTAAACGACCATCGATAATCAATGAGAATCGCCCGCGTCAGCACGCGGGCTTTTCATTTACGCAGCATTTGCTTTGACAAAATATATCGCGTGCGACATAATTGGAAACGAAAAGAGGTAAAGCCTATGAAAATCGCAATCAGATACTTCACCAAGAGCAAGAAGGGGAACACCGAGAAAATCGCAAAATACATCGAATCGGCCTTGAACATCCCCGCCCTAGACGTGACCCATCCCTTAGAGGAAGAAGCCGAGATGCTGCTGCTCGTCAACGCGATGTACGCCGCTGACGTCGATAAGCAGATCAAAGAATTCCTCAAAGCCAACAAAGAAAAGATCAAGCTATTGGTCAACATCAATAGCAGCGCTTCGGGCGCATCGACCTATAAAGCCGTCAAGAAAGTCGCAGACGCAAACGGCATCGCGATGTCGGAAAAGGAATTCCATACCGCTGCCTCCTGGATCTTCATCAATAAGGGAAGGCCAAACGAGGAAGACTTCGCAAGGCTTGGCAGATTCTTAGACGAGATTGTCGCCCATGAATGACTACGATAGCCTTCGCTTAGAGAACCAGCTTTGCTTCCCGACCTACGCGGTCGCCAATAAGATCCTCAGGAAATATCAGCCCCTGCTTGAGAAAATAGACCTGACCTACACCCAATACATCGTCATGATGGTGATGTGGGAGAAGAAGCGGGTCAACGAGACGGAGCTATGCAATACTCTGAGGCTCAAAACCAATACCCTCGCGCCATTGCTGAAGAGATTGAAAGCCAAAGGGTACCTGACGATAGGGAAGGACAAAGAGGACAAGCGCAACCTCGTCATCACGTTGACGGAAGCGGGGGAGCAATTGAAGGAAAAGGCGGTCGATGTCCCTAAATCCATCGCCGAGGAATTCAACCTCACAAAGGAAGAGGCGGAATTCCTATATAAGATTCTTTATAAGATCCTCGATTACGAAAAGGAGGAATAATCATGGAAAAGTATGACGTCATATTCATCGGAAGCGGCCATTCCTGCTGGCATGGCGCTTTGATTCTGAAACTTCAGGGCAAGAGAGTCGCCTTGGTCGAAAAGGATTTGCTTGGCGGCACCTGCACCAATTACGGATGCGATGCGAAGATCCTTCTCGATTCGCCCATCGAATTGAAAGAGGCGCTTGAGCGCTATGAGAACATTGGCTTGGCGAAGAAAGCCGAAATCTCCTGGGAATCCCTGATGGCTTATAAGAAAGGCTATATCGGAATGCTCCCCAACGCATTGGGAGGCCTGTTCGATCGCTTCGGCTTCGATGTCCTGAAAGGCTCCGCCAAATTCGTCGATGCCCATACGATCGACGTCGATGGAACCCAATACAGCGCGGACTATTTTGTCATCGGGACCGGCCAAACCTATGTCCCTCTAGATATCCCTGGAAAAGAATTCTTCAAGGATTCCCGCGACTTCCTGTCCCTTGATTTCATCCCTGAGCACGTTACGTTCGTCGGCGCGGGGATCATCGGCATGGAATTCGCTTCCATCTGCCTTGCGCTTGGAAAGAAAGTCACTATCGTCGACCTCGCCGAACAGCCGCTGCGTCAGTATCCAAAGAAATACGTCGATGCCGTGGTTGAGAAAATGAAAGGGCAGGGGGCCGAATTCCTGCTTGGCCGCCATGTGGAGGCGCTTGAGAAAAAAGGCGAGAACGAGTATGTCTTGAAGACGAAAGAAGGCGATGCCGTATCGTCTAACTACGTTCTTATCGCCGTCGGCCGCAAGGCGAATGTCGATGGGCTGAACTTAGAAGGCCTGGGCATCGAATTCTCCGATAAGGGCATCAAAGTCGATGGCCACCTCAGGACCAAGGTCAAGAACATCTACGCTTCCGGAGACGTCATCGACAAAGTGATCCCGAAGCTTACCCCGACGGCCGAATTCGAGTCCAATTACATCGCCATCGATATCTTGCTTCCTGGATTCCTCAAGAAGAAAATCTCCTATCCGGTCATACCGAACCTTGTGTTCACGCTTCCGCGCATTGCACAGGTCGGCGTATCCGTCGATGAAGCAAAAGCGCTTGGATATCGAGTGGAAGAAGTGGAGTTTGGCAAAACAATGGCCTGGCTCAATAAAAACAGAGCGGAAGAACACCTCACGTTCGCTTTCAATGACAAAGGCGAGCTGGTCGGGGCTGCCGTATATGGCGACCAAGCCGGCGAATACATCGACTTGCTGACCATCATCATCAACAAGAAGCTCAAGGCCAAAGACCTAAGCTCGATGATCTTCTCCTTCCCGACCACGACCTATGGTCTAGTCTCATCCTTGATCCCCTTGATGCTCAAGAAATAAGCAAAGAGCCTGAACGACTTCCTCAAAGAATGCCGTTCAGGCTCTTTTTCATCTCATTAATCGATACACGTCCTAGCTAAATCACTTAGTTTTCTTTTTGTGTTTGCGTTTGTTTTGGTACATCAAATGGTCGGCGTGAAGCACGACATCGTCGGCGCTGGAATCGACTTCGCGATCATGTTCGGCAACGCCGATAACGGTGGCAATTGTCATTGCAACCGAAATGGCAATAGCAAACGCATTTTCAATTTTTTTATCGCGGGATTAGTCTCTGCGTTTGAGAGGATCAAATATTTCAAAATATCGAGGACATGCATGTGAATTCGCCGCTTCACTTCCGCTTGTGACGCATTTCTTTCCGAATATGCAAAAATGATTTGATTGTTCTACAAGCGGCTTCATAATTTGGCCATGAAAAGAACGGTCAAAGGGATTGTTGAGACGCTGGGAATCGGATGCATTGCCCTGTGCGGCGGTTGCTCAATCTCCTTGATTTCCTCTTCGTCGATTGAAGATGCCGCCCCCTTTATGAAAGGGGAAAATGTATTGAACTTCGATTCGATGGAAAGCGAATTGAAGATCGCCAGATTCACCAATGGTTATTCCAATGGCGGTATGTTCCGCTCCGAATGGTCCTTCGATAGAATCCGTTATGATGACGGAATTGGGTATTTGAGCGTTGTTGATATTGGCGATAAGAATTATGGTGCTGAAATTCGCACGAACCAGGGGTACCTATACGGCTATTTCGGTGCACGTCTCAAACCTTTTAAGCATTCAGGCACGGTCCAATCCTTGTTTACATACAACGGAGGCCGCTATACCTGGGATGAAATCGATATTGAATTCTTGGGTAAAGATACGACCCATGTCCAATTCAATTACTATCATGATGGCGTCGGCGGCCATGAGCTTTGGTATGACCTCGGCTTTGATGCCAGCGAAGATTTCCACGATTATGGCTTTAAATGGGAAGAGAATTTCATAACCTGGTACGTTGACTCCAAACCTGTGCATAGGGTTGAGGCAAGCCTAGGGCAGTGGGGCTTCTATTTTGCCAACGTATGGGCGGCCAATGACAGCATGGCCGGTTGGGCAGGCGAATACGAGAAGACGGGCACGCCCTTGGAGGCCGCTTACGATTACATGTGCTATTCGCCCCTTGAGGAAGCGAAGTAGTTTTAGGGATCTACTTGCGCTAGAAGGAGCTAACGCTTTCTTTACTATAGAAAAGAAAACGGACATAATAATCCCATGTATCCGTCTATTTTTGGCATTATTGAGTCATATGCTGTAATGCTTATGGTCGGCATTCTTGCGGCCTTGGCCGTTTTTGAATTGTACTTCCGCAAATGGCTGAAGGAAAAATCCGGCGACATCTTCTATCTCGAGATTTCATTGCTGCTCTCTATTGCCGTCGGAATCATCGGCGCTTACCTGACTCAGAATCTATATGACTTCATTCAGGATCCCGCGAATTACCATTGGCATTGGTCGATGACCTTCTATGGAGGGTTGATTTTCGGTGTAGGCAGCTTCTTCTTGTTTTACTTCTTTTGGGTCAGAAAGCATTACCCAAAGAGCTTGGATAAACTCCTTGTGATTGCCCCTGCCGCAATTGCCCTTGCCCATGCTTTTGGCCGCATCGGCTGCTTCCTCGCAGGGTGCTGCTATGGAAAACCGACAGACGCTTGGTATGGAATCCAATTCACGACGACCGACACCAAAGTCGTCCCGACGAATCTATTCGAGGCGCTATTCTTGTTTGCTTTATTCGGCCTGCTGCTTTTCCTTGCGCTGAAAAGGACTTGCCCTTATGGACCGGCGTTCTATTTGATTGCGTATGGGATTTGGCGCTTCTTCATCGAATATCAACGCGGGGATTATCGCGGGTCGTTTATCCCTGGCTTATCTCCTTCTCAGTTTTGGAGCATTGTTTTAGCGGCTTTAGGCATCGCGTATCTGATTTATAAAATAATCCAGATTAGGAAGCAAAAAAGCCATGAAATTCAAGATTGACGAGGGATTTGCAAAGTTTTTTTGGGATGCATTGCTTTGCTTGGCTTTGTATTTGCTTTGCGTCGGCATCCCTTGTTTTATCCCTAACGTGACCCAAAAGGTCTTCACTGGCGTCGCGCGTTTCATATTCCTTATTCCCATTTTGTGGCTCTTGTTGCGGAATGGCTTAAGACCCCATATGCCTGGCGTCAAATACTTCATGATCAGCTTGCCGCTTGCAGTGATTTGCCTCGGAAACATGATGTCGCTTTGGACTTCCGGCGAGGCTAGTTCGCCAAATGTCGAAACCCTATTATTGGATCTTGCGTTTACTTTTGGCACCGCATTGATAGAGGAAGCGGTGTTCAGATTCGGAATGCTTGAGGCTTTGAGAAGGACGAGTTGGAGAAAACTGTCAATTCCCCTTAGCGCGTTGCTTTTCGGCGCTTTCCATTTATTTGCCTTGCTTTCCGGAAGCGCGGTCGGCCCGACATTTGCCCAAGCAGGTTACACCTTCTTATTAGGGCTGATCCTTGGCGTCGCTTATCTTTATGGCGGTTTCTTAAGCGCTTTCGTTATCCACCTTGCCTTTAATTTCTTGTCATCGGACCTTTATTTGTCTTGTGGCGGCTGGGCGTGGGATTTGCCCTTCTTCCTTTGGAACATTGGCTTTGCGGTCTTGGCGTTTGGCTATGCCGCTTTGCTCTTCTTCCGCCGCATCATTAAGCAAGAGAATTATTTCAATCCAAATATGACGGAACCTGAAAGCGCCGAACAGCAAGGAGACAACCTATGAAAAAGCTATTCCTGTATTGCTCTTATACCGGAAACGGAGACGCCGTTGCCAAGGCAATGGAAAGCAAAGGCTATGAAATCCGGAAAGCCCAAAGCAAAAAGAAACTGTCTAAGGTCTTGTTTTTCGCGATGATGGGCGGTGGATTCCGCGCGCTGATCGGGGCGAAAGAGAAACTCATCGATTATGATCCGGACGTGTCGCAATATGATGAAATCGTAATCGGCTCGCCGATTTGGAACGCTAGGCTTGCCCCAGGCTGCAACAGCATCCTCGCGGAGACGTTTCTATCGGACAAGCAAGTCAACTTTATCCTGTATTCGGGAAGCGGAACAGGAAAGAAAGCCGAAGAGAAATTGGCGAAGCTTTTCCCTACTGCCAAGATTGTGTTCTTGCAGCAGCCAAAAGACCATCCAGACGAATATTCAAAGTTAAATATTTTCTAAAAATAAGCGACCCATTACATCGTTTTCGTATAGATGCAGCAGATGTAATCGTCTTGCGCTGGAGTTGGTATGACTTCCTTTTTGACGCATTGGAATCCACGGTGCTCATAGAACGGAACGGTGCAGTTGCTGTCCGTCATCAAAGCGACATATTCTCCCTTGTGTTTGCTTTCGACCTTCTCTAAAAGCGCGGATCCGATTCCGCGTGGGCTGTGATGGATGTCGCTGGCGAGGAATATGATGGCCCCGATGAATTCCTCGCCGTCGAATACGGAATACGCTTCGGTCGCGCATAGAAGATGAGTCAATAGAAGATATTCTGCATACGACCAGCCAAGCTCGTCTCCAAAGACACGTTGAAATCCTATGCCTTCCGCTGCGAAATCGGTAAGAAGTTGGTTATAAGCCATATCGTATTCTTTGATTGCGAATGCCATCGTTGAAATTAGTATAACAACTTGTCCAAAGAACAATTATTTGAAACAACTTGTTTCACTATTTGTGCCCAAAAGCGTAAAATATCGTCAGCGAAAGAAGGAAAACATATGAAAAGTTTTTTCTCGAAGGTGCTCGAATTTATTAAGGGCGCCAGGAAAGCTTTGATTGCGGTGGCAGGGCTGCTTGCTGCGACTTTGCTTTGCTTAGGCCTGGCTGACGGCGTGCAGAAAGACTGGGGGAACATAGCAGTGACCTCCGGCCAAATCGAAGCGACGACCGTAGACGAGACCAAATACTCCATGGGCTACAAGCTCTATGTGCCGAAAGGAGTGGATGAAAACCATCCTGCTCCCGCCGTTTTGTGCTTGCACGGCTATCAAAACGACCATGAGACCTCCGCTGCCTATGCGCTTGAATTCGCGCGTCACGGCTATGTTGCTTTGGCCATCGACGAATTCGGTCATGGTTCCACCAGCATTGGCATGATGGAACGTGGATTCACCAACCACAAAGTCGCCAAAGTCTGCTATGGCTGGGATTCGCAGGAGGATAAGACCTATTCCTTTTCCAGCGGACCTGACCGCTACAAATTGATGATGAATTTCTCCTGCTTGGACTTCTTCATCAACAAGTATTCGCATTCCGTCGACAAAGAGACCGGCGCAGTCCAGCAGGAGAGAATCAAAGATTCCTCCATGGGCGGAACCTTTGCTTACCATTGGCTAGCCACTCAGAAATACGTTATCCCAACCAAGATGGCCGTCACCGGCCACTCCATGGGCACCTGGGCGGCGTGGTCCGTTTCGGCCGCTTGCTCCAATGCGGTTCTCGAAATCAATGGCGTCCCTCATGATATTTCGCCGCGCGCTACCATCCTTCAGGCTGGCGAAATCTTCAAGACCCAGACCGATGCGATGGGCCGCATGGCATATGATTCCGACGAAGATGGATTGTTGGATATCCATTGGAACAACCCGTTGATTCTTAGCGCGAAGTACGATGAATTCAATTACTTCAGGGATTATGCAAAGACCCCGATCAACGATGAGGTTATGCATGGTGAGACCAATGCGAACTTCCTTGGCGTCTCTACTGGTGAAGCGGCATTCAATAAGACCTTCCATGAGGATTTCGCCGCAGGAACCTCCAGAAGGCGCAATCTATATGTCACCAATCACCGTTTGCTGACTCATCATAGCGGCGCGATCGCCGATACCCTTGATTGGGTTTCTGCCTCTGTTGCCACTCCGCTTTCCATCGAAGCCAAGAACCATACCTTTATGGCCAAAGAGTGGCTGGTGTTTTTCGGAATGCTTTGCTCCATCGCTTCGGCGGTTGCCATGGCGATGGTCTTCAAGAACGTGAAGTGGTTCGCCCCCGTCTATGCTGGCGTCCCCAACCGTCCCGAAAAGGAAAAGAAAGGCTGGAAGTGGTGGAAAGCCGCTCTCATCACCATGGGAATCTCGGCTGTCACTTATCCATTCCTGACCCAACTCGGACATGGTTTGTTCCCGTTCCCTGAGCACGTCTTCTCCATGACCATCGGCGATGGCTTCGTGGTTTGGTACCTATTCTTGATTGTCGTCATGCTTTGCTTCACCCTCATCCCTTGGTTCCGCAAGAAAAAGAAGGGAACCCTTGATACCGACTTTGTCGATCTCGGCATGGCTAGGGACGACGAAGAGCATAAACATAAGTTCGACTGGGGATTACTCGGCAAGTCCGCGATCGTCGTCGTTGCCGGTGCTTTATGGATGTATCTGCAAGTCCTATTCACCCAAGGCGTGTTCCAGCTCGATCTCCGCTTCATCTGGCCGTTCTTCCGCGGATTCAATCTCTCTCGCTTCCTGATGTTCTTGGTCTATCTGCCCATCTTCTTGATCTTCTTCATCTTGAATAACTCCAAGATCTTCGCCGGCAATAGGGTTCCTGGCACGAATGAAAAAGGCATTGTCGCCTTCTTCAAGGTGTGGTGGAAATACGCCCTCTGCATGTTGGGCGGCATCTTGATCGTTATCTTGATTGAGTACATCCCATTCTTCGCTCAACTTGGCCCTGGAGCCGACTTGCTCTTCTCCACGACCTTCGGCGGCCCGTTCATGTCTCTATTGATCGTCTTTGCCCCGCAGGTTTTGGTGTTCTCCTTCATCTGCACCTATTGCTACCGCAAGACCGGAAACGTCTTCGTCGGCGCGATGCTAGTCGCCATATTGGCCTGCTGGATCGTCACGGGCGGCTCCGCAATCCTCTATACTTTCTAAGGCGATTCGTCTTATTGTCCCTAGACCCGGCTTCGGCCGGGTTTTTAAAACAGCGGGGACATGTATCGATATTCGCCGCGAAAAACAGTCTGTTTGGTTTTCAGGGTTTGACACTGCATCATCGACTGTTTTGCCCCTTGAAAAGAATATCTTTTCACATTGATTAAATAGGTTTACAATTTCGCCGAGCATGTCTCCTTTAAAATATTTCTACGAATATGAATTTGCCGCTGTATTCGTGTGTTTGGTAACGATCATACTCTTGATCCATCGTCGTTGCCTTAAGAACAGACGAAACATTTTTTTCCTATTGCTCGTCCTCTCGGAGCTTTTCTCCGCTTCTTTGGATGCGGCTGCAAACATCATGATCAACACCATCGCCCAAGGCGGCGAAGTCAATATGGTGGCATTGAATTGGCTGAATGGCATTTTCCTTTTCACCCACAATCTCATGCCGATTATCTTCTTCATCTATTCCAATGCGCTGATCCGCAGATTCAAAAAGCCATGGTTCTATATCCTGACGGCTCTGCCGGCGGTGTTTGGCCTGTCGATGCTATTCATCAACGGCGCGACCCATTGGGTGTTCTATTTCGATGCCGAGAACAATTATCAGCATGGCTGGGCCATCTGGGCTTTGTATGGTTCTGCGTTCTTCTACATGTTTGTCACGGCCGTGGAAGCCGTCGTCTTCCGCAAGAACCTCCCGAAGGGCTATGCCGGCCTCATCATTTTGTTCATCGCCACCGCGGCGGGCGCAACCGTCGTCCAGCTTATCTTCAAGCCTTGGATGGTCGAGATATTCGTTTGCTCCGTCGTCTTGTTCGTCATGGCGGTCAATTTCGAAACGGAAGAGAGCAGGCGCGATCCGACGACGAGGCTATACAACCTATCCTCGTTCTTGGCCGATGCGGAGTCCATCGTCGGCAATCGCTCCCCTCGCGAATTGGTCATCATCAAGCTCGCCGACATCCATCGCCTCAACGTCAGCTATGGCGTCAAAAGCGTGAATGCCGCATTGAAGGAAGTCGGTTCTTTCTGCCTCCGCATGAACAACAATTTCCGGATCTACGACTGCGGCGAAGGGAATATCGTGATCCCCATGGTCGCCTCGAACCAAATCGATGAGCTGATGTCCGCTCTGCGCGCCGGCTTCTCCAAAGGCTTCGGCGTTGAGCATAACCAAATCCGCTTCGACCCGCTTTATATCCGCCTTGAGGTTCCGACGCAGGTGAAGACAATACAGGAAATCGTCCTCGTCCTCGATGCTCCGTATATCGCCGGAGGGGAGAAAGGCGTGGAAGTCTTAGAACGTCTGAAGAGGGAAGCGGAAATCGAAGCCGCCATCGAAAGGGCCATCGAGAACGAATCGGTCCTCGTATATTACCAACCCATCTATTCCTGCAAGCTGAAGCGCATCAATTCCGCCGAAGCCCTCTGCCGCATCAAGGATGAGAAGCTTGGATATCTGTCTCCTGGCGAATTCATCCCCGTCGCGGAGAAGAACGGGCAGATCGGCAAACTCGGCCTGCAGATATTCCGCAAGGTCGCGCAGCTGCAATCCCGCGTGGATTTCAAGGCGCTGGGCATTGAGTACATCGAAGTGAACCTCTCGTCGCTGCAGATCATCGACCCGCTCCTTTATCCGACGATCCAGGAAATCATCAAACGCTTCAACGTTCCGCCTTCCTTCATCAACTTCGAGATCACCGAATCCGCCTTCATTGAGAATCAGCAGATCGCGCAGGGCATGATGAACCGCTTCATCAATGACGGCTTCGTCTTCTCCATCGATGACTTCGGAACCGGCTATTCGAATTTCACCTATCTCTACGATATGCCGTTCCACATCGTGAAGATCGATAAGTCCATCCTCGACAGCGCGATGACTTCCGAAGTCGCCCAAAAGACTTTGAACTCGATGATCAGGATGCTGAAGGATCTGTCCTTCAAGGTGCTGCAAGAAGGGGTGGAAGACAGAAAGCAAACCGAGATGCTCTCGGAATTCGGCATAGACTACATCCAGGGCTTCTATTACTCCGAGCCAATCCCCGCCGCGGAATTCGTGGAATACCTCAAGCGGGAAAACGGCCCCTACCTCGCGTAGCGTTCGCCGCAAAGGCAAAACAAAAAGTACGCATCGCTGCGTACTTTTTTGTATGAATTGACGATTAGTCGTTCGTGTCTTTGCGGCGAAGCATGAATACGGAGACGACAAACAATCCGCTCATGACGATGTCGAGGATGTTGGTGACAAGGTTCAACGGCTGGATGCTCTTTCCGACCATGCCGAACAAGGTGATGGCCACGCCGATGATCTTGAGGATGGCCAC
>OCVV012831980.1_pt1 | contig 13673 bp, 15 predicted proteins | sample 1539721 | NCBI WGS metagenome assembly OCVV01 (sample SAMN02144230, study PRJEB22623) | gut metagenome | biome: sheep rumen | host: Ovis aries | place: New Zealand
TAGCACTATTAGGTAGCCCATATTTAACATGGGATTATGGTAATCCTGAATGGTCTGTTATTGGAACATTATGGCACTCATTTGAGTGGATATTTTTTAGAATAGCACCATTATTAATTATTATAATTACAGTTATAATATTATTTATAAAAAGAGAAAAATAAAACGATTAGAATATTAAGATATTCACGTACATTAAGATGAGAAAAAAATCTCATCTTTTTTTAGTAATATTGCGATGCTTTATTTATATATAAAATAGGTATATAATTAAGTATGAAAAGTATAACTGGTTATACTTAAAGGAGAAAAATATGAAAGATAAATTTGTAGGTATTGCTAAAGTTGGAGAAAAGGGACAAATAGTAATTCCTAAAGAAGCAAGAGATATGTTTGATATTAAACCCGGTGATTCAGTTGTTGTTTTATGTGATAAAAAGAAAGGTATGGCTATAATTAAGTCTGAAGTATTAGAAGATACTATGGATAAAATATTACCAAATGAGGATAAATAGTTATGAATAAAAGAAAGAATTATTTAGATAACATAAGATGGATTACTTTATGCGTTGTAATTTTATATCATGTATTTTATATTTTTAATTCAAGTGGTGTAATTTCAAATATTGGTGTTAAAGGAATTAAAGAACTTGATACTATATGTGTTTTTACATATCCATGGATTATGTGTTTATTATTTGTAGTATCAGGTGTTTCTACTAAGTATTCTTTAAAAAATAAAAGCAATAAAGAATTTATTAAGGATAGAGCAAAGAGAATATTAGTTCCAAGCATTGTAGGTATATTTGTATATGGTTGGATAAGTGGTTGGACAACAAATTATTATGCTGATATATTTGCTGGTAATGCAAATATGGTTCCATCTGTAATTAAATATATTATTTTTTCTTTAATAGGAATTGGTCCATTATGGTATGCTCATGTTTTATTTGTAGCGTCTTTATTAATAGTTTTAATTAGAAAAATTGATAATAAAAATGTTTTAGATGATCTTTTTAGTAAAATTAATTTACCAATTCTATTTTTATTATTTTTATTAGTTTGGGGTTCTTCATTTATATTAAATACACCAGTTATTACAGTATATAGATGGGGAATATATTTGTTGATGTTTATATTAGGTTATTATATATTTTCAAGCGATAAGATTATTAAAAAATTAGAAAGTGTTTCAATACTATTAGGAATAACATCATTAATTGTTGGAATTATATTTACAATAGTAAACTATGGCACTAACTTTGGATCTAATGAATTTTTAACTAACATATTTACAAATATTTATATATGGTTAGTAATTTTGTCAGCATTTGGTCTTGGTAAAAAATACTTAGATTTTGAAAATAAATTCACTAACTATATGAATAAGAATAATTTTAGTTTTTATGTACTTCATTATTCAATACAAATTGTTATAGCATTTATCCTTGTTGAATATATTAAACTTAATAATTTTATATTTAATTATATAATTTTAATTATAGGAACAATAATTTTATTACCTTTAATAACTGAAATTTTAAAAAGAATTCCAATTGTAAATAGATTATTACTGGGTATAGTAAATCAACAGAAGAGTTTGTAAGCTTAAGATATATAGAACGGATGAGAATTCGTTCTTTTATGTTATAATTTAATTATAGGAGTTGATATAATGGCAACATTTGAAGATTTTATAAAATTAGATATTAGAGTTGGAACAATAGTAGAAGCAAAAGTCTTTGAAAAAGCAAAAAGACCTGCATATCAATTAAAAGTTGATTTAGGTAGTGAAATAGGAATTAAAAAATCTTCTGCACAAATAACAGAAGTATATAAACCTGAAGATTTAATTGGTAAGCAAGTATTAGCTGTAGTAAATTTTCCGCCAAGACAAATTGCTGATTTCATGTCAGAAATATTGGTATTAGGAACATATAGTAAAGGTGGGGTTGTTTTAATTACTCCAGATAAAAAAGTATCTAATGGTGATAAATTAGGATAACAACTTCTTAATAATAAAATGTTAATAAGTGTAAAGCAGAGTTTAAATCTGCTTTTCATATGCTATAATAATAGTGTAGGAGGTCTTTATGAAAGAATTATTTAAAGGTGCTGTGCACATGATTATTATGCAAGATGATAAAATACTATTGCAAAAAAGAAAGGGTTCTAAATTATGGCCAGGTTATTATGCTTTACCAGCAGGTCACATAGACTCAGGGGAAAATCAATTTGATGCTTTAGTTAGAGAAGCTAGAGAAGAACTTGGTATTGAATTAGAATTAGATAAGATCATTAACAGTTATGTTGTATTAAGAAGAAATTATTTTGAAATTGATGGTAAAAAATTAGAACCATATATAGATTATTATTTTGAATTTAATGAGTATAAAGGTACTCCTAAAATAATGGAAGAAGATAAATGTGATGAATTAATATGGGCTGATATAAATGATTTACCAGAACCATTTATCAATTATGAAGGAGCATTTTTAGAAGATAGAACTATTAAAACTTATGATTGTAAAACTGATGGAGCTTATAAAAAATAATCTATATTAGGAGGGTTTATGGAAATTAATGAATTAAAAGAATTATTATCAAAATCATGGACTAAAGAAACTTGTTCACCAGGATTAAGAAATGAATGGAATGAAACAAATCCATCTTTAGGACAATGTGCAATTACAGCACTAATCATAAATGACTTTTTTGGTGGTAAAATAATGAGATGTATGGCATCAACAGGAAGTCATTATTATAATTTGATTGATGGAAATATTATTGATTTTACAGTAGAACAATTTTTAGGTGAAATACCTGGTTATGAAGAGGGGCAAGAAAGAACAAGAGAATATTTATTAGGAAATGAAGATACTAAAAAAAGATATGAAAAATTAATGTATAATTTAAAGGAATCTATAAGAATGGCTCAAGGGAAACAATTTAAACTAATAAATCCAGAAGGAAAAGAGTATTTAAGTAATACTCCCAGGAACACTAGGAGGCCATAAAAAACTTAAAATATATGGAAAATTAGATTGCCCTTCAGCATTAAAATGGATTAAAAAAGGACAATATATTAAATATAGAGTGTTTTTTAAAGATGAAAAAGCTGCCATAGAAGCAGGATATAGACCTTGTGCTATATGTATGCCTGATGAATATAAAGAATGGAAAAATAATCAAGATTCCATGAAATTAGTACATAAAAGATCTTATTTTGAATAAGATTTTTTTATTTAAAGTTTGAATTATTAATAACATTATTATATGATATTAATATAAGATTATATAAGGTGTTTTAGTATGGAAAGTTTTAACATAAACAGCGAAAATAAGCCTTTATATGATATAGATGGTATATTTAATAATAAAAAATAAGGAGAAAAATATGAAATATATATCTTTTTTAGTGCCATGTTATAATTCACAAGATTACATGGAAAAATGTATAGAATCATTATTAATAGGAAAAGATGATGTTGAAATAATAATTGTAGATGATGGATCTAAGGATAATACAGGAAAAATAGCTGATAGATATGCTAAAAAATATCCTAAAATTATTAAGGTAGTTCATCAAGAAAATGGTGGACATGGAGAAGGTATTAATACTGGATTAAGAGTAGCTACAGGAAAATATTTTAAAGTTCTTGATAGTGATGACTGGGTAGATGAAAAAGCATATAAAACACTATTAAAAAAGATTAAAAATATAGATTCAGATTTAATAGTAATGAATTATGTATATACATATACAGATGGTAGAAAGAATCAAGTAATTAATTTTAGTAATGTATTTAAAAATGATCAAGAGATGACTTGGGATGAAACTGGAAAATTTAAAACCACACAATATTTATCTCTACATTCTCTTATGTATAAAAAGAGTGTATTAGATAAAACTAATATTAAACTTCCTAAGCATTGTTTTTATGAAGATAATCTATTTATCTATTTACCACTAAAAAATACAAAAACTGTATATTATTTAAATCTTGATTTTTATCAATACTATATTGGTAGAGCAGATCAATCAGTAAATGAAGAAATGTTAATTAAAAGAAGTTCTCATCAAGTATTAGTTACTAAACTTGCATGTAATGCATATGATCTAGATACTATTAAAAATAAGAAGCTTAGAAAAATAATGTATAGAGAATGTGTTTTCTTAATGTCAGTAGGTGTATTATTTTCTAGATTAATGATGAGTGATGAGGGAGAAAAACAATTTAAAGAATTATGGGCAAGTATTAAAAAAGAAAATCCAAAATTATATAAAAAAATGAGACATTTTACTTTGGCATCACTAGCAAGTCTTCCAGGAAAATTTGGTAGAGCTGTATGTGTTAATGTATATAAGTTTGCTCATCACTTGGTTAAATTTAATTAGTATATTTAATAATCGATATGGTATAATAAAGTTGAGGTGAAGGAAATGAACGAAACAACTAAAAAAGTATTATCAGTTGCAGTAGCTGGCACAGTAATGGCTGGCGTTCCAGTAACAGCATATGCAGCAGATAATAATGCTCAAGAAGCAACAGTTATCGAAGAAACAGCCACACAAAACTATATTGTAAAAGAAGGAGATACATTAGGTAAAATAGCAGAATTGTTTTATGGAAATCCTGATTATTATTTAGCATTAGCAAATTATAATCATATTAAAAATCCAGCATTGATTTTTCCAGGACAAATTATAACTATACCACAAACATTATCATTACAAGGTGGTTTATATTATGATTATAACTGCAATGAAATTATCATTACAGGAGTACAAGAACCAGTTCAACAAGAAGCTCAAGCTGTACAAATATATGATGGATCTGAAGATCAATATTATACAGTTAAAGATGGCGATACAATGTATTGCATAGTATCTAAATTTTATCAATCTAAAAAACAAGAAGATGTTGATAAATTAACAACTTACAATTGGTATTTTAATGATAAATTTACAGATCCAAATAAAATATATAGAGGTCAAGTATTACGTATACCTCCATATGCTGAATTACAAAAAGTACAACAACAAGATTATACACAACAATATAATGAAATGGGATGGAGATTAGCTCATCCAAATGGATGCAAACCATGTCAACCATGTGTTCCAGTTAATCCATGTAACGGATGGGATCCAAACTTACCAATTATTTGGCCAAGTTGTCCTCCAGCACCATGTATGCCAATGCCACCATGTCCTCCTTGTCCAGAACAACCAGGACCATGCATGACATTACATCCATAATAAAAAAGAGAATTAATTAATTCTCTTTTTATTTTGTAATTTTAATTCATTTTTCTTATAAAATGCATTTAATAAAGTTGATAAATCATTATTATTTTTATGCAATTTTTGTTTTAAAATAATAGTCATTATATTTCTAATACCAAGAGGTAAAGATTCTATTTCATCATATGTAATCATATTATTTGAAAATAAAGATAAATAATAATTAGCATATATAATTTCACTTTCTAAACCATTATTATTAGATTTTTTAATTTTACCACTTAATAATCTTGAACAATTACTTAAAGTATCTTGTATTGTTTTTAATTTTTCTTCATCAAATTTTAATGTTTTATTATATGTATCAATAAATTCGTTAGCAAATTTTTTATTTGCTCTTAATTGTACTAATAAATAAAATGTTACACTTAATAAAGCAGCTATTATCGAATTAATTTGTTGAACTATATTATAAGTTATAAATCCAATGGAAGTAGTAAGTGCAAAGCCACTTTTTAGTAATAATCTTCCTACTATATATGTATAACTACTTGCTTCAATAGCATATAAATGATTAAAAGCTTCTGTTGTTTCTAAAAATATTTGAATTAAAGCTCTAGTTTTAACAACTAGTTTTTCTATGTCTTGAGAAGAATTAACATCTAAATCAACAATTTCTCCGAATAATTCAAAACTATCTTTTTCTAGATCATCTAGCATTTTAAATAAAGCTTGTTCTCTATCATCAAGTGGATCTAGACTTTTACTATATTCAGCTATATTCATATTAACCTCCTCACACAGATAAGATATTTTAACACTATTTTACAACAATTGCTATTAAAAATAAATAATATACATAATAATATATAATTATGTATAAAAAATATAACATTTATACAAAAAATATATGTAAAATTATGGTATACTAATCATGGTGATTGTTATGAAAAAGATTATAGTTATAACTGGAGCATCTTCTGGTATGGGAAAAGAATTCTTGCTTCAAATATTAGAAAAAGAAAAAAATATTGATGAAGTGTGGGCAATAGCTAGAAGAGAAGATAGACTAAAAGAATTAAAAAAAGAAGTTAGTGATAAAATTGTTCCAATTAAATTAGATTTAAGTAAAGAAGAAGATTTATTAAAATATAATAAAAGATTAGAACAAGAAAATCCAAATATTATAATACTTGCTAATTGTGCAGGATTTGGAGTATTTGATCACTCTGAAAATGTTGACACAAGTATTAAATTAAATATGATTGATTTAAACTGTAAAGCACCTGTTGCTATGATAGATTATAGTTTACCATATATGAAAAAGGGCTCTAAAATAATGAATATAGTATCTTGTGCTAGTTTTCAACCTATTCCATATATAAATGACTATGCATCTACAAAAGCTTTCTTATTATCTTATTCTAGGGCTTTAAATAAAGAATTAAAATATAAAAATATTCATGTTTTAGCAGTAACTCCTTATTGGACCAAAACTGAATTCTTTGATAGAGCAATAGATGATAAAAAGAAAAAAGTAGTTATTAATTATAATGCTATGTATGATCCTGCTAAAGTAATGGAATTGGCTATTAGAGATTTATATACTAATAAAGATATTTCTTGCTATGGATTTGTAAATAGAGGACAAAAATTATTAACAAAAATATTACCTCATTCATTAGTAATGAAAATATGGATGAGTGGGCAAAAATTAGATGGAACACCAGATATAAGGAAGTGATAATATGTATGATAAATATGTAAAAGACATAGTAGATTTATATGATAAAGAACAAGATGAATATGATGAATTAGAAAAGAAAGAACTACCTCACGAAAAAGAACATGAGGAAGAAGATAAAATAGCAAAAAAATATGATAAATTAATTTTAGATATTAATAAAAAATATAATATTATATTTAGATATGATTTAGTTGACGCTTGGGGAGTTCAAATATCTACATTAGTAATAACAAATGATAAAAAAGATAATGTATGGTGTGTATATAACAATGAAGATCAAAAAGAAGAATTAGAAAATAGTTATTTTACTGTAGATAGTAATAAAGTATTAAATGTTATTTCTAAATATGAAGAAAAATTACATAATGTTAAAAACATAGAGACACATGAACAAGTAGAAGATGGCTATTTTAATAATTTCTATTTTAATATAAGTGGAGATATTTATACTTTTAATTTAGATAATTTAGGTGTATGGAATGATAAAATAACAGAAGATACTAAATTATTTTTAGATTTAATTAGTGATATAAGAGAAGTATTAATTAAAGATGTTAAAAATCTAGATAGATGTTTAACAATAGGATATTAATATTTACTAAAATTAATAAATGTGGTAATATATAACGAGTTTTTGGAGGGATTAGTATGATAGATGTAATATTAGATGGTTTATTAGATACATTAAAAATAATGCCATACTTATTTATTGCTTTTTTAATATTAGAATATTTAGAACATAAAATAAGCAATAAAGATAAAAAAATATTATCTAAAAATCATAAAGTAGGTCCATTAGTAGGTTCATTATTAGGAGGTCTTCCTCAATGTGGATTTAGTGCTATGGCATCAAATCTATTTTCTAGAAGAGTTATTACTATTGGTACTTTAATAGCAATTTATTTATCTACAAGTGATGAAATGTTGCCTATAATGATTAGTCAAAAAGTACCATTTATTGAAATAATAAAAATTATAGGTATAAAAGTATTAATAGGTATTATAGTAGGTTACATTATTGATTTAATTACTATTAAAAGTAAAACTATAAAAATAACTGAAATAGAAAAAATGTGTGATGAAGAACATTGCCATTGTAATGAAGATGGTATATTTAAATCTAGTATTAAACATACTATTAACATTTCATTCTTTATATTATTAGTTAATGTTGGAATAGGATTAATAATTTATTTCATTGGAGAAGATGCATTAACTAATTTTATGAGTCAAAAAAACTTATTATCATATTTCATAGCTAGTTTAGTAGGATTGATACCTAATTGTGCAGCTAGTGTAATAATTACACAAGTATATTTATTAAAATTAATTAGTTTTGGAACATTATTATCTGGATTATTAACTGGTAGTGGTATAGGAATACTATTATTATTTAAAACTAATAAAAATATAAAAGAAAATATAAAAATATTATGTATTGTTTATTTTGTAGGAGTAATTGTAGGAATAATAGCAGATCTATTAATATAGATTTGCTTTTATTATGAGATTTTGTTAGTATAAAAGTATGAAAACGAGAAAGAAATTAAGTGTAATTGTACCTGTTTATAATGTAGAAAAATATCTAAAAAGATGTTTAGATTCTTTAGTATGCCAAACATTAGATGATATAGAAGTAATATGTATAAATGATGGTTCTAAAGATAAATCATTAGATATTTTATTAAGATATGAAGAAAAATATAAAGATATAATAAAAGTTATTAATAAAGAAAATGAAGGTGTATGGAAAGCACGATATGATGGTATTAAGAAGGCCACTGGTGAATATATTGGTTTTGTAGATAGCGATGACTATGTTAATGAAGAGTTTGCTTTAAAACTATATAGTAATGCTATTAGAAATGATTCAGATATTGCAGTATGTGGTTTTGATAGAATAGATTTAGATACAAATAAATTATATTCTAGAGAAATGTGTAAAAGTAGTAAATATAACTTTGAAATAAAAAAGAAACCAAGTTATTTATTAATGCTTAATGGAGCACCATGGAATAAAATATATAAAAAAGAATTATTTGATAACATGTATAAAATGAATAATATACCAAGAGTATTAGATGATTTAATGTTTCAACAATTATTATATGTACATGCTAAAAAGGTTACATTTGTTAACGAAAGTTTAATTTATTATATGATTAGAAAAGATTCAATTATGAATACAATAAATATGGACTTATTACCATCTGTATATGATAGTATGATAGAAGTAAGAAATTATTATAAAGAAGAAAATAAATCTTTATTAGAATATATTGATACAAGTGCATTTTTACATATTGGTGTATCTTTAATGTATAGATTATCCAATAATAAAGATATTGATTTTAAAAAGTTATTAAAAGAGAATGATAAATATTTAAAAAAGAATTTTCCAAAATATAAGAAATCTAAATATATAAAATTACACTATATTCTTACACATGGTGGTGTTAATTTTAAATTATGGATAGTTAAAATTTTTTATAATTTAGGTTTGTTTAGACTATTCTTAAAAATGTATAAATTTATGATAAGAAAATTTCAAATAGATATAAAGTGGTAGAAATAAAAAGTAGATTTTAAATCTACTTTTTTAATATTCAGAAACATCAATCCATTCTTTAAAATTAGAATATTTTTCTAGTTCTTCAATTGTTAATTCTATTGCAGAATTAGTACTTCCACATGCTGGAAAAACTGTTTCAAATCTTTTTAATGATTCATCTAAATAAACTTCAATTCCATCATTTATTGCAAATGGACAAACACCTCCAGGCGGATGACCAATTATATCTTCAACTTCATCGAATTTTAACATGTGAGCTTTTTCATGAAAGAAAGCTTTATACTTTGAATTGCTAATTTTAGCATCACCTGCTAGAACAATTAAAATATATTTTTCTTTTAATCTAAAAGACATAGTTTTAGCAATTCTTTTACCTTCAGTATTTAATGCTTGTGCTGCTAATTCAACAGTAGCACTACTAACATCAAATTCTTTTATTCTATTTTCCATCTTGTATTTTTTAAAATATTGTTTAACTTTATCGACTGCCATTATTTCTCCTTTGTAAATGCAATAAATAATAAGAATAAAATTGCTGTTATAATCATTGCTATTGGGCTCATTAAGAAATTAAATATTCCTCCAACAGCACCAAAATTCTTATATGCAGAACCCAAAACATCAGTGCTTTCCACTATTATTTGATCTTCTGGAGCAGTATCCATTGAATTACCCATATAGTATTTAGATGTAGAAGTCTTACAAACTGTTCCAAGTCTATAAGAAGTATTGTATTTATATAAAACAACTTGTGATGTTGTGTAATATGTTTCTTCTTTGACTATTATTAAATCATTTTTTTCATATTCTGGAGCCATGTTATCTTCTAGATTGACAAATGTTGTATAACCTCCTAAAAATGCAAAATCACTATCTCTACTTGCTTTATATACTACACAATAAATTGTATATAATAAGAAAAATAACATTATTGCTAATATAATTCCTATAATAACTGTAAAAACTGGATTCCCTTTTTTCATATTTTCACCTTCCAAACTAAAATAATTGTATCAAAATTAAAATAAAAAAGGAATATAAATATTCCTTTTTATTTATTATATCCGTAATCTTCTTTTTCACTTTCTTCATCTTTCTTTTTGATGATAGAATGTGCACCTAAAGAAGCTGCTCCAAGAGCCATTCCAATACCAGAGGCAATACCCATTGTTTTAAGTGTTTTATTTTCAGGTTGTACTTCAACCTCTTTATTTAATGTATCTATATTTACAATAGGGGCTTTTTCAATTGGAACCTCAAGATATTCATTTGGAGATGCATCTTCAATAGTTTGATCTACATCTTCAATAATAGCATCACTTGTAGTATTTATATTTGGTTCTGGTTTATTTTCAGTGCTTAATAATTGAGTATTTGTTTTACCAGAAGGAGTAACATGAGATCCACCATCAATTTCAGGCTCAGTTCTATTTTCAATAATACTAGGTTCGGTTTTAGGCTCTTCTTTTATTTGTGGAGTTGTTGGTCGCTCTTGTGTTATAGGGCCCTCATGTTGAGGAGTATGAGCGGGAGCCTCAGTCTTATGTTCCATTGTTTGTGTGTTACCTGGAGAAGCTGGCGCATCATTACGTGGCCCACTATCATCAGTGCCTCCTACAGGAGGATTATTACCAGCTGGATTTTGTTCTTCAGGTGCTTCACTAGTTGATTCTGGAGTTGTTGGTTCGTTTAATTTATTATAGTAATCATTTATTAATCCTTTATAGTCTTTAGACACATCTATATAATCTGAATATGGACTTAAATCTAAATTGAAATCCGCATTAAATGTTAAGTTTCCATCTGTATCTTGAACAGGATTAGCATACATTGAAGTTACTTGATCAACAGCACTATTAATAATTTCTTGCGCTACTTGAACAACAGGAGCAAATCCTTCTAATACTCCTTTATATGTATTTAATACTTGTTTTATTTCTTTATATTTAGCAAGTTGATCTCTATATGGTTGTATTTCACTCTCTGGTGGTTCTTGATGTTCTCCTGTTTTTACAAATTGTCCCGTTTTTTCATCTGTATAACCATCATCTACCATATGTCTTGAAGCTTCTAATTGTCTAACTTTAGTATCAGTTTCATCAATTTTAGTTTGCATTTCTGTAAGAGCAGCAGATAGTTCAGGCAATTTGCTATCATCAAGTTCACCTAGAGTAGCTAATCCACCATATTCAGTTCCGCCCACGGCATTTATACTAGCTGCGGCATTATCAATGTAATCTTTAATAATACCCATTGCTGTTTTAACAGAGTCTTGAATAAATGTAGCTGCTTTAACATTAGCATTTAATAAGTTCTGTACATTTGACATATTAAGGTTAACATCATCCCAAACGCCACCTTGCAATATATTTGATGCTCCTATACCAGACATAAAATCTGCTACAGAAGCATTTAAAGCTGTTGCTTTATTAACCTCTTCATCTAAAGCTGGAATTATAGAATTAACAGCACTATCCAAAGAACTGATACTTAATTTTCCAACATTACCAGCTTCAGCTTTAGTTCCAAGAATATTTTTTAAATCACCATATCTTTCATTACTCATCAATGAATTTTTTGTTGTATTTAATAATTCAGCAGAAGCATTTTTTAATTGCTCTAATTGTTCAGCTACACTAGGATTAGTAGTTGCAAACATATTGCTAATACCATCTGATAGTGAAGCAGAAGCAATTTGAGATGAACACTCATCCATTTGGAAAATTGCATTAGCAATTCCATAAATAGCTTCAGTTTCAGAACTAATATTTCCATATAATAAGTTTGTTACTGTTCCATAGTAATTAGTAGCTCCATACATAGCTCCTAAAATACTGGCTTCATGATCTGATTCTCTATTATAAGCAACATCAGTATGTTCAGTAATTTTAGATCTAATATTTTCCATTGAGTTACTTACAAATGATAAATTTGAAGCAAGAGTTGTTTCTCCTTCTTGAGTTCCATATGTAGAAGCAAAAGCTTTTAAATCTCCACCATTATTTTTTAATTCAGTATATAATTCTTCTGGCGAAAGAACTTTCATTTTATAATCTTTACCATTTAAATCACAATCAACCCAAGTTTTAGTAGCTGGGTCATATTTTTGCATTTTTACAAAAGAACTCGTATCAATTTCTCCACGACCAGCAAGCCATTCAATACCATTATCATTTAATATACTAACTCGGTAATCGCCATGTACTCCCGATTCACCTGTTATTAATATTGTATTATGGCCATGAGTTGCCATATAGTTGATATCATCAACCATTTCATCATAATTTTCATAACTAACATGTTTATCTGGAATATAATTAACAACAAGGACATTACCTTTCATATTTTCAGAAACACCATTATAATGTCTTGCTCCTAAATTTGTAACTTCTTTTTTATCCAAAGAACCATGAGTCATTACTGATTGAACATATGAATGTGTATAAGAATCACAATTTATAACTCTAACATCTATATTTGAATGCTCACTTGAAACTATTCCAGCAGCATACATTCCTGATTCACCGCTACCACTAAATGTCATAACACCAACATTAGTAACATTAACACCATTTTTTAATGCTGTATTAACTACGCTTGGTACTGTAGCTGCAGTAGAACCTCCATATCTATCTGCAAAAACTAATATTGTTCCTTCTGGAGCTTTTCCACTTAAAATAGTTCCGTTAATATAATCACTATAGTTACCAGTACCACTTTGAGGATTCTGCCAATCTGATCCCATTCCTGGATACATACCAACTACAGCTGATGCGTTACTAGCACTTGGTGGTAAATAAACAGAACCACTTCCATTTGTATTGACCATGTAATAACCAGTTCCCTTAGGAGTACTAACAGGTTTAACATTTCTATATCCTAATTCTCTATATGCATTAATTAATTCATCCATATTGTTCACCAATAATAATATACCAAATTATTAAATAAAAATAAATTGTTATGTTATAATTATTATGAGGTCATATGAATAATTACAACAATAAAATAATAATTTTAAAAGATAGTCAAAAAGAATCTTTTTTAAATAAGATAAATTCTCTTATAAATGTAAAAGTAATTACATTAAGTGAATTAAAAAAGAA
>OCVV011040700.1_pt1 | contig 13672 bp, 13 predicted proteins | sample 1539721 | NCBI WGS metagenome assembly OCVV01 (sample SAMN02144230, study PRJEB22623) | gut metagenome | biome: sheep rumen | host: Ovis aries | place: New Zealand
TTATATTATTATTAATTGTAAAACTATAAGTATTTTTTTTATTCTTTATAATAAAATTATAAGTATGTTTCTTATTTTCTATATAGAATGATTCAGTAATTTTATAGTTTTTTACTGTATATTTTATTTTATGATTTGTTTTTAGTTTTTTACAAGTAAACAGAATCATTATTAAATTTATGAGAACAAGTATAATCATTTTAAGTTTTCTTTTCATATAAACCACCATGCTAGAAAAAACTAAATACTAGTCCTTTTCTTGATCTTATAATGCATATTTTTCTTGTCTTCCATCATATATTTGATAATTTCACTTTCTATTTCTGGCAAAGCTTCCATACTTGTATTAGTTAATGTAATAAATTCTTTTATTGTATCAATATAAATATTTTTCAAAATTATTTTACTAGAAACTTTTAAGTCATTAAGCCAAGAGTTACAGAACTTAAAAAATAACCAAATACTACTCTTTTACTACCAATCAATAATCTTCTATTTGTCATGACTATAGTATTTAAAATCATAAATGGTCTTTCATTTTTTTGTACAGCAAATACATAGATGACTCTTTCATCAGTATTAAGATGTGCCTCAATAACCTTGGAATGACATTTTAGTCGCCAAGCAAAAGTATCATGATATTTGTCTTTAATTTCTAATATTTTTTCATAGAAAATGTTTTTATATAACTAATCTCTTTTTATTTTATATAGCCAAATTTTTTAAAGAATTCTTTATAATGAGCAGCATCTGTTACCCCGTCGACAGAATCCACAATTTTATTATTTGCAACTATCATTAGATATGGAGTCCCATAACCTTCTTTGAAAGTTTCATTGGAATTTATAAATTTCTTCTGATCATCATCATTAAAATTATCAGTATTTAGATAATTTATATCAATATCATATTTATAAGCTATATTTTGAATTATTGGTTCAGCTATTTGACAATAATGACAAGTTGGTCTAGCAAGTAAAACTATTTTATTTTCACTTCCAGCATAATACTCTAGATACTTATCGACATCGATTTGCGTAAAATCTTTTTTCTCATTGTCCTTAACTGCAGAACTTTCATTCTGAGCATTAGAAAGAATTGAATCTGCATCAGTTGAGCTTAATTTACTAGATAAATTATCTTTACTCTTTCCACCACCAATACCTGCTGAAACAATTATTAATAAAACAATAACTATAATTAATACGATTGCTAATTTTTTATTTTCTTTCATATTACTACCTCATTTCTAATTTAATATACTAAAAGCTTTTAATTCTGTCAATTATTAATTTATTTATTTCTTTCAAGATATTCTTCATATGGAATAGATTTATCAACTATTTTACCATCTTTTTTTATTTCGATTACTCTATTTGTAATAGTATTATTTAATTCATAGTCACGAGAAGTAAAAAGTATTTCTCCAGAAAAATTCTCTAAAGCTTTATTTAATGAAGTAATACTTTCAAGATCTAAATGATTAGTAGGTTCATCAAGTATTAAGAAGTTAGATTCTTCAAGCATTAATTTGGAAAGCATACATCTAGCCTTTTCTCCGCCTGATAAAACTCTTACTTTCTTAAAAACATCTTCACCAGAAAAAAGCATTCTTCCTAAAAAGCCTCTAAGAATGGTTTCATCCTTAATATCATAAAAACTTCCAATCCACTCCATAATATTTTTATCGTTTTCAAAATATAAATTATTGTCTTGAGGGAGATAACCTGGCTTTATTGTTTTACCCCATTCTATTGTTCCACGGTCATATTTTTCCTCTCCCATTAAGATCTTAAAAAGAGTGGTCTTAACCATATCATCAGCTGCTATAAAGCAGATTTTATCACCTTTTAAAACAGTAAAAGAAATTTTATCTAGTACTTTTTTACCATCTACTATTTTAGTTAAATTTTCAACTTTTAATATTTCTTTACCGGATTCCTTCTCTATTTTAAAATCTATATATGGATATTTTCGACTTGAGGGAACTATTTCATCTAGTTTAATTTTTTCAAGCATTTTCTTTCTTGATGTAGCTTGCTTTGATTTAGAAGCATTGGCACTAAATCTTGCGATAAATGACTCTAGTTCTTTTATTTTTTCTTCTTTCTTTTTATTGGATTCACGCATTTGTTTTTGTAAAAGGGCACTTGATTCATACCAAAAGTCATAATTACCAATATATAATTTTATTTTGCCATAATCAATATCACAGATATGTGTGCATACTTTATTTAAAAAATGCCTATCATGAGAAACAATTATAACTGTATTATTAAAGTTAATCAAAAACTCTTCTAACCATTCAATAGCGTCAATGTCTAAACTATTGGTTGGTTCATCTAATAATAAAATATCCGGATTTCCAAATAAGGCTTGAGCAAGAAGGACTTTTACTCTTAGCTTTACTGGAATTTCTCGCATTAATAAATTATGATACTTTTCTTCAATTCCTAAATTGTTTAATAATTGAGCAGCATCTGGTTCAGCGTTCCAACCATCTAAATCCATAAATTCCGCTTCAAGATTGGCTAATTTCATTCCATCTTCTTCACTAAACTCCGTTTGAGAATACATTTTGTTTTTTTCAAGCATTATGTTATATAGTTTTGAGTTTCCCATAATAACAACATCTAGAACTTTTTTATCATCATATTGATAATGATCTTGCCTTAAAAACGAAATTCTTTCACCTTTAGTTACAACAATCTCTCCCGTTGTTGCTTCTAACTCACCACTGAGTAACTTTAAAAAAGTAGATTTACCACTTCCATTAGCTCCAATCAAACCATAACAATTTCCATCTGTAAACTTTATATTAACATCCTCAAATAAGGTCCTTTTGCCAAACCTTAAACTAACATTTTTTAATTGTATCACACTCATCCCTCCTGCTTTAATATTATAATTTTTTAACTAGCGTTTTTATATTATTATTTTGTCCAATTATCTCACTTAAATATTCACTGTAAGATATATTAGAATCTTTCTCATCTAATAATTCTTTTAATTCACTTACTCCACTCTGTTTTTGAATTTTATTTAATTCCTGAATAATAATATTATTTAATAATAAATATAATTGAAATAGGTTTAAATCATCCAAATTAAAAATTTTATCTAAATCTGATAGTTCTAAAAGACTATATCTACTAGGATCCGTAATATAAAGATTACCATTAAAAATAATATTATTTAAATTCATTCCATTTAGAAGAACTCTTTTGCTACTTAATGTAGTAACATCATCTTCTAGTAATTCAATATCTTCCAGTAATTTGTCTTTAGGTAGATTTATTATACTTTTACTATTTGGTTTATTTGATATTAATTTCATACTATAACCCTTAAATTTATCTTTATAATATATTAGTTTTTTAGGTAATAGTATTCTGGATGTTCTTATAGTTGATAGGTATCTTGCTGTTTCTTCATCAAGAACATCATCCACTTTATCAAATATTTTTAAGGCATAATTACCATATTGGTATACATTACCAGTATAACCATGACCTATTATTTTTTGCTTACCATTTAAAGTAATATCTTTTCTTTCAAGTTTATAATTCATAGCATTTCAACTCCGCTCGTGCTTTATTGTATCATAAATATTTATTTTTTTGTAAAATTTGCTATAAATTTAGCAAATTCATATAAAATAATATTTCCCTTATTTATTGCAATGGTTTTACCAATAGCTTTTCCTCCGATTGTTAAAGCTGCAACAATTGATGCTATAGTTACACTTGTTAATAAAGAATTAAAGTTAAATTGTTTTATTAAGATAGTTGCAATAGTTGCAGCTACTGCTCCAGATATAATACCACATACATCACTTATAACATCACAACAGAAGCTAGATACCTTATCAGCATTCTTTTTTAATTTAACAGCAAATGAAGCACCAATTACTTTACGAGAAGCCATAGAATGAAAAACTTTTTCATCTGCAGTTGTAACTGATACACCTATAATATCAAAAATAATACCTGTAAAAATAAATATAAGCATAATTATAATACCTAACCAAAGAGAAATATTAGGTATTGTTAATTCAGATATTAAAGATAGAATAAATGATGTTATAAAGGCAACACTTATGACAAGTATTAACCATTTCTTGTTTATTTTTTCTTTCTTTTGTTTTTCTTTCTTTTTAGTAACTTCAATCAAGTTTTTTAATTCATTATTTTCTTTATTCATAAAACTCCTCATATAGAAAAAAAGTAGTAAAACTACTTTTTACTTCAAATTAATTGTTTGGCTTTCAAAATAGTAAACTTTGAACCTTAGGTCAAGTAGGATTTCCCTAATTCTTACATTCCCGTTACCAGAAATGTGGTTCCCCATTATAAGAATTAATATGATGTTACCTATTCATACGACTTGATTACCACTTAGTGTCCACTGCAATCCTATTTTGAATTACACCCTAGAAGATTTCCTCACCAACACTTTATTATTAATCCTTTTTTGCAAAAATAATTTCAAGACGCACATTTATATGAGCGGCCTGTTCATATAAACTTGATCATCTATCCCAATATTTTCACTCAAGACAGGCTACACTATATCTAACTTTCATCAAATATAGGTCTTTCTATAGTATTATAAAATACATAGTTCTCCACGAATACTGGGTCGTAATTCATATGCCATTATGAGTCGCCCAATATTCTTCATCTTCAGCATCCACCCCAAACTGGGCGTAAGAAGCAGAAACCAAAGGTTTCACAAATATGCCCTATAACGAATTTTTAAGCTCGTCTTCCTAATAAAGTAATTGACTAGAATAATGTGCCATCAATTACTCTTAAACTTTAACATAAATTTTTATTTCTGTCAAATTTACAAAGATTGATAAAATTTAAATTTATTTGTTTTTTTATATAATAATATAAATAATTATTATTTTTTAGAATATAAAAAGGACCTAGGTCCTAATTTGCTCTTATTTGAGCAACATATGTATTTATTTTACTTACCCAAGTATTACTTTCAGCATATCTTGGACCAATTGTTGCGACTGTCCTTAATCCTTTTGAATAATAATTTCTATAAAGATTATCAATAAAACCAACTAAGCCTTCATCAATTGAATTATATCTTTTATATGCTCCACCATTGCAACCAGGTGATCCTTTCTGACCACCAAAATTATAACAAGTCTTGGCAAGTGATGAGCAAGAATATCGGCAACCCGTCTCATGAAGAAGAATTGCAACAGCAACATAAGGGTCTACTCCTTTATTAATGCACTCCGTAGCAATCAATGAACCCTTCCCTGCAACTATACCATTTCCAAGGTTTCTATCTAATTTTACTGCTAATTCCTCTAATGTCATTCCCTCATATACTTCTACACGAGGAGGAATAATTACGGAGGCAGGTGCAGTTTCCATTTGGACTTCTGTTAATACCAAATTTGTTGCCTCAGTAGGTGTCTTAACTGTATCAGAATCATTTACTGGTTTTTTCACAATCATATTTGTACTAGCAGCCATATTTTGTATTTTAAAATCTCTTAAATCAACATTAGTATTTATTGTCGAAGACATTTCATCATTTTGTATTACCATACCAATTGATATCATCATAATTGCAACAATTATGGTAATACCAGAAATTAATTTAGTCTTTTTCAAACTTATTCACCTCTATTGGTCAAATGTCAATAAATATTTTACCTTAATAAACAGAATATGTCAAATTTTACACTTTCTTGACATGCAAGATGTTCGTAATAATTAATATATTATATTCTAATTAACTTCTTTTTGTAATAATTTAAATAAATATTCTCTTACATTTTCATCTTTTTCTTTCTTTATTTCAGCACATAAGTTTCTTAATTTATCTTTTTTTTCATCAGATATATCTAAATAATCAATTTTCTCTTCAAATTCTTCTATTTGTTCTAATATAGATGAATCATCCTCATCATCTGGCTCAATTATCATAGTCTTAAGCATAGTAGTTTCTTCTAGTTCTTCATCCATTCTATTTTTTTTATTACTCATAAACTAATTCCTTTCTTTGCTTTTTTATAATTATATTATATACCATTATAATAATTAGTCCAAGTACTCCAATTATAAAACCCCATTTTATAAGTATACTAATATTAAAATTTATAAAAGAATTTTTAAAATTAATAATAATTTTTAATGCAAAACTTAAAATAATTGTCTCTATTCCACCTATTAATAAAGATATTCCAAAGTTATTTATCCACTTAGTAAAAGACTTATTTATAATAGCAATTAATAATAAATTTAAGATAAAGATAGAAATCATAATTATACGACAAGTTGAGCTAACAAATCTAGAATAAGCTTTTAAAATGGTTTTTTCTTCTTTAGTTAAATTTTTACTGGTATTTTTTATCCTCTGTTTTACAACATTATTAAGTTCTTTTTCTTCTAGATTATTTTGAACTTTATTTAGCGTTTCATCAGTAATTTCTATACCAGTTGCTTGCTCTATTTTATCTTTATTTTGTTTTATATAGTCCATAGCATCCTTCTCAAAATCAATATTTTCTAATTCTTCTGGATTATTTATAGAAGAAATTGTTTTATTAATATAATCTTCCAATAATTGTTGGACAGCATGACTTTGCAAGATTTTGTTTACATCTTCACTATCAGTAGTTACTAAATCTTTAGTACTTTTTGCATCTTTATTAATAATAATATTGGGTTCTTTATAGTTTTTATAACTAACTTCATTAATAATTAAATCATTTATAGTACCACTTAGAACCTTAGGAAAACAAATACTTACTATTAAACCAATAACTAAATTAATATTAATAAAAGTAAGTATTACAATAAGTATATTTTTTATTATTTTCATAAAATTTACCTTCCTTTTAGTTATTATAGCAAAATCTACTTAAAAAAAGAAGAGATTATTCTCCTCTCATAATATTAAATTTATTGTCTATATAGTCTACAATAATAGTGTCATGTTCGTGTACACTACCTTCTATTAGCATTTTAGATAAGTCCACCTCTATTGTTTTACTAACTAGTCTTTTTAATGGCCTTGCTCCAAAATTAATATCATATCCTTCTTCAATAAATTCTTTTCTTGCTGCATTTGTTATTTTTATTTTTAAATCTAAATCTTTTAAACGATCTTCTATTTGACTTATTATTTTATCAAGTATTTTACTAATAGCTTCCTTTGTTAGAGGATTAAATATTACTATTTCATCTATTCTGTTAATAAATTCTGGTCTAAAGTACTTTCTAACATCATCCATAACTTTATCTTTAGAATTTTCTAGAATATGATTACTTCCTAAATTAGAAGTCATGATAATAATTGTATTTTTAAAATCTACTGTACGACCATTAGAATCTGTAATTCTACCATCATCTAATATCTGTAATAATAGATTTAGAACATCTGGATGAGCTTTTTCTATTTCATCAAATAATACTATACTATATGGATTTCTTCTTACAGCTTCTGTTAATTGGCCACCTTCTTCATAACCTACATATCCGGGAGGAGAACCAATAAGACGAGAGACACTAAATTTTTCCATGTATTCAGACATATCAATTCTAACCATATGTTTTTCATCATCAAATAATTCATAGGCAAGAGTTCTTGCTACTTCTGTTTTTCCAACACCAGTTGGTCCTAAAAACATAAATGAAGCAATTGGTCTATTAGGATCTTTTATTCCACTACGAGATTTAATAATAGCATCACTTACAAGTTTTAAAGCCTCGTCTTGACCCATTACTCTTTTCTTCATATCAGACTCTAAATTTAAAAGCTTTTCTTTTTCACTTTCAGCAAGCTTAGCAACAGGAATATTTGTCCATTTAGCAATTATTTTACAAATATCATTTTCTGTTACAGTATCACTCAATAATTTATTCTTAGATTCAGAGTTTAATGCTTGTAATTCTTTCTCAACTCTTGGAATTTCACCATGACGAAGTACTGCAGCACGCTCTAAGTCATATTTGTTTTCAGCTTGATCAAGTTCGAATCTTAAACTTTCTAGTTCTTTTTTCTTAGCTTTAATTCTATTGTTTAGACTCTTTTCTCTATTCCAAGCATCAGTTAACTCAGACTCCTTTTGCTTCATAGTTGTAAGTTCTCGGTCAATTTCTTCTTTTCTTTTCATAGATAACTCATCTTTTTCTTTTTTTAATGCTTGCTTTTCAATTTCTAAACGCATTATACGATGAGTTAGACTATCTAATTCAAAAGGAACAGAATCCATTTGAACACGAATTGTAGCACAAGCTTCATCGATTAAATCAATTGCTTTATCTGGTAAAAATCTATCAGTTATATACCTATTAGAAAGAGTTGCCGCAGCAATTATTGCTTTATCTTGAATAGTTACTCCATGATGAATTTCAAATCTCTCTTTTAAACCTCTTAAAATTGTTATTGTATCTTCAACTGTTGGTTCTTTAACCAGTATTTTTTGAAAACGTCTTTCTAATGCTCCATCTTTTTCAATGTACTTACGATATTCATTTAGTGTAGTTGCTCCAATTACGTGAATCTCACCACGAGCAAGCATTGGCTTCAAAATATTTGAAGTATCCATTGAACCCTCAGATGAACCAGTACCAACAATCATATGTATTTCATCAATAAACATGATTATTCTACCTTCACTTTTCTTTATTTCATTTAAAACATTTTTTAGTCTTTCCTCAAACTCACCACGATATTTAGCACCAGCTACTAATGATGCCATATCTAATTCCCAAATTGTTTTATCTTTAAGGCTTGTTGGAACATCTCCTTTTAAAATTCTTAAGGCTAATCCTTCAACAATGGCAGTTTTTCCGACACCAGGTTCACCAATTAGAACCGGGTTATTTTTAGTTTTACGGGAAAGTACTCTAGTAATACTTCTTATTTCATCATCACGACCTATTACTGGATCAATTTTTCCAGCTTTAGCATCTTCAACAATATCTCGTCCATATTTTTTAAGGACATCTTCTTCTTTTTCTTCTTGTGGATAACCATACATATACATCACCCCTCATTGTCAATTATACTACTAATTTAGCACTTGTCAAGTACGAGTGCTAAATATTTTTTATAAATAAAATAGGAAAAATCCTATTTGATTTTAGTTGGAGAAACAGCCTTTTTATTTTGCTTATTAGTAACAATCCAAGCATTTGAAACTGTTCTTCCACCATATGATTCTCCAGCACTTGGCTTATTCCAAAGTTTTCCCTCAACACTCATTGTGCTTGAGGCACCACCATCTAGATTTGCTGCATTATAAGCTTTATATCTTTTTAATATTTTAATAACATCATTCATAGTTGCTCCTGTACTATATCCAGGTAGCCTTCCTTCAATAATCAAGAATAAAACAACACCATCTTTTCTTTGAGCAATGACACTACGTGGAGCTGTACCCCAACCACCATCACCATGAATCTTTGCAGTCTTTCCATTAACAATTAAATTAGGCCCAAACTCAACGGCATCCCACATACCATCCTTAATAGCTTCTTCAGGAGACTTAGATGTTAAATACATTTTATGGTCTTTTGTAAAGCCTATTAATCCACCGGACCCACCATCGTGTTGCCAGATATGAACACCATTTTTTATTATAGCACCATAAGGAATAGACCCATTACCCCAACCATCTAAATCTTCAAAGCCGCCTCCATTAATACCAACTAATCCATTATTTTCCTTTACTAATGTATTAACAGATTGGCCAGCCTTACCAAGTTTCTTAGAAACAGCAAGCTCAACATCACTAGGATCATATATTCCAACTAAATATCCCTTAAATTTAGACTCTTCAATCCTAATAATTTTATATACATTATTATCTGGATCTTTAGTAAACAGTTCTTTTTCATATTTAGAAGTATAATTTTTCTTACCAGTATCACCAATTATAATATCATCAAGATTCATTTGTTCAGAACTTGTTTCAATATAATTTTCACTCATAACTTTATTAACAGTAGCAGGATTATATAAAGTATAAGCTAAATATTTATGTGACATTGTAGTCATAGCTGTAGGTATCCAAAATGTTTTAAATTTATTATTATTAATAACAATAAGTCCATCAATAACAATAATATCTAATAAAAATATAAGTAATGTAAACTTACTAATTTTAAGTCGTAATCTTTTTTTATTCTTTTTCATAAATTCTTCACTCCACACTATAAGGACTATTAATAGTACCAGATCCACTCTTAATGCTATTTTTGTTAATTGAAATAACCGGTACAATATGTTTAGTTTCAAAAACTTCTTCTTCTTGAACTAACCCTTTTGAATTAGTACTATATTGAATATTACTAATATTAGATGTATTGTTAAGATGAAAATAATCATCAAATAAATTATTGGATACATAATCGAATATATTTAGAAGTCCTACTTTACATTCAATTTCACCATTATAAATATTTTGATATAAATAGCCTGTATCAGTACTTAACTCTCCTATATAATATTTATTGGGTACCAGATAATTATTATATGTTAAACTATTTACATATATATTGTTTAAGTAATAAGCAATATTATATTTATCTGTTAAATCAAATAAACTACTCTCTTTACTATAGCTTTTAAGTACTGGAATATTATTAGTAGTAATATATCCATATAAATACATCTTTAATATACCATTATCTTCATTAAAAACTTTCCAAACATCATTACCAAGTTTTACATAAGTATCTATATAATTAATATTATTATCTTGTTTTAAAACATATGGATTATTTAAAGTTCCATCCCCTGAAGTTATTTCACTATTTTTTCTTAGAGTAATTACTGCTCTAACACCATATCCATCAAGTCCATCGGTCGACTCAACTAATCCTTCTTCAGATACATATAAATTTTGTTTATTCTCATCAGTTCCCATTAAATAAAATATTTTATTATTATTTAAATATCCATGAGAACCACCACTATTTAAATAATCATTAATCCCTAGAGTCGTAATATAATCAGAATACTTTTTATTACTTAAAATAATTTTTTTATTTAAAGTATCTTCAGTATAAGTAGTTTTTATAAGAAATTTATTTATATTAGGTATCGTATTATAATAAACTCCAGAATATTTATTTGTAGTTTTAGTTAACCAAGTATATAAATTAGATTGATGATAGGAATATTTTTCTCCCCACATAAAAGATGCTGCATTATCTTCACTCACTAATTTAATATTACCAGTATCACTAACACTTATAATTCTAAACATTCTATTAAATGCAAAAAGATAATTATTAGTAACGTGACCTCTAAAATAATATCCATTATTATTTCTATGTAAACCATCACCATCTTTAACTAATTTATTATTATTCAGAATAATATCACTTAGAATAAGTTTACTATTGTTTTTAGAATTATTTTGTTGCCCATAATAATAAAAACTTCTAATACCAAAATATAAAGTTATTATGATAATTATTATCAGACTAATAAAATTAAAAATAAATTCTTGTTTACTTAAATAATGTTTTTTTTTATTTTTTTTCGTCATTTTACTACTCTCCATCTTAAAAGAGTATATCAAAATAAAAGAAGAAGTACAAGGTACGTTCTTCATTTTTTATAATTAAATATATAAAAATCAAAAAATAATATTTATATTTATTGTTTGACTTTTTTTGAATTATCTTCGTCTAGGCCATATTCTTCTTCATAATCATTAAGCATTCTGCTAAGCTCATTCAAATTTTCTGTTCTGCTATTTTGCAATTTTTTATTTGATAAAATAGAGCCATTGTTTATAAGCTACTCAGCCACGTTCTTGGTTCCATATAAAGCAATTAGCATTGGAACAATATGTTGTCCTTCTATAGCCAAATTCATAACCCATTCAGTACCAGCAGTTAATAAAAATGTTGTCCCTAATTCAAATGCTATTTCTTTAGGATTAGTAACAGGGCTCATAGAATCGCTAACACGGTTTGATTTCCAATCATATTCATCTGCACTAAATTTATCCTTAAGACTTTTCTCAATTGAAACATACTCTCTAAGTAATGTAGCATCATTTCCATCGGTTTCAATTAATTCATTTAATATTTCAGACTCTCTTTGCAAATACTCCATCCAATGTTGAAATTCAGGGATTTTCCAAGTCTCACTAAATTTTGAAGCACGTTTTAAATCTCTATCTGCCTTATAAACTTTTACTACATAATTTTCATTTCCATTTATTTCTATAGTTTTAAATTTAGACATTTTGTTCACCTCCACAATCTAAGCAACATTTTTTTTAAATAAATCAATTAAATCAATTATTGAATCTTTATTTTCTTCTGCATCTAAGTCTGGAAAATCGATTATTTTATTATTTTCTTTATTAACAAATCCAATACACATCTTAATAGGACTTACTGTATCAACTAAAAACAAAGCATTTGTATCTTCATATATTACACTACTAATAACGGTAAAAAGTGTCCCATTAGCAAGCTTAATTGTGTCACCTTTTTCATAGATTTTATTCATAAATACCTCCATGTCATATTATCTTTTTTACTAGCAATTTTATTTTATCAAAAATTTTATTTAGTTAAAAGTCCTAATTTATAATTAAAACTCTTTTTTCCAGTAATAGTTGAAGAATTATAAAAAACAGTTAATTTTATAGTAGTAGCATCACCTGGTTCTAATACTACATCACTAACATCAGAATAAGTAATTGAAATAGGAAGCAGTCTATTTTTATCCTGCCCGTTGGCATATTCTGGACTTTCTATTAAATCAATAACTTTACCAGAAATTGTTCCATTATTTTGAATAGAAATATTATAATCTAATTCATCTCTGGCATTATATAAAATAAAATTCATATTTAGCAATTTTCCACCTTTTTCTATCTTAATATCACCACTTGGTTTAGTACTACCTCCACTTACTGTTGAAATATTCGTAACATCAAGAAATCTTAAATCATAATCACTTTTAGTATTTTTTAATTCAGTAAAATTAACAGATAAAAATATAAAACCAATCCCTAAAAAGATAATAGTAATACATAATACTACTATTATAATATCCTTAGTATTAATACTCTTTTTCATTCAACATACTCCACTTTCTACACCATCTATACTACCATTATAACAAAAATTATATATTTTTTCACTATTATTAAATTCAATATAAGCATAAACTCTTCCATTACTTACATAATACCAACTATTACTTGTAGGATAAATTTCAAGCCTATCATCTGCTGGTATAGAAGAAATTATAAGTTCAGCATTATTTTTATCAAGAGTAGTAATCTTATTAGAATAAACATATTTCTCAAGTTTCTTATAAATATTATTACTATAACTCTTATAAGTATCTTCATCTAATATAGTATTTGTACTATCAATTGAAGAATTACTAATATTATTTTTATATCTAGAAATAATATTTTTTGAATAATAATCAAGTTTTAATAAAGCATTTTGTTCACTTGTACTATCTAAATTTAGGCTATTTGCTTTATCAATAATAGTATTTTCTTTTTCTACTATAGAAGAAGATACATTATATTTTTTTAAAGAAGAAGTAAAATAATTCATAAATTTTTCATAATATACTCTATTATACTTAGTAACTTCAATATTATAATTAGATTTTAATAAATTATTCTCTATTAATAATTCTA
>OCVV011111378.1_pt1 | contig 13672 bp, 12 predicted proteins | sample 1539721 | NCBI WGS metagenome assembly OCVV01 (sample SAMN02144230, study PRJEB22623) | gut metagenome | biome: sheep rumen | host: Ovis aries | place: New Zealand
GGAGAATGCCTCCCGCTTCCGGTTCCGGAGGATGCACCGTTCTTTGTGAAAGATTACAGTGAATATTATAAAGGCAGGGCATATCATGAAAGATCCCTTAACTCCAATGATGGATGGAATGTGACAGGATGCGAGTCTTTTATGAACCAGCCAATCCTTCAATATACAAATGAGATAAGAAACGCTGTGCTTATCATTCATGGAGAGAAGGCTCATTCCTGCTATTTTTCGAAGGATGCCTATGCAAATATGATAAAGGACAGCAAGTATACGGATAATAAGGAACTTATGATTATTCCGGATGCAGTGCATACGGATCTGTATGATAACCTTGATGTGATCCCGTTTGAGTATATCGAAAAATTTATAAGAAAATACATGTGATGTATTGACAAAAAGAATAAAAGCAATTAAAATGAAACAAATTTCACTTAATGAAACTTGTTTCATTTTTTTGTTTTTAAAAAGAGAAAGGTGTGGAAAAGATGCCTAAAGTAAGTCAGGAATATGTAGAAAAGAAGAAACAGATGATTGTGGATGCAGCTTACAGTGTCTGTTTAAGAAAACCGGTCGATACGGTAACCATCTCGGATGTGATTGCCGAGACCGGAATGTCTATGGGAGCCATTTACCGTTACTATGACGGGCTGGATGAAATCCTTGTGGATATGCTTAAAAAAATCCGGGTGGATTACGGTACCTATAACCTGTTGGCCGGACTGGCAAAAGAAGAGGATTTGTCTTTAGAAGAAATCATATTTCGTGTTTGTGATATCATGGCGGATGTCATGGAAGAACATCTGATGGATATTCAGAAAATCAATTTTGATTTCGGAGTTATGGCAATCAACAATCCCGATCGTATGAAAAAAATCATGTCGGAGACGGAGGGGCAGGGGAATATGGAAAATATCGGTACTTATCTTCTGCCGAAACTGGTGGAAGGGGCCGGAAAACTGGGCTACCGGATGCAATGCAGTCCGGAAGAAATGAAGCTTTTTATGTCTTCCTCGTTTACCGGAATTGAGAAACTTTGTATTTTAAGTGCCTGTTACGGAAGCGGAGTCCCCGGTGTAAAAGTGGAACCGCGCCCGCTTTTTCATACACTTGCCAAATCCATCATTTTATTGTTAGGAGGAAAAATCAATGAGTAAAAAAGAACCCGTTAAAAAACCTGTTCCCACAGGAGAATATGCTGTCGGAGTTTTTTCTTTTACGATAAAAAACGATCGTGAAGAGACAATGTATAATGCTATTGGAAGTCAGAGGTCCGTACCGGTAAAAGTCTTCTATCCGGCTATGAAGGAGACTGTGAAAGAACTTCCTAAAGCGCGTTATATGAGTAGGGCAACCATTGACGCAATCAGGAAAAATTTATTTGTTCCTCTTAAATATGAGAAGGTGGAAAGTGACGGAACGAATCGCATGGAATGTTATGAGAATGCCCCTTTTATAGAGGGTGAACGTTTTCCGCTTATTCTGTTTAATCATGGATTAGGCTCGTTTATTGAAGCTCATACATTTCTTTATATTGAACTTGCATCTCATGGCTATATTGTGGCATCCTTAGGACATCCGTATGAAGGAATGATTACTGAGTTAGATGATGGAACAGTATATAAACTGGCGAAGGGAATTAATTCAAAAGCATATTCACCGTTGATTCCGGGCACTATTGCTTTATTGAAACTTTCAAAAGCAAGGGGAACCAACGAAGAACTTTGGGAAAGATTTGATGCAATTCAAAAAAAATACAACAGATTTTTGATGGAGCGGATTAAGGAATGGGAACTGGATACGAAAGCGGCATTAACATATCTTAAGGAACATTATTCAGGCATTATTGACTTTGAAAACGGAGTAGGTGTTAGCGGACATTCTTTTGGAGGCGCAACTGCCTATGCTCTTTGTGAAGACGAACCGGAAACCTTTACCTGCGGAATTAATATGGATGGTGGATTGTTCGGAAACCATGACGGAAAGGCTATTACAACGCCGTTTCTTCAGATGAATTGTGAAAAGAATAAAAAAGGTGTTACCGTTGCATTTGTTAAGAATAAAAATGTAGCATATCATGCAGTGCTTAAGGATATGGAGCATTTGGGCTTTTCTGATATGAAGTATGCAATACCGTTTAAATCCCAGGTGGGAAAATCAGATCCTGATATTACTCACAATACGATGTGTGGTATTCACCTGGAATTCTTTGATACATATCTTAAGAAGGTAAAAGACAAACCGATTTTTGAAAGCAATGAATTTGTTTCTTTTAAGGAATATCAGCCGTAAACCGGCGTAAAGAGGGGAATTATAATAAAGAGCTTCAGCCCAATTAGGACTGAAGTTCTTTTTTTTTAATTTAATATTTGCATTACTACACCTACAGGTGTACAATAATACTACACCTACAGATGTAGTAATGGAGGGTATAAATGGATTTATATCATGGTTCTGAATATATAATAGAGCATCCGAAATATCACGGAGGGAAAGAATATAATGATTACGGCTATGGGTTTTACTGTACCAAAGAGCCAGATATGGCTGCTGAGTGGAGTGTATCCAGGGACCATCATGGATATGTTAATCATTATATTATTGATACCAGGGATCTTAAAATGCTTGATTTGAATCAGTATACGATTCTTACATGGCTGGCGATTTTGCTGGAAAATCGTACTTTTGATACAGAAACAATGCTGGCAAGGGAAGCAAAGAACTATATTATAAAGGAATTCGTGGTGCCTTATGATAAGTATGACATAATCAAAGGATACAGGGCGGATGACAGTTATTTTTCATTTGCACAGGATTTTATCAACGGCGCAATATCATATGGTCAGTTATCACGTGCTATGAAGCTTGGTGAACTTGGAGAACAGATTGTATTAAAAAGTAAAATAACATTTGAGATGATTAAGTGGGTTGAGGCAAACGAAACCAGGAAAGAGATATGGCTTCCAAAGAAGGAAAGAAGAGATTATCAGGCGAGGGCAGATTATAAGGCAATCAGTCTGGAAGAATATCAAAAAGGTGACTTATATATAACGAAAATTCTTGATGAGGAGATAAAGAAGGATGATGCACGCTTATGATGAAATGTATTTAAGCCATGCAAGAACCACTCTTGGAAATATGCTCCAGTTTGCAGTTTATGACTTGAAGATGGATATTGAGAAATTCTATAAGATGTTTATAAATTCGGGCGTGGCTAAGTGCTTTGGCTTGGGTGAACCCAGGTTTACTGTCGGAATGTCAGGGGTAGAACTGGCTTATGAGGTAATTTACAGAACCACGGGAGAGTATTGCAGGGTAAAACCGGAATTCAGACCGGATAAAAGCCCCGAATACTGGTGTGGCTGGGCACTTGGCTATTTTCAGTGGGATAAGAATATTCCGTTTGAAGCCATTAATGAAAAAGTTTCAATTAATGAGATTGTTGAAATGTATAATCCGTATCATGAAGCAGATATAAAGAAGTTCGTTGCTGTATTGGAACTAAAGATGCAGGATGAGGCAGAAGAGTCTGCCCTGGCCAGACTTCGCGCTTATGCAGGACTTACACAGAAAGCACTTGCTGATAAGTCAGGTGTATCGGTTCGTATGATTGAACAATATGAGCAGGGTAAGAAAAGTTTAAATAAGGCTTCGGTGGGAACTGTGCTAAATCTATCCAGAGCGTTGCATTGTGAAATAGAGGATTTGATACAGTAAGAAATATATTGTTAATCAAGGACATAATTTAATATACAAAGTGTTTCACGGATAGACAGCGAAATATGTTTTAGTCAAAAAACTCAGCCAAAACTATAATTGTATTGTATCATAAAAAATGGGGTGCTAAGATTAAAAAGGAATAAAAAACGAATTGAGCCTTATAAGGACAGGATTAAATCAATTATTTAGACCAGGCACCTTGACGCTTCAGAAGACTGAGGTGGTATATATTCAGTAGTATTTAAGGAGAACAAATATGGCAGCAGAACTTAATCAGACACCATCTGCAAACAGAATACATATAGGATTTTACGGGCTTCGTAATGCGGGCAAATCAAGCCTTGTGAATAAGGTAACCAATCAGAATCTTGCTATTGTTTCTGATGTGAAGGGAACGACAACGGATCCGGTGACCAAGGCAATGGAACTTCTGCCTCTTGGACCTGTGGTTATTATTGATACTCCGGGACTTGATGATGAGGGAGAACTTGGGGCATTAAGAGTTAAGAAGGCATACCAGGCTCTTAATAAAACAGATATTGCGGTTTTGGTTGTTGATGCATCAAAGGGTATGAGTGATGAAGATTATGCCATTCTTGGTCGGATCAAAGCTAAAAATATTCCTTATATAATAGCCCTTAATAAAACTGATTTAACAAATGGTGATGCTATAGGTTTTAGGGAAGGCGAAGGTATAGTTCCGGGAGACAATGTTATAAGGGTAAGTTCACTTAAGGGAGAAAATATCGATGAATTAAGAAATCTTATCGCCTCCAAGGCTAAAGTGGACTCAGGTAAAAGAATAATAGGAGATAAGCTTAAAGAGGGCGATATGGTGGTTCTCGTATGCCCTATAGATGAGTCAGCGCCGAAGGGCAGAATGATACTGCCTCAGGTTCAGACCATAAGGGACATACTTGATGAACATGCCATGTGTGTAGTGACTCAGACTGATGAACTTCCGAAGGTACTGGAAGAACTTAAGAATCCTCCGAAAATTGTGATAACGGACAGTCAGGATTTTGGCAAAGTTAAGAATATGGTGCCTGAAGACATTATGCTGACATCCTTCTCGATTCTTATGGCTAATTACAAGGGCATCTTAGAGACTGCAGTTAAGGGTGCTGCATCCGTTAAAGATTTAAAGGATGGAGAAACAGTGCTTATTTCGGAAGGCTGTACACATCACAGACAGTGTAAGGATATTGGAACTGTCAAATTACCGGGCTGGATAGAAAAGTTTACTAATAAGAAGATAAATTTTGAATTTACCCAGGGCGGTGAATATCCTGAGGATTTAAGCAAATATGCGCTGATAGTACACTGCGGCGGCTGCATGCTTCCCGAGAGGGAGATGATGTACAGACTTAAATGCGCAGAAGATGAGGGAGTGGCATTTACAAACTATGGAACGCTCATTGCATATATGAACGGGATTTTGGGTAGAAGTCTCCAAATATTTCCTTCCATAGCTGATAAATGTGTATAATATGCTATCTTGTAATAAGAAGGAAAAAGTGTTATATTGTTGAGTGTGTGCCCACAGATATTGGGACCACTTGATTGGAGGCAGTAATGGAAAATCTTGAATTACAAAGATTAGCAAATGAGATTCGTAAAGGTATAATTGTCGGTACTCATGCAGCTAAGTCCGGACATCCGGGTGGATCATTAAGTATAGCTGATGTGTGCGCCTTATTATATTTTGAAGAGATGAATGTATCTCCGGAGAAAGCCAATGATCCGGACAGGGACAGATTTGTTCTTTCCAAGGGACATGCAGCTCCTGCTTTATATTCGACTCTGGCTCTTAAAGGATATTTTTCCATGGATGAGCTTAATAACTTAAGACATCTTGGAGCAATGCTTCAGGGTCATCCGGATATGAAACTTACACCGGGTGTTGATATGTCTACAGGTTCTCTGGGACAGGGCGTATCTGCTGCAGTAGGTATGGCTCTTGCCGGAAAGATGGATAAGAAAGACTACAGAGTTTATTCAATCCTTGGGGATGGTGAGATTCAGGAAGGTCAGGTTTGGGAAGCAGCCATGTACGCAGGCTTCAAGAAACTTGATAACCTTTGCTTAATGGTTGATAACAATGGTCTTCAGATAGATGGTAACATTGAGGATGTTTGCTCACCTTATCCTATTGATAAGAAGTTTGAAGCATTCAATTTCCATGTAATTAATGCAGATGCCCATGATTTCGATTCTTTAAGAGCTGCTCTTAAGGAAGCAAGAGAAACCAAGGGAATGCCAACTGCAATCATTCTTCATTCCGTAAAAGGAAAGGGCGTATCCTTCATGGAGAACAATGCCGGATGGCATGGCGTAGCACCTAATGATGAAGAATTTGCATCTGCTATGGAAGAACTTAAAAGGGAAGGTGAAGCATTATGTCAGAAGTAAAAAGAATTGCAACCCGTCAGGGTTATGGTGAAGCCCTCTGCGATCTGGGTGAACAGTATCCTAATCTTGTAGTTATGGATGCAGACCTTGCTGCTTCTACCAAGACAGGCATGTTTGCCAAGAAATATCCTGAAAGATTCTTCGATGCAGGTATCGCAGAAGCTAATATGGCCAGCATGGCAGCAGGACTTGCTTCAACAGGCAAGGTTGTATTTATTTCTTCATTTGCCATGTTTGCAACAGGAAGAGCCTATGAGCAGATTCGTAACTCCATAGGTTACCCACACTTAAATGTCAAAATCGCCGCTTCCCACGGTGGTATCACAGTTGGTGAAGATGGTGCAACACATCAGTGTATAGAAGATGTTGCTTTAATGCGTAACATTCCGGGTATGGTAGTATGCGTGCCTTCAGATGTTATTGAAGCCAAGGCAGCAGTTAAGGCAGCAATCGAATATAATGGCCCTGTATTTTTAAGACTTGGAAGAAATGCAGTTCCTGTAATCAATGACAGACCTGATTATACTTTCGAGCTTGGTAAGGGTACTCTTCTTAAGGAAGGTGAAGATGTGACAATCATTGCATCAGGTATCGTAGTTGAAAGCGCAATGACTGCCGCAGCAATGCTTAAAGAGAAGGGTATTAATGCTGAGGTTATTAATATTCATACAATTAAACCAATTGACAGCGATATAATTGTTCGCAGTGCAAGAAAGACAGGAAAAGTTGTTACAGTTGAAGAGCATTCCATTATTGGCGGCTTAGGCAGCGCAGTATGTGAAGTTCTCTCTGAACAGTGTCCTACACCGGTTAAGAGACTTGGTGTTCCGGATGTATTCGGTACATCTGCGTCCGCATCCGTTCTTATGCATGAATTTAAGTTAGACGGCGAAGGAGTTTGTGAGCAGATTCTTGACTGGATGAAATAATTAAAAATATAGGCGTCTTCTTGCACATATGATATGTACAAGAAGGCGTATTTTTGATTTTATAGAACTCGCACCTCGTCCAAAACTACTCTCCCAAAAGCTCATTGAAGCAAGCTTCAGGGGCTCGCTTTTGGCAGAGCATTTTGGCCTTAGTGCTCGGAGTTTCAAAATATTGGGAATAAAGTTTTAAGGAGATGATAGAAATGACTAATAAAGGACCTTATTATATTACAACGGCAATTGCCTATACATCGGGCAAGCCGCACATTGGCAACAGTTATGAGATTGTTCTTGCTGATGCCATTGCAAGATATAAGAGAAAAGACGGCTATGATGTTTTATTCCAGACAGGAACTGATGAGCATGGCCAGAAGATTGAACTTAAAGCAGCTGAGGCCGGCGTAACTCCTAAGGAGTTCGTTGATGGCGTAGCCGGTGAGATTAAGGCTATCTGCGACTGCCTTAATACATCTTATGATAAGTTCATCAGAACTACAGATGATTATCATGAGAAGCAGGTGCAGAAGATTTTTAAGAAAATGTATGAAAAAGGAGATATCTACAAGGGCTCTTATAAGGGAATGTATTGTACTCCTTGTGAATCCTTCTGGACAGAAAGCCAGCTTGTAAATGGCAAATGTCCTGACTGCGGCAGAGATGTTCAGCCTGCAGAGGAAGAAGCATATTTCTTCAAGATGAGCAAATATGCAGATAAGTTAATTGATTATATTAATACACATCCTGAATTTATCCAGCCGGCTTCAAGAAAGAACGAGATGATGAATAACTTCCTTCTTCCGGGCCTTCAGGATTTGTGCGTATCCAGAACCTCGTTTAAGTGGGGCATCCCTGTAGACTTTGATGACAAGCATGTGGTATATGTATGGCTTGACGCTCTTACCAACTACATCACGGGTGCAGGTTACGACGCAGATGGTAACAGCAGCGAAACATATAAGAAATACTGGCCGGCAGATCTTCACTTAATCGGTAAGGATATCGTGAGATTCCATACAATTTACTGGCCTATTTTCCTAATGAGCCTGGGTGAGGAAATTCCAAAGCAGGTATTCGGTCATCCATGGCTTTTGGCCGGAGATGGCAAAATGAGCAAGTCCATCGGTAATGTGATTTATGCTGATGACCTGGTTAATTTCTTCGGTGTTGATGCGGTAAGATATTTCTTAATTCACGAGATGCCATATGAAAATGACGGCTCAATCAGCTGGAACTTAATGACAGAGCGAATTAATACAGACCTTGCCAATATTCTTGGTAACCTGGTTAACCGTACAATCTCCATGACCAACAAGTATTTTGATGGTGTGGTTGAGAATAAGAACATAACTGAGAATGTGGATGAAGACCTTAAGAGAGTTGCAACCTCCACATACGATAAGGTTCACGACAAAATGGACGAACTCAGGGTTGCAGATGCAATTACTGAAATATTTAATCTCTTCAAGAGATGCAATAAGTATATTGATGAGACTGAGCCATGGGTTCTTGCCAAGGATGAGGCTAAGAAGGACAGACTTGCCACAGTACTTTATAACTTAACAGAAAGTATTGTTATGGGCGCTTCACTTCTCTGGCCATATCTTCCTGATACAGCAGAAAAAATCGTTAAGAGCCTTAATACTGAATTAAGAGATTATGACAGACTTAATGAATTTGGTTTATATCCAAGCGGTAACAAAGTTACAGATAAGCCAGAGATTCTCTTTGCCAGACTTGATATTAATGATGTACTTGCAGAGGCTGCAAGAATTGCTGAGATTCAGAAAGCAGAGTTCGCCAAAGAGTCCGGGGAACCTGAAGGCGCCGAGAATAATGAGGCAGTAATAGATATTGAGCCTAAGGCTGAGATTGAATATGATGATTTTGCAAAAATGCAGTTCAGAGTCGGTAAGATAATTAAGTGCGAAGAAGTGCCAAAGAGTAAGAAACTTCTGTGCTCACAGGTACAGATTGGTTCTGAGGTTAAGCAGATTGTATCCGGTATTAAGCAGCACTACAGCGCTGAGGAAATGGTTGGCAAGAGAGTAATGGTACTTTGCAATCTTAAGCCTGCAACCTTAGCCGGCGTTAAGTCCGAAGGAATGCTCCTTTGCGCAGAGGATGCAGATGGAAATCTTGCTTTGGTAGTACCGGAGAAGGATATGCCTGCAGGTGCAGAGATTTGCTAATTTAATGTAGCACAAGGAGAAAATGCTCTCCACAAAGCGATCCTGAAGCTTGCTTCAATGAGCTTTGGGGAGAGTAGTTTTCGACGAAGTGCGAAATGTATATGCAGATTTATTATGAAAGGTTGAAAAAATGAGAAGAAAAATGATTGCCCTTGCAATGGCAATGGCTATTACAACTACATTAATGCCGGTTTCGGTAATGGCTACAGAAAATACAACAACAGAAGCTGCACCGGCAGCTGAGACAACAACTGAGGCAGCACCTACTACAGAGGCTGCTCCAGCAACAACAGAAACAACTACAACAGAAGAGAGCAAGCCTGCTACAATTGGTGATATATTCACAACAGATGATATGGCTAATAATTCCAATAAGCCGTATATTTCCTTGGGCGCAGACCTTTCTGCCGAGCAGAAGGCTACAGTGCTTTCCATTATGGGAATCACAGAGGCAGACCTTGCGGGTTATACAGTATCTTATGTAACAAATGCCGAAGAGCATGCAGCACTTGATTCATATATTGACAGTTCAGTAATCGGAAGCAAATCCTTATCTTCAGTCATGGTTAAGGAAACCGAGTCCGGAACCGGTATCAGAGTTACAACAGTTAATATTAATTACTGTACAGTTGATATGTATCGTAATGCATTATTAACTTCCGGCGTGGAAAATGCCGATATACTTGTTGCAGGTCCTTTCCCAATTTCGGGAACAGCTGCACTCCTTGGCGCATGGAACGCTTATGAAGCAATGCATGGCGAGAAACTTAATGAGGATGCCAAGGAAGCAGCTCTTAATGAAATCGTTGTAACGGGAGAACTTAATGATTCCGTTGCAGAGGAGGACAAGGAGAAACTTCAGGACTTACTTGACTATGTTAAGGCTGAGGTTGTTGCCAATGGCTTGACCGATCCCGATAAGATTAAGGAAGTAGTTCAGGAAGGTATTGATAAATACGACATTGAACTTACGGAAGACCAGATACAATCACTTACCGACCTTTATGGACAGATTGGTAAACTGGACATTGACCCGGTAAAACTTTTAGAGCAGGCCGGCGATATGTATGATAAATATGGCGAAACTGTACTGGCAGATGCCAAGGAAATGTTTGAAACCGTAGTTACCGACGAAGTAAAGGAAAGCCTTGGAGATGCCTTTAGTACAATGTTCCAGAACGTATGGAATGCAGTAGTAAACTTCTTTAAAGGTGGTAATAAATGAGTGAAATAATTGTTCAAAGGTGCAGACCATGGGAATGGGAAGAAGCCATGGATGTGGCTGAAAGAACATTTATGGAATTTGTGGCACCCGTGTATGAGCCGGAAGGCATCAAGGGTTTCACAGACTTAGTTACGGACAAAAGAGTAAAGAATTTATTCCTTGATGGAGACTATGTTGTGTTTGTGGCCAAAGATGGGGATAAAATAGTGGGCGTTATATCCATAAGGTCCGGTAATCATATATCTTTACTTTTTGTTGATAAAGAATATCACAGAATGGGAGTCGCAAGTAAGCTTGTGGCAAATGTTTCCGAATATTTAAGACTGAGGAAATTTGACCATCTTACTGTTAATGCCTCTCCTTACGGCGTCCCTTTTTATCACAGTTACGGCTTTGAAGATACCGGTGTGGAAAAATGGGAACGGGGTATGTTAACTACTCCGATGAAATTGTTACTGTAGTTTTATTTAACCACAACAGGGGAAATTTATGGAGTACATCAGAAGTAAAAACATAGTTTTACTGATATGCGATACTTTGAAACTCATCGATCCGCGTCCTATTGAGCATGGAATGAGAACTGCCTATCTTGTTTACAAGATGCTCAGGAAGAAGGGTGGATACGAGGATTTTGAACTTGCGGACTTCGCTTTTTTGTCATGCCTTCATGATGTAGGCGCTTACAAGAGTAACAAAATCTTTGAGAAGTTTGATTATGAATTTCGTAATTATATGCCCCACAGCATATATGGTTTTTTATTCCTTAAATATATGACCCCACTTTCAGACAAGGCTAAAATGGTGCTCTATCACAGAGTTGCATGCAGCCAGTCGGAAGACGTGGAATTTGATTATAAATTTGAAACCCGAGTTCTTACCCTGGCAGAAGCTGTGGATAATTACCACTATGCCATGGGAGAGAGTTTCGACCATACTATTTTCAGACGCCAGGAAGGCATTATCTATACCAGGGAAGCTCTTGATTTACTTGATGAAATCATGAAAGAGGGAGATACTTTGGAGAGGCTCAGGAACGGCGTCTACTTAGATGAACTTGCAGACCTGTTTGACAGCATTCTTTTTACCAACGAGGACAAGAGAGCCTATATGGAAATGCTTATGTATTCTCTGGGTCTTAAGTCTGAGGGCCTTGTGGTGGATGCGGCAGTTACACTTGCGGTTACGGAAGAACTTGCCACCAAAATCGGCATGCAGGATGAAGACAAGGAAGTCCTTTATTATGCGGCTTTGGTACATGACCTCGGTATGCTTACAATTCCGAGAGAAATCCTGGATGTCAGACGTAAATTGACAAAAGATGAAAGAATGATAGTAAGAAGCCATGTGGATGCCACAGAAAATCTTATCAGGAACAAAGTGGCTCCGGAGATTGTGAAGGTGGCAGTGGCTCATCACGAAAGAATGGACGGTTCCGGTTATCCAAAGGGGCTTAAGGAACACCAGATGACCATGACTCAGAGTATTCTGCAGGTGGCTGATACGGTTACGGCTCTTACGGATGAGAGAGTACACAGACCTCCTCTTACCAAGGAGAAGATTATAGATGTTTTGAAAGAAGAGACCAGGGACGGCCGCTTCAAGAGCAGAGTAGTGTCCAATTTTATCGATTCTTATGATGAGATTATGGAAGTGGTGAAGGAAAGAACCGATGCCATTTTGGAGAATTACAAGAAGTTGCAGGCTAACTACGAAGCAGTCAGCAAGATGCTGACCAAAGAAACCAAAGCATCGGAAGAAACGGAGTAAATAAATGGCAAAAATAGGAGAAGGGGCCATATCATCAGGCCTTGGGAGATTCTTCGATATACTTGTTATAGGTATTCTTACCTTTGTGTGTTCCATACCTGTTATTACGATGGGAGCAGCCATTACAGCTGCATATGACGTTTATATAAGAATGGCGCTTGATAAGGACAGCCATGTGGTGAGTACTTATTTCAGGGCTTTTGGCAAGAATTTCCTTAAAGCCACAATCATTCATCTTATTGTTTTGGTGGCAGCAGTTTTTGTGGGCGCATCAGCTTATATTTTCTTTTTTGGTGTTCTGGAAGTTAGTTCCGGTATGAGAACAGTAGGTCTTGTACTTACTATTGTTATGGCTTTGGTGGTTGCCATGACCTTCCTTTATGTATATGCCCTTCAGGCAAGATTTGAAAATTCAGTTGTAAGAACAATTATAAATGCTTTCTTTATAGCACTTGCCCAGTTCCCGAAGACATTTGCAATGCTTCTTGCTAACGGCGTATGTGCTGCTCTTTGCGTGCTTTTATACGGCCTTGCTCCACTTTGGCTTATCATAGATTTCTCAATTATTTATTATTTCTCAGCCAAAGGTATGGTTAAGGCTTTCGGTCTTTATGGAGATAAGGAAGCAGCCGGTGAAGAGGTTACAGAAGATACGGCTGAATCTCAGACAGAATCTAAAGAAGAATCCGTAGAAGAATCCCAGGAAGATACAACTAAAGAGAGTAATGAGTAGAAAGTGCCATTATCACATTGCACAAAGAATAAAATTAACCAATGTGCAATCTGTATGCAAAATTGGGTTAAATTGGCAATTTTTACAATGTGAAATAAAATATTTGGTTAATTGTGTTATGGCATTTTTGGGCTGTAACCTTTATAATTTTTGATAGTACGGTTGCTATGACCGAAACATTTATTTCTAGGAGGAAAATTAATATGGCAGGGTTATCTTTGAAGAACATCTGTAAGGTTTATCCTAACGGTTATGAAGCTGTTAAGGATTTCAATCTTGAAATTGCAGATCAGGAATTCATAATTTTCGTAGGACCTTCAGGATGTGGTAAGTCTACTACACTTCGTATGATCGCAGGTCTTGAGGACATCAGTTCTGGTGAACTTAGAATCGGTGACAGACTTATCAATGATGTAGAGCCTAAGGATAGAGATATCGCGATGGTATTCCAGAGCTACGCTCTTTATCCACATATGACAGTATATGAGAACATGGCATTTGGTCTTAAGTTACGTAAGGTACCTAAAGATGAAATCGATAAGATGGTTAAGGAAGCTGCAAAGATCCTTGACTTAACTCCACTTCTTGATCGTAAGCCAAAGGCTTTATCAGGTGGACAGAGACAGAGAGTTGCTATGGGACGTGCTATCGTTCGTAATCCTAAGGTATTCCTTATGGACGAGCCTCTTTCAAACCTTGA
>OCVV011340827.1_pt1 | contig 13669 bp, 12 predicted proteins | sample 1539721 | NCBI WGS metagenome assembly OCVV01 (sample SAMN02144230, study PRJEB22623) | gut metagenome | biome: sheep rumen | host: Ovis aries | place: New Zealand
TTTTGCGGAGAGAGAGGGATTCGAACCCCCGGTACCTCTCGGTACGACGGTTTTCAAGACCGTTGTAATCGACCACTCTACCATCTCTCCATGGCGTTAGCCGTTTGTGCTTGTTTCTTTAAGCGAGTGCAAAAGTAGGGATAATTTTTCTAACCACCAAACTTTTCTGCAGTTTTTTTCAAATTAGATGCAATTTATTTGTTGTTAGCTCTATTTTTATTCTCCAATTACCGTGTTTCTGTTAGGATATAGCGCCTTTTTAGGCAGTAATTTGGCAGAGGATGTATTGTATTACACTGTTTTTGTGTTAACCTTTATTCTGCGTAAGACTCTATTTTTTTTCTATATATATCAATTTTGTTGTTGTTTTGATCTTTCCATTCAATCCAACCATTTGCAGAACCGCCAATGCAGAATGATGCAGCACCGCTTGGTGAGTCGAAAGTTACATCTTTTACTACAACAAGCTCAGTTCCAATTCTTTTTGTAAACTCAGATATTAATGCCTCGCGTTTTTGTTTAGCATATGTTTTGATGTTGTCAAGGTATTGTGGGTTTATTTTGCTACCTTTTAATACTGTGAGTGTATTGTTTTTTGTATTGAAGAGTCCATTTGCGTTGGCATTACGTGTAATCACACATGGTATCAATTCTGTTTTCGATTTAATAGGAGCTTCTTGTGACGTTGCAATTACGTAGCCTAATTTTTTTGCTAAATCTACAACTTTTAGTGTATTGGCTATTCCCCATTGTGAGCATACTGCAAATGTGATGCCGTCTGCACTATGTAGTAAATCCTCTTCATTCATTAAAAATCTAATCTTGTCGATATTATTTTCTCTGATGTTGTTTATGGTGCGTATTATGCCATATGACCCTTGTAACTTAGAAGGAAAAACCTGTTCAAGCTCTGCAAATGTTGCATATGGATGACTTTCAATGTATGTCTTTACAAGTTGATGAACGAAGCGACGTTTTCCTTGAAAAGTACCTCCATTTATTGAAAATGTGGTTTTGTCATGTTGACGTTTCTTTTTTGTAGTATTATATTCTTCCTTATTAGATACTGTAATGGCTTTGGGTATTTGTATCTGTTTATCTTTGGGTGTTACGGAGAAATGTAGTGATGCAAGCATATTGAAAATATCGGTGTCAGAGAAAGTATTGCCGTATTTTTCCATTAAGTACATTTTCATACCTTCTGTTATTAGTCTCTGACTATCAGTAATAAGATGGCTTTTGATTTTGTTTAAACTTTCCTGATGACGCATTTCTTTGATGCGATTTTCGCAGAATTGAACGATATTTTCTTTGGAAAAGCGGTCTTTTGAAAATAGTTCCACAAATAGTGCGCCTCGCTTGTTGTCTAATTCAAGCGGTATTGATAAAACTGAAACGGCATTTTCGTTATCAGGTTGATCGTATAATATTTCGATGTGTTCTCCGATATAAATACCTGCTTTCAATTTCAATTGTCGCATGTATGAAACCAATTGGTCAATGTCTTTTGCTATTTTACTATGTGAAGGGCGTTTTACTTCGATAACAAACAACTTTTGCTCGTCTTTTTGTACTAATATGTCGGGTTGAATATGTCCATTATTACCTATGGATAGATTTGGTTTATGGCATATTTCATTGTTATATTTCATCCAACCTAACAATTGTAGTTGAGCCTCTATAGTTGAATGATATTCAGACTCATCTACATCGTTTTTCTTGGCTTCACACAGATAGTATACGAATTGGTTCCACTTTTCTTGCATGTCGTTAGATTTTTTGTTATATCTTACAAAAATACAAATAATCTTTAATTATAGTGAGTTGTAGTGATTATTTTTTCTGAAAAGTTTTTTTATAAGGGTTCACATATGAGGGTAAATGATTGTGGATCAGTTATTTGTGGCGATTTAAGGGTTCACGGAAGGTTCACAAGGGTTCACGTCTGTCTTGTGTTATTGAAAGTTTATGTGAACCTTATGTGAAGGCTATGTGAACCCTTATATTGATATAAAATGCTGATTAATAGTGTTTTATGGTGTTGTGTGAAGGCTTTTGGCTCATTCTTAGCTAATGCTACTAGAGCTAATTTTATTTATTCAAGCAGTATTCGATAGTGTTTTATTCTGCTTATTGCCTCCTTTTAGGCAGCATATTACCAGCATATAGGCAGTGTATATGTCCAGTACTTGTCCAGTATATGTCCAGTACTTGTCCAGTGATACACTGGAGAAATACTGCAGAATAAGTGCACTTAAACTGAAGAGCAACTGCACATATAAGGAGGTAATATGCTGCTTGTATGCTGTCTATGCGCTGCCTATATGCTGTTTATGCGCTGGTTATGTGCTGTATGTGTGCTGGTAGTAAGGAGAAAAAGTTGGACAAAATGGGGTAAAATCGTCTCGAAACCGTCTCGAAGGCATCTCGGAACCATCTCGAAGGAATGTAAAAGAATAGGAATTAAGAAAACTATTTACAACCTCGCCCCGTTCATAGCTCTCCCTCGGCTATCGTCGAACTGCGTTCGTTGGTTCTCCGAAGGCGAGGGAGAATTATCCGCTTGTGTTTATTGCTGCAAAACATCAAATCTCAAATATCAAATTTCAAATATCAAATCTCAAACATCAAATCTCAAATATCAAATTTCAATGTTCAAAGTTTAATATTATATGTGTTTTTGTAATGATTAACGGTTTATGAGGTAAATTTGCTTTGTTGTTTAAAATAAAAATAATATTTTTGCATTGATTTATATAAATATATTGAAATGAAGAAAAAGTTTTTAATTCCCTTTATAGTTATTTGCTTGCTTCTTGCGGGCGGTGTAGTTTATCTTGCGATCAGTTTGAACGATCAGAAGAAAGAGAATAAGGCAATGCAGGAACTTGCTGAGCTTGATAAGAAGGAGATGGAAAACGAGTATCAGCAGTTTGCTAATCAATATAGTGAAATGAAGAGTCAGATTACTAACGACTCTATTGTTGCTCAGCTTACTGAGGAGCAGAACAGAACTCAAAAGCTTCTTGATGAGCTGCGCAGAGTGAAGAGCACGGATGCACGTGAGATAGCTCGACTGAAGAAGGAACTCGCTACAGTTCGTGCCGTGTTACGTAGCTATGTTTTAGAGATTGATTCTTTGAATCGTTTGAATCAGAATCTTGCTGAGGAAAACACTCGTGTTAAGGGTAAATATGAGGAGGCTACTCGTCAGATTGAGGGCTTGAATACCGAGAAGGCTTCATTGTCTGAAAAGGTGGCTATAGCAAGTCAGCTTGATGCTGTTGCTATTTCTCTTACAGGTAAGGATAAGCGTGGAAAGACTACCCATAAGCTTAAGAAGATACGCACTATGCAGGTTACTTTTAGCTTGGCTAAGAATGTAACAGCTCAGAGTGGTATGAAAAATGTGTATGTTATTATCAAATCGCCTACAGGCAGCACTCTTGGTAATGCTGGTAGCTTTAATTATGAAAACCGCACATTGACTTGCTCAATGAAGAAGAGCGTGGAATATACCGGTCAGGAAACAATGGTTTCTATGTTCTGGAATGTTGCTCAGGCTCTTGAGGCTGGTACATATAGGGTTAGCATTTTTGCTGATGGAAATATGATAGGCTCTCGTAGTTTTTCTTTTGAATAAGGAATTGAATTAAATAAATATGAGAAAGGCTTTATTTATTTGTTTAATATTAAGCTCGGCTGTTCCTGCTTTTGCTCAGCGAGTGCTTTCGCTTGACAGTTGTCGAGCGTTGGCTCTGCGCAACAATAAGCAGTTGAATGTTTCGAAACTGAAAACTGAAATGGCTGAGAATATCCGCAAGGCTGCAAAGACAAAATATTTGCCTAAGGTAGATGCGCTTGGAGGATACGAATATAATAGTCGTTCGGTATCACTGCTTAATGAAGATCAAAAAGTAGCATTGGGAGGATTGGGAGATAATCTTGCTACTTCGGCAGGAGAAAACCTTACAAACTTGGTAACAGGTCTTGTAAGTCAAGGACTCATAACTCCAAATGTGGCACAGCAGTTGGGTGGTGTTATTGGAAATCTTGGGCGTCCTTTTGCAGATATAGGTGATAAGATTGGAAATTCTATTGTCGACGCCTTTGAAACAAATACTCATAATATATGGGCTGGAGCTGTTATGGTGAGACAACCTATTTATATGGGTGGTGCCATTACTGCTGTTAACAATATGGCGAAGATAAACGAGCAGATGGCTTCAGATGATATTGATGCCAAGCAGCAGGCAACCCTGTATAATATTGATCAGGCTTATTGGCTGGTGGTTTCTCTTCGTCAGAAACAGGAACTTGCCAATAGTTATCTCAACCTTATCAGTAAGCTCGATAAAGATGTTCACAAGATGATTGATGAGGGCGTGGCAACAAAGGCTGATGGCTTGAAGGTTGATGTTAAGGTGAACGAGGCAGAGATGAAAATTACTCAGGTTGAGGATGGCTTATCTCTGGCAAAGATGTTGCTTTGCCAACTTTGCGGTTTGCCTTTGACAGAAGAAATTGTTCTTGAGGATGAGTCGAAGAATGATATCGTTGCTCCGATGGTGAGTGATGAAATGCCAGATGTAAATGCTGCAGAGACTCGCCCAGAGTTGCGTATGCTTCAAAATGCTGTTGACTTATCTAAGCAAGCAACAAATCTTATTCGTGCTGCCTATTTGCCTCATGTAGCACTTACAGGTGGCTACATGATTTCTAACCCTAATGTGTTCAATGGATTCCAGCGCAAGTTTGCAGGCAACTGGACCGTAGGCGTTATTGTTCATGTTCCTGTGTGGAACTGGTTTGAGGGCACTTACAAGGTTAGAGCCTCTAAGATAGCAACAACGATGGCTCAGTTGAAACTGTCGGATGCTAATGAGAAGATAAATCTTCAGATCTCACAAAGCCAGTTCAAAGTGAAGGAAGCTCGCAAAAAACTTATTATGGCGAAGAAGAATATCAAGAGTGCCGAGGAAAACCTTCGTTGTGCAACTCTTGGTTTCAAAGAGGGAGTAATTGAGTCAACTGATGTTATGGCTGCACAGACTGCTTGGCAGCAGGCTATGAGCCAAAAGATAGATGCAGAAGTAGATGTAAGAATGTCGCTTATTAACTTGAAGAAAGCAATAGGCGTTCTGAATTAATAAAATGTAATATTAACCGTAAACTAAATAAATTAGCTATTATGTCAGCTAAATCACAACATAACAACATTCTATTGGCTGTGATGGGTTTCATAGCTGTAGTGGTAATTGTAGGTATTATAGGTTTCTTCTCTTTGGAGAAGGATGAAGAGATTATTCAGGGACAGGTTGAAGTTTCTGAATATAGAGTTTCGTGCAAACTTCCAGGACGTATCTTAGAACTTCGCGTTAAGGAAGGCGACTATGTTAAGGTGGGAGATACTCTTGCTATACTTGAAGCACCTGAGGTTGATGCACAGAAACAAGTTGTTCAGGCAACAGGCGAAGCAGCTAAGGCAGTAGAAAGCCTTACTGATGCAGGTGCCCGCAAAGAGCAGATACAAGGTGCTTACCAACTGTGGCAACAAGCCCTTGCTGCAGAAGAGATTGCCAAGAAATCATACACCCGCATGCAACATCTTTATGACGAAGGTGTGATAAGCGGACAGAAACGTGATGAAGTGTATGCAGCCTATAAAGCAGCCGAAGCTCAGGTGAAGGCTGCCAAGAGCCAGTATGATATGGCAAAGAATGGCGCACGTTCACAGGAAAAGCAAATTGCTGCTCATAACGCTATGGCAGCCACAAGTGCTGTGAAAGTAGTAAGCAGTTTGCTCAAGGAAACTGTTCAGGTTGCTCAGGTTGAAGGCGAGGTAAGTTCGGTTTATCCAAAGGTAGGAGAATTGGTAGGTATCGGATCTCCAATAATGAGCATCTCTATTCTTAGTGATATGTGGGGCACATTCAATGTGCGCGAAGACCAATTGAATGGTTTGAAGACTGGCGATACCTTTTCAGCCTTCTCGCCAGCCTTTAATAAGGACATCAAGATGAAAGTGTATAGCATAAAGGATGAAGGCAGCTTTGCAGTGTGGAAGGCTACCAAAACCACAGGACAGTACGACCTCAAGACATTCGAGGTTAAGGCACGCCCTGTCACCAAGATAGAAGGTTTGCGTCCTGGTATGAGCCTTATTTACAAGAAATAATATTCTAACGATATAGAATGTTAAAACGTATATATCATATTGCGATAAGAGAATGCAGCATTATGTTGCACAACCCTATCTATTTGTTTTGTATGGTTGTGTTCCCATTGTTGATTATGTTCTTCTTCACATCGCTACTTAATGATGGACAGCCCGTTGACATGCCAATAGGTGTTGTTGATCAGGACAACACATCGACAACACGTAAACTAATCCGTCAACTTGATGCTTTTCAAACAAGTCATGTTGTTGATTCCTATGACAATATGAATCAAGCTCGTGACGCAATACAGAAGGGTGAAATTTATGCCTTTTTGCTTATTCCAAAAGGAACAACTACAGGCTTGATTAATGGCACGCGCCCAAAGATATCATTATATTACAGTAATGTTACATTGCTTGCTGGCGGCAATACCTTCAAGGACTTAAAGACAATAGCAACATTGGGCTCTGCTGGAGTGGGCAAGGCAAAACTGTCGGCCATTGGTAAGACAGATGATGAGATAAGAACTGCTCTTCAGCCTATAGCTATTGATACACACATGATAGGGAATCCATGGGCAAACTATAATGTTTATCTTAGTACGGTGATGGTTCCTGGAGTGTTGATGCTGTTTATTTTCTTGCTCACACCTTACTCTATAGGAACAGAGTTGAAGTTCAAACGCTCGCGTGAGTGGCTGAAGATGGCAGACAATAATATACATGTAGCTATGTTAGGAAAGATATTGCCACATTTCATAATCTTCCTCACAATCTTCTACGCATTCGAATTCTACATATATTATATATTAGGATTCCCACATCCAGGTGGAGTGGTGCCAATACTGCTTTTGGGCTTTCTTGCTGTGGTGGCTGCTCAGGGATTTGGCATTTTCGTTTTTGGACTAATGCCTTCGTTGAGAATGTCAATGAGTGTATGCTCTTTATGGGCTGTGCTTAGTTTCTCGGTGTGCGGAGCCACTTATCCACTTTTCGCTATGGATAGTGTTATTGTTGCGTTGGGACAACTGTTCCCGTTGCGACATTATTATATGATTTACCAGATGGCTATCTTCAATGGTTTCCCTATGCACTATGCAGCATTGCACTTTGGTGCGCTGATAATATTTGCTGCACTGCCTATTCTTTCCGTGCGCCATATCAAGACTGCTATGCAGAAATATATTTATATGCCATAAACAATGGAAAAAGATAGTTTATTGTATCAGATAAAACAAGGTATCTCGGATATGTGCTATATCTGGGCAAGAGAGATGCGCAATACAATAACTGATGAAGGTATGCTTATCTTCTTTGTCTTGGTACCATTGCTTTATCCTTTGCTTTATTCTTGGATATACAATAATGAAGTTGTAAGAGACATTCCTGTTGCTGTTGTTGATTATTCACATAGCAGTACAAGCAGACAATTTATTCGTCAGGTAGATGCAAGTCCTGATACCAAGATAGCATATTATTGCAATAATTTGGATGAGGCACAGGAACTTGTAGGACGACAGGTTGTTAGGGGAGTAATATATTTCCCTGCTGATTTTGATAAGAAGTTGTTTCGTGGTGAACAGTCGCATGTGAGTGTTTATTGTGACATGAGTTTGATGCTTGCTTACAAGGCGGTGTACCAAACAACACTGGCTGTTGCAAGTGAAATTAACAAAGGTATTCAGATTAGTCAGTCAAAGAACTATACCGAGCGGGAAGACGAGGTAACAACACAACCTTTGGACTTTGATGAAGTGCCAATATTTAATGCTACTGGTGGATATGGAAATGCTATTCTGCCAGGTGTACTCGTTCTTATTATTCAGCAGACGCTACTTTTAGGTATAGGATTGTCAGCTGGTACAGCTCGTGAGAATAACCGCTATAAAGACCTTATTCCTATCAGTCGACACTATAACGGTATATTCAGAATAGTGCTGGGAAAAGCATTGTGCTATTTCATGATTTATTCTGTATTGGCAGTATATCTCACGTTATGTGTTCCACGTTTCTTCCATTTCACAATAATATCTACTGCTATAACATTGTTAGGTTTGTTAGTACCATTCGTGCTTTCATGTATCTTCTTTGGAATGGCTCTTTCATGTCTTGTAAGATATCGTGAAAATGTGTTCCTCTTGGTAGTATTCACTTCGGTACCTTTGTTATTTATGACTGGTGTATCGTGGCCTCAGAGCAATATACCAGGTGTGTGGCAGGGCATATCAATGTTGTTCCCTTCAACCTTTGGTGTGAGAGGGTTCCTTAGTATAAGCAGCATGGGAGCTTCATTGTCGGATATAGAACCGCAATTCCAGGCTTTATGGATACAGACACTGGTTTATTTCTTGCTTACATGCGTTGTTTATCGTTATCAGATAAATTCTACCAGAGTTCATGCTATAGAGCGTGTGAGAATGTTAAGACAGACAGCACATGATGCTGCTGAAGAAAAAAGAGAAAAAGAAAAGGAACACCAATAAATGGTGTTCCTTTTCTTTAATTGTCTTATTAGTTTACCGTTTATAGTTTACTGTTTACCGTTTATTAGTTTACTGTTTACCGTTTTCTGAACTCCCTCTCCTTCGGAGAACCAACGGTCGCTGTTCGGCGATAGCCGAGGGAAAGCAATGGACGGGGTGAGGTTTTACTTGTTTTTTACGTCAACAATCTTTGTTTTAGGACGTTCCTTGTTACGACGGTTAACAACTGTGACAACAGCTTGTGCAAGGTTCAAGAAAGAACGACCTGTAATGGTGTCTGTCTTTGTAGCTGCAGGTTCACCAGAGTCTCCTGCCTCACAAATGCCCTGAACAATTGGAATTTGTGCCAATAGAGGGCATCCCATTTCTTCTGCAAGATTCTTACATCCATCTTTTCCAAAGATATAGTACTTGTTTTCAGGAAGCTCTTTTGGTGTGAAATATGCCATGTTTTCAACAAGCCCAAGGATAGGTACGTTCACTTTATCATTGGTGTACATGTCAATACCCTTTCGAGCATCAGCAAGTGCTACGTTCTGTGGTGTGCTAACGATAACAGCACCTGTTATGGCAAGGGTCTGCAACAGGGTTAAGTGAATATCGCTTGTGCCAGGAGGAGTGTCGAGGATGAAATAATCGAGCTCACCCCAGTCGGCGTCAGCAATAAGTTGCTTTAAAGCTGATGTTGCCATACCGCCTCGCCATAGAGTTGCTTTGTCGGGGCTTACAAAGAAGCCGATAGACAATAGCTTTACACCATATTTCTCTATGGGTTCTATTAAATCGCGACCATCTTTGTTTACTGCGTAAGGGCGCTCTTCTTCAACACCAAACATCTTTGGCATTGATGGACCGAAAATATCAGTATCAAGCAATCCTACCTTGTAGCCCAGTTTGGCTAATGCGATAGCGAGGTTGGCAGAAACTGTGCTTTTGCCAACTCCACCTTTTCCTGAACTCACAGCAATGATGTTTTTTACCTGTGGTAGTAGTTTACCAACTTCAGGACGTGGCGCAGATTTGAACTCAGTCTTGATGGTAACTTCAACATCTGGCGATATATTATAGTGTATCGCTGCTTCAGCTGACTTTATTGTTGATTTCAAGAAAGGATCGGTGTCACGAGGGAATACCAAGGTGAATGATACTTTCATGCCGTCAATGCGTACGTCATCGGCAAGCATTTCGCTTTCTATCAGGTTTTTCTTTGTTCCTGGATAGATTACTGTTGCAAGAACATCAGTAATAAGTTTTGGATATAGTGTCATAATTTTTTTTATTTTTATCTTCCTGTGTCTTTACTGCTTCTCTTTGTTCTATGATAGCTTCTGTATTCGTCAAGAGGAATATCTACTTCTGGCTCGGATAATTCGCCAGCGGCAGGAAGATTGAATTTTAGATACTTTATGTTTAATCCTCTTTCTATCCACATGCTTTCGTAGTATGTCTGAATGGATAGGATTTTTTTTGTTTCTTCATCAAAACCTTCTGTGTGATAAAGATCTTCTGTCTGGAAGATTACAGGAAGACTGTTTTTCTTTACCATATAGTCGGTATATGTGTATAAGAAGTTAGAGTCTGTCTTTAGATGAATGATACCGTTATTTACAAGAAAACGACGATAGCGATTCATGAAGAATGTACTTGTAAGACGCTTACGGGCATTTTTCATCTGTGGATCAGAGAATGTGAGCCATATCTCCTGTACTTCATTCTCTGCAAAGAAACGGTCTATTATTTCTATATTTGTACGCAAGAAAGCAACGTTTTCAAGACCAGCTTCAAGAGCTTGCTTAGCACCTGTCCACATACGTGCTCCCTTAATGTCAACACCAATGAAGTTCACATTTGGGTATAGTTTACCAAGTTCTACAGTATATTCTCCTTTTCCGCAACCCAACTCAAGAACGATTGGATTGTCGTTGTGGAAATACTCTTCGCGCCAGTGTCCTTTCATTTCAAAAGGTACATCATCTACTACTGAAAAAGGATATTGGAAGACATTCTTAAAAGTCTCCATTTCTGCGAATTTTGCTAATTTACCTTTGCCCATAATGTTTTGATTTCTTTGAGGTTGCAAAGATAATAAAAAAATGTGGAATGTGGAATGTGGAATGTGAAATTAGTCGCACTTCGTGCGATGTTGAGTTGTTCAATTATAAATTATTATTCAATATTAAATATTCACTATTCAATAGCGATGCAATTTCATCGCGTTCTGCCGAGTGGGCGCAACTTCTCGACTTTATTCGAAAAGATAATAAAAAAATGTGGAATTACGAATTATAAATTACGAATGTAATTAATAATGAGTAATCACTGACAGAGTGCTTGTTGTCGGCTTGCCAGTGCAAGCGTAAATACGAAGGAAGAAGTTCCTATGACCAACGGGAATAAATGTGAAATGTGGAATTAGTCGCACTTAGTGCGATGTAGAGTTATTTAATTATAAATTATTATTCAATATTGAATATTCACCATTCAATAGCGATGCAATTTCATCGCGTTCTGCCGAGTGTTTGTAACTTTTATTTCTAATTTATCACTTTGCAAGTGAATAATCATAGTACAAAACAGAAAAAAACACTATCTTTGCAAGTGGGAAAATAATATTGGATATGAAAAAGCTATTCTTCACATTATTAATATTTATGGCATCGGTTGCTGTTTTTGCTCAAACTGGTGTTGAGAAGCAGCATGAAGTTTTGATTGAGACTTCAATGGGGAACATTCGTGTGGTTCTATATAATGAAACACCAAAGCATCGTGATAACTTCTTGAAACTTGTGAAGGAAGGATATTATGATGGAAATCTGTGGCATCGTGTTATAAGTAATTTTATGATTCAGAGTGGTGACTCCACTTCTCAACATGCTTCGCAAGGAACTCTTCTTGGTGAGTATTCTCCTGATTATGTTATTCCAGCGGAGATAGTATTCCCAAAGTATTTCCACAAACGTGGCGCACTTGCTGCTGCACGAGAAGGGGATGATGTTAATCCAAATTATGATTCTTCTGCAAGTCAGTTTTATATTGTGTGGGGACGCAGGTTTAATGATGATATGCTTGATGCAGTTGAAGATCGTATTGATAGAGCCACACATGGAAAGGTAAGGCTTACACCTGAAGTTCGGGAATATTACAAGATACATGGTGGAACGCCACATCTTGACGGACAATATACTGTTTTTGGTGAGGTTATAGAAGGGCTTGATGTTGTTCAGAAGATTCAAGCAGTAGAAACAGATAGTAATAATCGTCCTGTGGAGGATGTAAAAATAATAAAGGCAGTTGCTTATTGATATAGCAACTGCCTTTGAAGTTTATTCTGGTTCTTCTGTTAGTTCGCTTAGTTTATTTAATATACTCTTTGCTCGTTCCACAAAACTTGGTCGTCTAGGAGGAGCTTGATCGTAAGTTGGATTACTGGTAGGCTGTTCTTCTGTAACGGTAGATGCGCTTGTTGTTACAGTAACCTCAATACCATCAAGAGGTGGGTTTTCTATTTCTATTGTTTTGTTTTCGTTGTGAGAATTTTCTTCTTTATCCTCCTCGTTTTGTATAAAATTACTTTTCTTGTAAGGTTTATAGAGTTGCTTTATAAGATTCTCTATGTAATCGTCATTGTCTTTTAATGAGAACTTTGGAGCGAATTTGTCTTCAACCCCTGTTGCAAGAATGGTAACTTTGGCTGCCTCTCCAAGGGAATCGTCGTCACTTACACCCCAAATAACATCAATGTTTGGATTCAAAGCATCCATAAAATTATCTATGTCGTTCATCTCTCTTACACGTAGAGAATGTTCTTGACTAGTGTAGATATTAAAAAGAATTCTTGTTGCAGAATCAATCTCACTTCCATAGAGTAGGGGAGAGTCTAAAGCATCAATCACAGCTTTCTCTACGCGATGCTCGCCTTCGCCTCGTCCTATAGCCATGATAGCTCCACCACCTCCGCGAAGTGTTGTTTCTACATCTTTGAAGTCAAGGTTTATGTCGCCTTCAACAGTTATTAGTTCAGAAATAGACTTTGTTGCGTCACAAAGAATTTGGTCAGCACGTTTGAAGGCTTCTTTTACTGTTACCTCAGAATCGGAATATATGTCGCTGATTCTCTCATTATTTATTATAAGGAGAGCATCTACATTCTTGCGTAGTTCTTCAACGCCCTGTAAGGCCTTTATTATCTTTTTGCGTTTTTCAAAATAAAATGGAATGGTAACGATACCAATGGTGAGAATACCCATACTTTTGGCTTCGCCTGCAATGATTGGAGCAGCACCTGTACCAGTTCCACCGCCCATTCCGGCAGTTACAAAGCACATTTTTGTTCCATCATCAAGTAATCGATGTATCTGGTCAATGCTCATCTTGGCCGCTTCTTTACCAACCTCAGGGTTAGCGCCTGCACCCAGTCCAGTATCTCCAATAGGAACTTTTACAGTAACAGGTGAATTTTTTAAAGCCTTGCTATCTGTGTTTATTACAGCGAAGGTAACGCTTGCGATACCTTCGTTGAACATGTTGTTTACAGCGTTGCAGCCTCCACCGCCAACACCAATTACTTTTATTATGTCTTTTGACTTATCTTCAATGGGGCCAAAATCAATTATTGGTCCTATATCATTGCTTTGAGTTTTAAAATCTTCCATTTTTTTTGTTTTTCGCAAAGATAGCTATTTATTATTAGATTAATGTAGAATATGAAAAAAAAGTTTAGTGGGTGAGCTTTTTAGACGATGAGTCTATTAGATTTTGTTTTTTGAATATAGAAAAGGCTTAGTCGGATAATTCGTTATTGCATAAATTAACATTGCCAACAGGATAACTAATTCCACACTTGTCCCTATATTTTTTTTGGGTGAGGCTTGATTTATATCAATTGAAAAAGAAAAATATTAGTTTTTTGAAAAAATATCTGCAAAAAGTTTTGGTGGTTCGAAAAATAGTACTACCTTTGCACTCGCTTTCGAAAACACGGGAGCAAGACAATAAACCAAGTGAGGTTTAGATTTCGTAAGAGATT
>OCVV011341023.1_pt1 | contig 13655 bp, 11 predicted proteins | sample 1539721 | NCBI WGS metagenome assembly OCVV01 (sample SAMN02144230, study PRJEB22623) | gut metagenome | biome: sheep rumen | host: Ovis aries | place: New Zealand
CTTCATCGTGACAGACCCGGGAGAAACTCTCTGGCACTTGATCTCATGGAAGAAATCAGGCCCTGTCTTGCAGACCGTTTTGTCCTGACTGCAATTAACAACCGGATAATACAGGCTGCTGATTTCGAGAAGACAGAAAGCGGAGCAGTGATTATGAAAGATGAAGGAAGAAAAAGGCTTTTGAAATCATGGCAAGAGAGGAAGAAAGAATTGATCAAGCATCCGTTTCTGGAAGAAAAGGTTTCCTGGGGAATGGTGCCCTTTACACAGGCGCTCTTACTGGCAAGAACACTACGGGGCGATCTTGATGAATATCCACCGTTCTTTTGGAAGTAGAAGATTGCTTTTTGATTTCTGATTCCAAAAGATGGCTCTTGTAAATGGGATGCTTTTTAAATATCCGGGGAGGACTTGAGATATGATGGTTCTCATTACGTATGACGTAAATACTGAAGATGCAGCGGGTAGAAAACGGTTGCGCAAGATTGCAAAAGAATGCGTCAATTACGGACAACGAGTGCAGAATTCGGTATTTGAATGTCTGTTAGATTCGAGCCAGTGTAAACAATTACAATACACACTGCGTGAGATTATGGACGTGGACAAGGATAGTCTGAGATTTTACTATCTGGGAAATAAATACAAGACAAAGATAGAACACTTTGGATGTAAAAAAAGCTATGAAGCAGATGGATTTCTTACGATTTGACCCTGGTGGGTTTAGTCAATAATCAACTTTACTGGTGGATGTTTGAGCAGTTTAGTGCGAACATATAGCAAACATGAAAAGAGTGGGAGGTTCGCACCAAATTTCTGACAGGGAATTGTTACCTGTTTACAAAAAACAAAAACATGAATTGGTTATTATTTTCGAATATGCGCTCTCATTACATGAAGAATGGGGATAATAACCAGATAATTGCAGAATAGCCAATAAAATATTGGTGTTTTTTGCCGTCCCTCCCCGCACGGGGAGGGTGGATTGAAATCGAGCAGAAGGTGGAAATGAAGGACAAGTACACGTCCCTCCCCGCACGGGGAGGGTGGATTGAAATTTGAATCGACTGCTCGATAGCATAATATCAAAGAGTCCCTCCCCGCACGGGGAGGGTGGATTGAAATCGTGATGCCGTGGGCAGAGCCACACGAAAAAGCCGTCCCTCCCCGCACGGGGAGGGTGGATTGAAATGTGGATTTCATAAAATAGATGCGAGAAATGAACGGTCCCTCCCCGCACGGGGAGGGTGGATTGAAATATAAAAACCGAATATGAGGGCTATATCGACATGGGTCCCTCCCCGCACGGGGAGGGTGGATTGAAATAGTCTTCCGGCGCTGTTATCGCTCAGATTGACGCCGTCCCTCCCCGCACGGGGAGGGTGGATTGAAATATACAGAATCGGCAAAAAGCCAGAACCGAGAAACGTCCCTCCCCGCACGGGGAGGGTGGATTGAAATTTGTATGTTTTGGATATTTTATCGGGACCGGAGTGTCCCTCCCCGCACGGGGAGGGTGGATTGAAATCTTGCCTGGGCCTCGCATGTAGGAGCCGACTTGGTCCCTCCCCGCACGGGGAGGGTGGATTGAAATATCGCCATTGAACCGCTGAACAACAACACCATCATGTCCCTCCCCGCACGGGGAGGGTGGATTGAAATACAATGAAAAGGGCCAGGTCGAGTCCTGGGACGAGTCCCTCCCCGCACGGGGAGGGTGGATTGAAATACGATCTACAAAATCGTCTGGCGAAAGGCAAACGTCCCTCCCCGCACGGGGAGGGTGGATTGAAATACAAAATTCAGTGTGCCGTTGTATCCGTTGTTGGGTCCCTCCCCGCACGGGGAGGGTGGATTGAAATAGCAGCCTGTTTACGTCTTGAAGCCCCCGGGAAAGTCCCTCCCCGCACGGGGAGGGTGGATTGAAATATTGAACTGTTCGGAGATACCGAACAACTGCCCTGCCGTCCCTCCCCGCACGGGGAGGGTGGATTGAAATATCTTCAAACTTTGTCCGCTGGCACTGCAGGACCGTCCCTCCCCGCACGGGGAGGGTGGATTGAAATTCTGTCTCTGCGCCTTTTTTCTCGACCGTAGGGGTCCCTCCCCGCACGGGGAGGGTGGATTGAAATGAATCTGCTCCGCCCGATTTCCAGAGACCTATGCGTCCCTCCCCGCACGGGGAGGGTGGATTGAAATGCCCCAGAGTCAGCAAACTGCTCGAAAAGTACAAGTCCCTCCCCGCACGGGGAGGGTGGATTGATATTTTTTCGTATACTCGATTCCTCGGACATACATCGTCCCTCCCCGCACGGGGAGGGTGGATTGAAATGGGCTCTTCCTGCTGTGCCAGGTCCACAGTGGCCGTCCCTCCCCGCACGGGGAGGGTGGATTGAAATAATTGACCGCATCTTCAGAATATAGAAGCCCCCGTCCCTCCCCGCACGGGGAGGGTGGATTGAAATATTGCGGTCTGTATCGCCTGGACGGCATTGTGTGCGTCCCTCCCCGCACGGGGAGGGTGGATTGAAATAGGTTCTTCACCACATAATCTGTTGATTCTCTGAGTCCCTCCCCGCACGGGGAGGGTGGATTGAAATAGCTCAATCCTGCCGTTAACGTCACCAATCAGCGTCCCTCCCCGCACGGGGAGGGTGGATTGAAATGCTACATCCTCCGCAATAATTCCGGGGATCATCTGTCCCTCCCCGCACGGGGAGGGTGGATTGAAATCATGATGTTGCAGTAGCCGACAACCTCTGTCAGAGTCCCTCCCCGCACGGGGAGGGTGGATTGAAATAACAAAGCCAAAGCACCGAACCGCATGCAGAATGGTCCCTCCCCGCACGGGGAGGGTGGATTGAAATTTTTGCTCAAACAACAAATCGAATGGCAAGGAAAGTCCCTCCCCGCACGGGGAGGGTGGATTGAAATATTGGTGTCTGTGTACAGGTAGATGGTCAGGCGCTGTCCCTCCCCGCACGGGGAGGGTGGATTGAAATTTTCCCCTTATCGCAAAAGCCGTCATCTGGCACGTCCCTCTCCGCACGGGGAGGGTGGATTGAAATCGATATAAAAGAAAGGAGAAACGATGGGCAAACTGTCCCTCCCCGCACGGGGAGGGTGGATTGAAATAGCCATGGCAGATGGCAGCTTGGCTTGCGATCATGTCCCTCCCCGCACGGGGAGGGTGGATTGAAATGATTTCCAAGGTGTTGATCTCCTCGATCTTGCAGTCCCTCCCCGCACGGGGAGGGTGGATTGAAATTTGCGGTCGTAGTCGATGTAGATTGTCTCGTAGAGCGTCCCTCCCCGCACGGGGAGGGTGGATTGAAATATGTGTCCTCGGCATTCCCGAGTGCCTGATAGCCGTCCCTCCCCGCACGGGGAGGGTGGATTGAAATATATTCCCCGCCGCCGAACGCGTCCAGGATGGAGTCCCTCCCCGCACGGGGAGGGTGGATTGAAATAGCAAGATAGGCAGTTAAGGCCAGCTGTGTTTTTGTCCCTCCCCGCACGGGGAGGGTGGATTGAAATGTACATGGAGAGCTCTGTCAGCTTCTCTTTGTCGTCCCTCCCCGCACGGGGAGGGTGGATTGAAATTTTGTCCTTCCGTGTTTGAACCTCACAACACCCGTCCCTCCCCGCACGGGGAGGGTGGATTGAAATACCATTTACAAGGTTGTCTGGAGAAAGGCAAACGTCCCTCCCCGCACGGGGAGGGTGGATTGAAATCTCAGACACTTATCGTGATTCCGGGTCTCCGGAGTCCCTCCCCGCACGGGGAGGGTGGATTGAAATACCGTCGTTGATGTCGATCCTGACGGGCTTCGTCGGTCCCTCCCCGCACGGGGAGGGTGGATTGAAATACCGAGGAGGAGCTGGCAGAAATTGACAACTTTGTCCCTCCCCGCACGGGGAGGGTGGATTGAAATGATCGACATCATTCCGGATGTTACAAAACCCGGGTCCCTCCCCGCACGGGGAGGGTGGATTGAAATTTTAAAGATGCTATATTGAAGTCTTATGAGAAGGTCCCTCCCCGCACGGGGAGGGTGGATTGAAATATTATCATTTCCTTTCTGCCGGTCCTGTTCCCGGCGTCCCTCCCCGCACGGGGAGGGTGGATTGAAATAAAAACGGTTATTCCTTCAGCATGACATGTGAGTCCCTCCCCGCACGGGGAGGGTGGATTGAAATAGGATCGTCTGCTTCTGGTTGTCATCAAGGCCGTGTCCCTCCCCGCACGGGGAGGGTGGATTGAAATGCGCTGGTCTCTGACTCGTCACGTTTCCACGTCTGTCCCTCCCCGCACGGGGAGGGTGGATTAAAATGCGTTCAGTGTCAGCTGCTGCATCCAGTTGACCGTCCCTCCCCGCACGGGGAGGGTGGATTGAAATGTCCCGCGGGCGTTCCGGATCCCGGACTCGTCGAGTCCCTCCCCGCACGGGGAGGGTGGATTGAAATCTGACACAGGTCGGGACAGCACTTGAGGCTTTTGTCCCTCCCCGCACGGGGAGGGTGGATTGAAATTCAGCAGATGTACACCAACCAGATCGCAGACATGGTCCCTCCCCGCACGGGGAGGGTGGATTGAAATCAGGATGCCGGACTTTACGATCCGGTTGGCATTGGTCCCTCCCCGCACGGGGAGGGTGGATTGAAATCACCTCGGCAAGGCAATTTTCCACACTGCCGGAGTCCCTCCCCGCACGGGGAGGGTGGATTGAAATGCGAGGAGCGGATGCTCCTCTACCAGGTCTTTGGTCCCTCCCCGCCGGGGAGGGTGGATTGAAATAGTTCCGGGAGTTTCCAATCGAAATTGAAGAAACCGTCCCTCCCCGCACGGGGAGGGTGGATTGAAATACCTTGCAATAGCACCACTTCTTCCCGCTCTCGTGTCCCTCCCCGCACGGGGAGGGTGGATTGAAATATTGATGGAGCCGCCTGACTTCATGAAGATGTCGTCCCTCCCCGCACGGGGAGGGTGGATTGAAATTGGTCTGTCGCCCAGCACTGCTTCCTCTGTGCCGTCCCTCCCCGCACGGGGAGGGTGGATTGAAATGCAACAGCTGACGGTGGTGGAAAATGACGTACCTCCCTGTGTGGAGGGCGATTTAGGATCTTTGCTCAACTCTTTACACGAAGCCAGTTGATAAAGTATATAAAGAAGTGGCAATATCCAATTATGGAATAGAATTCTGTAAAAATGGAGATGATTATATGGCTGACTACATCACGACCTACACTGGCATACATTTTTATCCCACGGAGCCCAATCCGGAGGGAATCTGCATCGAGGATATCGCACACGCCCTGTCGCTGCTCTGCCGGGGCAACGGCCATGTGTCCACGTTTTGGTCAGTGGGCCAGCACTGCATAATATGTGCTAGGGAGGCGGCAGCCAGGGAATGGCCGGACCGCCTGGTTCTGGCCTGCCTCCTGCATGACGCAAGCGAGTGCTATCTCTCAGATGTCCCTCGTCCGTTTAAGGCGGAACTGGTCGGCTATCGGGACTACGAGGACAGACTGCTGCAGATGATCTATACCCGCTATCTGGGATCACCGCTTTCAGAGGAGGAGCGGAGCAGGGTCCGGGAGATCGATGACGGCGCCCTCTACTACGACCTCAGGGACCTTTTGCATAATGAGCAAAAAGAGCGGGATCCGCATTTTCATGTGGTCCCGGACTATAGTGTTCGTTCTTTTGAGGAGGTTGAGAAAGAGTATCTGGAATTATTCTGCTATTATTATGACCGCTATAGACGGTCTTCCAGCGAAAATGGCAGCGAAATGGCTGGGGTTTTTGATACTGCTGAGCTCCCTGCCCGCGCGCCCCAGCGTCCCGCACCCGATTATGACCTGCTCGCGGACCAGGTCCGGGCCTTTGCGGAGGCGGAGTCTTCACTGATACCGCTCCTGTCCAATGCCGCTGCCCTCCTCATGGAGGCTATGGCGGATGTTAACTGGGCGGGTTTTTACCTGCGCACGGATTCTGTCTCTTCGAAAAAAGAAGGTACTTTGTCGGTGGGGGAATCTGCTATTGCGGATAATCCTGTCGTGCCGGCACAGAATCCGGACCTCCTCCTGGGTCCCTTCCAGGGCAGGCCCGCCTGCATCCGGATCCCTTGGGGCCGGGGCGTCTGCGGGACCGCTGCGCGGGAGGACCGGACTCAGCTGGTGCCGGATGTCCACGCCTTCCCCGGGCACATTGCCTGCGACAGCGCCTCCAGGGCTGAGATCGTGGTCCCGATCCACCGCGGGGACGGCAGCGTGGCAGGGGTTCTGGATATCGACAGTCCGCTCAAGGGCAGGTTTGACCTTAAGGATCAGGCCGGGCTGGAGCGCTTTGTCCGCGTCCTTGAGGAGTGCGGGGACTGGGGGTGAGGAAATAATCTCATATTTTGGCTACATTGCCTAAATTTTTAGATTTATACCTGTTCTTTTTTGTCAGCTTTTTGTATAATGATTTTATGACGGCGGCTGCAGGGCAAAGACAGCCGCAAATAAGACGATCGACAGCTTCTAATTATTATATGTTTTCGAAGGAGGCAGCTATGTTACGTATCGGAATGTTGACCAGCGGCGGCGACTGCCAGGCCCTGAACGCGGCTATGCGCGGTGTTTACAAGGCAGTGACCAAAAATGCCAAGGAGCCCGTCGAGTTCTATGGCTTCGAGGACGGCTACAAGGGCCTGATCTACAGCCATTTCAGACTTCTGGACGGCAGGGATTTCAAGGGAATCCTGACCCGCGGCGGCACGATCCTGGGGACGAGCAGGTGCCCCTTCAAGACCATCCGCGATCCCGATGAGAACGGTCTGGACAAGGTCGAGGCCATGAAGCAGACCTACCATAAGCTGCAGCTGGACTGCTTGGTCATGGGCGGCGGCAACGGTTCCACCAAGACAGCCAATCTCCTGAGCGAGGAAGGCCTCAACGTCATCACCCTGCCCAAGACGATCGACAATGACCTCTACGGCACGGATATGACCTTCGGCTTCCACAGCGCCCTGGACATCGCGACCAAGTGCATCGATGACATCCACACGACCGCGTCCTCCCACGGCCGCGTCTTCATCGTGGAGATCATGGGCCACAAGGTCGGCTGGCTGCCCCTCTATGCGGGCATCGCCGGCGGCGCCGATATCATCCTGCTTCCCGAGATTCCCTATGACATCGACAAGGTCGTCGACGCAATCGAGGCCAGAGACAAGGGCGGCAGCCGTTTCACGGTCCTCGCCGTCGCAGAGGGCGCGATCTCCAAAGAGGATGCCAAGCTCTCCAAAAAAGAATATAAGAAAAAAATGGCCAACTACGAGTATCCGTCTGTCTCCTATGAGATTGCTGACCGCATCCAGAAGGCGACGGGCCGCGAAGTCCGCGTGACCGTGCCCGGCCACACCCAGCGAGGCGGCGCACCCGATGCTTACGACCGCGTCTTCTCCACTCAGGTCGGCGCTGCGGCAGGCAAGCTGATCCTCAAGAAGCAGTACGGCTACATGGTCGCCCTGATCGACGGCCAGATTACCAAGGTTCCGCTCAGCGAGGTGGCCGGAAAGCTCAAGACCGTCGATCCCAACGCCCAGATCATCAAGCAGGCCAAGCTGATCGGCATCTCCTTCGGCGACTGATCCGCTCGGTTTGTGCCTGGTTGCTCGCACTCTTCGTTTTAGCCGGATCCCTTTGAGCCAGGCGCTTGCGTCGGTCGATTCCGGCGCGGACGTAAAGACTCCGGTCGTTGCGAGTCTACCCGGAGGAGCAATGGATCAGGTTGACGGATATTGAAAAAACGCTACAATACTAATACGGGCAGGGTATGCCGCTGCTGCGGCATACCCTGCTTACTTTTCAGCAAAAAACCGCCGCGACACACACCGTTTTTTTCAGATAAACCGCCGCGCCGCGCACCGACTATTTTTCAAAAAGACAACGTGCCGCGTCCTACCGCGGCAGAAAAGAGGCTCTATAAAATGCCGGACCAGGAATATCTCGCGCTCTACCGCAAATACCGCCCCAACGACTTTGACGATGTCCGGGGCCGGGACGCGATCGTGCGGACTTTAAAAAATCAGATCATATCGGGCAGGATCGGTCACAGCTACCTGTTCTGCGGGACCCGCGGGACCGGCAAGACAACGATCGCGCGGATCTTCGCGCGCGCCGTCAACTGTGAAAACCAGCGGGACGGCAATCCCTGCGGGGAGTGCCCGACCTGCCGGGCGATCGCGGCCGAGGCCAATCTCAACGTGACGGAACTGGATGCGGCCTCCAACAACAGCGTCGATGATATCCGGGCCATCGTGGACCAGGTCGAGTATTCGCCGACCCAGGGCAGATACCGCGTCTTCATCATCGACGAAGTGCACATGCTCTCCAACAGCGCCTTCAACGCCCTGCTCAAGACCCTGGAGGAGCCGCCCTCCTACGCTATTTTCATCCTCGCGACCACGGAACCCAACCGCCTGCCGGTGACCATTCTGTCCCGCTGCCAGCGCTACGACTTCGGGAGGCTCTCGACGGATGTGATCGAGGGCCGGCTGCGTGAGGTCGCGGAAAATGAAAATCTGGAGGTTGAGGACAAGGCCCTGCGCTATATCGCCGGCGCGGCGGACGGGTCCATGCGCGACGGCCTGAGCCTGCTGGACCAGTGCAACGCCTTCAACTACGGGGGCGGCGGTCTCACCTACGAGCGCACCCTGGAGATCCTGGGCGCCGTCGACATGCGGGTATTCGGAGAACTCTACCGGCATATCCACAACAACCGGGTCGCGGAGGCTCTTGCGGTCCTGGACCAGATCCTGCTGCAGGGCAGGGAGCTCATGCAGTTCGTCACCGACTTCACCTGGTACCTGCGCAACCTCATGCTGCTCAAGGCCTCCGAGGAGACGGCCGGGTCGCTGGACATCTCCGCGGACAACCTGCGCCTGATGATCGAAGAGGCCCGCATGTCGGACATGGAAGAGATCATGCGCTGCATCCATGTCTTCTCCGCCCTGCCTGACCTCATCCGCTATTCCCCCAACCGGAGGATCCTGACCGAGATGACCATCATCCGGGCCTGCCGCGCCGCCATGGATGACGGGGCCGGCGGCGGAGAGATGCTGCCCCTGGAAAAGATCAAGACCCGGATCCGGGAAATGGAGATGCAGGTCTACAACAATTCGTCCGCGATCGATTCCCTGACCAGGGGACAGGTCCCCTCCGGCATGGCGGCCGGGGGGAGCTTTGCAGGTCCCGCTGGAGCAGGCGCAGGCAATGCCTTCGCGGCCGCAGCCGCTTCTGCATCCGCCGGATTTCCGGCCGGCGGACCGGCGGGAAATCCCGGATTCCCGGGAGACAGCCCCTCGGCCACATCCCGGCCGGCCCAGGGCACGGCCGCCCGTGTCGCCCAGGAGCTTCCGCCCGCCCTGCCGGAGGAGATCCGGAAGCTGGCGGAAAACTGGTCAAAATATGCCTCCGAGACCCCTCCCGGCTCCCGGAGGATCGCCCTCACCCGGGCCCGTTTGAGCCTGGGCGACCACGGCCAGCTCCTGATCGTTTTCCCCAACGAATACGGAAATCCCTATATTTTCCAGCGAAAGGACGACGATGAGGCCTCCCGCAGCCGCGTGGAAAATGACCGCAGAGAGCTTCGGAACTTCCTGCAGAGCAAGGTCGGAAAAGCCATTGAAATCGAGTACCGGGTACTTGACAGGGGCAGTCGGATAACCGACAATTATGTAGATTTGCTGTCTCTTGTCGAGCCCGGAGCGATCCGCATGGAAATAGAGACAGAGGACTGATCTCACTGCCCGGGGCAGGCCGGCCCCGGAAAACAGCCGGCCCGGCCGGACATCGCAGGCCAACCCCGGAAAACAGCCGGAACCGGCAGGAATTTGAAGCGGAACCGGCATAGATTTGATTAATGAAATGGAGGAAAACATGGCAAGAAGAGGTGGATTCGGCGGCATGGGAATGCCCGGCAATATGAACAATCTGATGAAGCAGGCCCAGCGCATGCAGCGCCAGATGGAGGAGAACAAAAAGGCTCTTGAGGAAAAAGAGTTCAAGGCGACAGCCGGCGGCGGAGCGGTCGAGGTAGTCATGACAGGCGCCTATGAGCTCAAGGCCGTCACGATCGATCCCGACGCGGCTGACCCCGATGACGTCGAGACCCTCCAGGACATGATCATTGTCGCGGTCAACGATGTCCTCGGCCAGATCACGGAAGAGAACGGCAAGATCATGGGAGGAATGGGATTCTAAAAAGTGGATCTGTATTCAGGATATATCAATAAGCTGATCGACGAGCTGGCGGCGCTTCCCGGAATCGGGAACAAATCGGCGCAGCGGCTCGCCTTTCATATCATCGGAATGTCTCCGGCGAGGGTGAACCGCCTCTCGGAGACTATTCGCAGTGCAAAAGAACATGTGACCTTCTGCAAGGTCTGCCAGAACCTGACGGACGAGGAGATCTGCCCGATCTGCAAAAATCCCTCCAGAGACAGGTCGACCATCATGGTCGTCGAAAACCCCAGAGACCTGGCCGCCTACGAGCGGACAGGCAAATACCAGGGCCTCTACCATGTCCTGCACGGAGCGATTTCCCCCATGCTGGGCATCGGACCCGGAGATATCAAGCTCAGGGAACTCATGGAACGCCTGCGCAGCGAAGAGGTCAGGGAAGTCATCATCGCGACCAACTCCAGCCTGGAGGGAGAGACCACGGCCATGTACATCAGCAAGCTCATCAAGCCCGCGGGAATCCGCGTGTCCCGCATCGCCAGCGGCGTGCCGGTGGGTGGAGACCTGGAGAACATCGATGAGGTGACTCTGCTCCGGGCCCTGGAAGGCCGGACGCAGCTGTGAGGTTTTTAGCTGTAGGCTATTAGCTGTGTGCTATTAGCTGTCAGCCATTAGCTTTTAGCTGCTGTCTGTCGGCTTTTTGCTTTTGCCTGTAAGTCGGCGGCTTCCTGGCTTTTGCCTCTGGCATTTGGATGTAAGCGGATGGCTTTCAGATCGATCAAGCCCCTGTGGTCATGTTGCAGCGGGCAACGGATGGGAGGGAAAAAGGACAGATGGAAGATAATACGATTCGTGACTCCTCTCCCGGGAAGGAAGGGGACGTTCTTTCCATACGGAAAACGGACAATGAGAAAACAGCTGATTCCGCAGGCATGCCCGGACAGGCTCCGGCCCATGAGACTGCCGAAGAGTCAGAGCTTGTAAATAAGAGTGGCGATGTGGTCCTTTCGGAAGAGGATGGGGCCTCTGCGGGATATCCTGACGGCCGGTCAGCTTCTGATGATCATCCGGGAGAGCAGGCGGCAGAAATCCTGCAGGCGGAGCCTCAGGAAGAGGAGCCATGGATCCCGGAGGCCTCAGCTGAAACCGCGGGTCCATTAGATTCCGCGAAACCATCTGTGGACAGTGCCGGACCGAAGACCGGGAAAGCGGCCGGTACAGGATCGGAGACCGGTAAACCGGTAAGGAAACCGGACGGTGCCGGACCGGAGACCGGGAAAGCGGCAGGTTCCGCAGCGGAAGCCGCCAGGGCGGCAGGGTCCGGCCAGAGGACAGGGTCCGCCCCTGGAAAACAGGGCCGGCCGCAGGAAGCGGGGGAGAGGGAGATCCAGAACACCTTCGCGGATGTGAAGGCCGGGGAAAAGAAGCCCGCCGGCCGGAAGGAAAGCAGCTCCTATAAGGAAAAGATCCTCCGCCATAAAAGACGCCTCTACCGGCGGACGGTGATCCTTGTGGCCCTGGTCACGATTCTCCTCACGACAGGGATCATTCTCTGGATGCGCAGGGGCTACAAGAGCGCAGAGCTGAACCGCATTGCTACTTTTACATTGGAGGACGGAGTCCGCTTTGAGCGCCTGGGGGGAAATATTGTCCGCTACAGCAGCTCGGGCGCAGTCTGCATGGACAGGCGGGGGAATACCCTGTGGCGGGTGTCCTATGAAATGCAGCAACCCATCACCAGCGTGAGCGGGGATGTGATCGCGATCGCCAACAAGAGCGGCTACAGCGTCTATATAATGAATACCAAGGGCGTCATGGGCACCATCGAGACCATGCTCCCCATCCACAGCATCTCCGCGGCCGAAAACGGCGAAGTCGCCGTGGTCCTCAACGACACAAAGGCGACCTGGATCCGGCTGTATACGGCGGAAGGGGATGAGATCGCCTACATTATCCAGACAATGGAGGAGAGCGGCTATCCGATCGCCGCGGCTGTCTCCCCGGACGGTGAGACCCTGTGCCTGTCCAGCGTGCAGATGGCCAATGCCGACATTAAATCCAACGTCTCTTTTTACAATTTCGGGAAAGAGGGAAAAAATGCCGCGGACCACAGGGTGGATTACTCGGATTTTATCGATGAAGTCGTCCCCTGGCTGGAATACGTGGACGATTCTATCTGCGCGGGAATCTCTGACAAGAGACTCATCCTTTTCCGGAAAACGCTTCTGGGCAAGTCCGGAAGTTCCAGCATCCTGTTTTCCGAGAACCTGCAGGGGATCTTTCCCGGCGACAGCTTTATCGGCCTTCTTTTTAACAACACGACGGAAGAGGACCAGTACCGGCTGGACATCTACAATAAGCGGGGGAAAAAAGCCGGCAGCGTCAGCTTTACCATGCAGTACACCAGTATTCAGATCGCGGGGGATAAAGTCTATATCAACAATGAACAGGACTGTCAGATCTATACCCTGGGCGGACGCTGCCTGTATAACGGCAGCTTTGGCAGACCGATCAGCACCCTTGTCCCGGGTGCGGGGCTGGGAGACCTTCTCGTAGTCACGGGAGGAGAGATCGACAGCGTGCGCCTGCACTGATACAGGAGACTGGAAATGAACCTTTATTTCTGGCTGATATTGTTCGCCTATATTCTCATACTGGCGCGTGGAGTGATCAGAGGCTTTGAAAGAGGCTTCGTCAAGGAACTGGAGGGGCTGGCCGCCGGGATCTGCGCGGTCCTGACCCTGATCCTGATCAGCGGCCTGGTGACGGGAAGCATCGGCAGGGAGTTCAGCACAAAAGCGCTTGCGATCGGCCTGCTCATGGTCCTGGGCATCGTATACTCTCTGTGCAGGATCCTGTTTTCCTCTTTAAAATTATTTGCCGGACTTCCGGTGATCAGGTTCCTGGACCAGGTCCTGGGCGCCGGAGCAGGCGTGTGCAAGTCCTTTCTGCTACTATATGTAGTGGACCACATTGTGAAAATCTGGCTTAATTTGTGAAGCAAAAAAATGTGGAAAAAAAACAAATTTATGCTTGCATTTGATGGGACCCCGTGCTATTATAATATTCGCCGCTGAGAACGGCGGCCAACAACAAAGAAAATTGAGAGTTTTGAAAGAAAAAACTTAAAAATTTCTAAAAAAGTTGTTGACAATCGAGCGAGAGCTTGATACAATATCAAAGTTGCCGCACGAAAGTGATGACAACGGCGCTCCTGCCCTGCAGGATCAAGCGCAAACATTTCCAACCTTATATGAGAACAAGACAGAAATGCAACCCTGAATATATTCCTTATATTTAGAAGGTCGAAAGACCAGCGGTCTTACATCTTAAGAGACCGTGCTGCATAGCAGCAAATGAGGAAATTCAGAAGAACATGAATTGTCGAGAATCATTTGAGCAATCAAGTAATTCAAGAACAACCCAATTCA
>OCVV011343877.1_pt1 | contig 13655 bp, 8 predicted proteins | sample 1539721 | NCBI WGS metagenome assembly OCVV01 (sample SAMN02144230, study PRJEB22623) | gut metagenome | biome: sheep rumen | host: Ovis aries | place: New Zealand
CATATTGTACCATCCAATAGTTGCATGAACGGTTACATTTCCCCTCATTAAGGGGTTATTTTCGCAATATTTGTACGTACAACTCACGTTTTCATTTTCTTTTATTTTTCAACGTATTCCGGGTTTTTATCCCATCCGAATCCCCAACCAGATCGGTCCTTTTCCCCAGGATCCCGGTGCACTGTCCCGGAAACTGAAACTGTGCAATTTTTGTCCCCTCTTGGCTCAGTTTTTGCGTGCCCATATCCCATCAGAAAAAATCCCGATCCCCCGTGAGGAGGATCGGGAAAGGGTTTTAAGTCAGGTTACAATCCGTTTCGGATTAGTCATGCGCCTTACGACGGGCCACCAGAACGATCGCCGCGCCGACAACCAGCAGGCCGCCCAGTACGTAGAAGATCGTAGTACCGATACCACCGGTGCTGGGGAGTGTTGCACCAGACTGGTTAACAATAGTAATTTTTGCAGTACCAGTTGTGCCATCCCAACCATTCGTACTACCGTCTACAGTCCCACTCAGATCAATCTTTTTGCTTGTTGCATTATAGGTGGAACTAATCACAATCGTATGAGGAGTCTCATCAAGATTGAATCCAGACGGAGCCTTGGTTTCTTTGATGGTATAGGTGCCAGGCTTCAGGCCTTCGAGCTTAATCTTTCCATCCTCGCCAGAAATTACAGTAACTTTCTTCGCATCTCCGGGAATGGTCTTATAAGAGGAGAACGTGACTTTCTTATAGACCTGAGTCGTGCTGTCATAGGCAGAACCATTAGTATCCGTCGGTGCAGTTTTCGTATACGAACCGTCTTTCAGTTTGTACCAGTTGCCTTCAGCAATTGTCTCTCCGTTCTTAGCGGTATAGGGATCAGCTTCGAATTTCTCGCCGGTAACAAGTGTTACGTTGTAAGCTTCGCTGGCGATTTCGAACTCAGCGCCAGCCAAAGGTGCATTCTGTCCGTCTACCTTAAGAATTTCAATATTGACTACAACGGTCTTCGTTTTGTCGGAGGGAGTTTCACCCATCGGATCATCGCCTTCGGGCTGATCGCCATCATAGTCATGGTTCGGATCGTTGGAGTAATCAAACTTGACTTCATTGACGTTGCCAGTAGGAGTAAAGTTTGCATTCTTATTTACAACCGCAGTATAGGTAACCTTCAGAGTCTGACCAATCCAATTACCAGCTTCAGCATTTGCTTTGAAGTTGTTGAACACAATTTTGATTTTTTGACCGGCTGCAGGAGCATCATCGTCCACAGGATCAGTGGGGGCAGTGAACTCATTACCGTCCACAGTCAGTGTATTTGCCACATTGGCTTCACCAACTTTGACGGAGGTCAGTCCGGTGAAAGTCAATCCCTTGGGCAGAGTATCGACCATATCGAATACGAAGTGGTCAACATACTTTTTGGTGTTCGGAACAGCAATGCTGACTTCAAAAGTAACAGTATCACCGATAGCAGCCGTACCTTCTTTTACTTTGGCTTCACCATCAACGATTTCCTTGTCAGGAGTCAGATGAGTGTCCTTCGCAACGATCGTAACGTTCTTCACAACGCTCAGAAGGTGCTTGGATTTTGTATCGCTGCCATTCTCACCCACGAGATTGCTGGTAGTATCTTTGACAAAATAGTAACCATCGCCCGTCACTGTTGCACTGTAATTTGTCCCATTTGCTGCAAAATCAGCAGCTTTTTCATCAAGATGCTTAGAAATAATATCCGCAATTTTATCAATGTCACCGGAAGCTACGTCAGCACCGGAGGTGGATGTAAAGGTTCCGAGAACTTCCGCGACCTGGGCAGCAGTAGTTACTTCTGCAGTAAACTTTGCCGGAAAAGCTGTCCGCAGTTCAGCAAGCAGTTCATCGCTTTTCACACCATTGCCCCAAACGATGTCGGACAGTTTGGTCTGCGTATCGTCGAGCTTGCCCTTGAAAACCTGATATGCTTCATAAGTATGAGCGACATTCTGATCAGTATTCGTGATTGTAATCGTGTGCTGAGAAGTTTCATCAGCAACAGCAGCGCCGATGCACAGAGCGATCATCGCCAGAGCCAGTACCAGAGATAAGATCTTCTTCATGTTTTGCTTTCCTCTTTTCCTTTAATATTTCTCTAAAGTCAACAGTTACTAATTAGGGCTCCCATCCCACTGGGGTTCTGATACGATTTCTTTGATGTCGATCGGCCTCCTTCGTTCATGGAACGTCCCTAACGTGTCACTGGGTTACTGGTTTCTATCATAAATGCATATCGGAAATATGCATCTACAACCGCGTTCATCTCATGGTTTGATTGTATCGTCCGAAGCCTTATTTGTCAAGGCCTCCGGGGTTTGCCCGACCGGCTCCGGAAGGGGTCAAATGTAACCGATTTTTTTGGCTTTTGGGAATGATTACCATTTTTATGTAACTAATCCCATGTTTTTGTCTGAACTAACGTGTACAAATTTGACCCCTTCTGCATTTTTTGTCCCTCGTTCCTTGCTTTTAGCCCCCTTAAAAAAATTTTTTCTTTTAAAAAAATTTTTTTCTTGTTTTCTGTTACATATTCGGTTACTTTTGGTCACTTTTTGTCCGAATCAGCCATCAGAAGCCGTAATACTTCAGTCCGTTCATGGGCCAGACCCTGAGGAACACCTTCCCGATCATCTCTTCCTTCTTGATGCATCCGTAATTGGTAAAGCGGCTGTCCTCGGAGTTGTCCCGGTTATCCCCCAGCACGAAGAACTCTCCCTGGGGCACCGTGAAGGGAAACTCGATATCGCACTGGCCCAGGGCATATTCCGAAATGTAGTCCTTCTCCTCCAGGGTTTCCCCGTTGACCGTCACATGCCCCTCTTCGTCGATCTCCACTGTATCTCCGCCCATCCCGATGATTCGCTTGAGGATCAGTTTGTTGTTGAAGTAAAAGGCGCAGATGTCTCCGTAGGTCAGGTCCTGGGTCTTCCGGATCAGCACGATGTCCCCCGGCTGGAATCCCGGCTGCATGGAGGTCCCGGTAATCCGGACCACCGGCAGGATCATGGTCGCGATCAGCACAGCGATCGCCGCCACAACCACCACCGTTCCGGCCGTGCCCTTCAGGGCCTGCCGGTATTTTCCCTTGCTCCGGGTCTGGCTCATCTCCGTCTCGATGTCCTTCAGATCCGGAAGGTACGTTCCCTTCGGTTTTCTTGCCATTGTCTCTTCCTTATATTACCGTTTTTCTTCCTGTTCGTTTTCCTGTTCCGCCTGTTCCTGTTCGGAATGCTCCTCGATATCCTGCGCCAGGCGGTTTACTTCCTCCGGATCCACGTCGATGGAGGTCAGCCGCTGCATCAGGCGCAGCTGCTCCTCGATCTTCTTCATGCGGATCTGCAGATCCTTCGCGGCGCCCTGCATCCGGAGCTCCTCAATCCGGCTCTCGAAATCCTTCCGGGCCGTGTCCAGCTGCTTCTCCGTCTCCGCCTTGATCTCGACCACCCGTTTCTCTGCCGCCTCGCAGCGCTCCCGGAGCTCCAGGTTCTCCTTCCGCATGTTGTAAATCAATTCCAGAAGTTCAAACCGGCCATAGCTTTTCAGCATGTTCTTCGCCAAGCAGTCATTCCTCCCTGTCTTCCCTTTTCGCTCCGCGCCTCAGTCGTCAAACAGAAGTTCTCCCTCTTCCTCCGCAAACTCCTCTTCCCCTTCCTCTTCCTCCGTGGGCATGAAGGCGGAAGTGTCGTAATAGGCGGAGGCCACGATGGCGTCGCCCCAGGTGATGTACTTCAGGATGTCGTAATTCTGCAGGTCAAAGGTGTAGAAGTCAAAGTAAACGTTTGAGTATACCGGAATCAGGGGCAGCATCTCCGTCAGGTGCTCCTGCATGGTGATCCATTTCTGCATGAACCCCAGCGTGTCCGAGGGTTCCGTTTCGCACATCAGGCGGCAGTACTCAAACATCTGCGCGTGCACCCAGGAAAGGTTGTCCTCCTCCGGCGCCTTGGGGTCTCCCGGGAGGAAGAACAGCTGCGGGTCGAACTCGATGTTGAAGTCGTCCCCCAGGTAGAATACGTCGATCTCCTCGATGTCCCGCTCATTGTAGGAGTACAGCAGCTCCTTCATCGTCAGCGGCACCAGCGTCAGCCGGATGCCCGCCTGCTTCAGGTAGGGAATCAGGTGCGTCTCCATGGAGATGGCGGAAATGTTGGTCACCGGATACGCGCAGGTCAGGTCCAGGTCCACCAGCTCTCCGTCGATCTCCTTGCACCGGAATTCATCCTTCTCCGGATCGTAGGGCTCCCCGTCCTTGTTCAGGATCCAGCCGCCTTCCTCCAGCAGCCGGATGGCCGCCTCCACGTCCAGGGGGTATTTCGTCAGCCCGTCCAGGGAAAGCTCCTCCCACTGGGCCAGCTTTTCGTCGTATTCCTTCTGCTCCTTGGCCGTCGGGTTCTCCGGCAGCTCAATGGGATATCCGATGGAGCCGTTCACCAGGCTGTACATCCACTGGCCCAGGCCGATCAGCCCGTCCATGGGCAGTCCGTATCCCGCCGTGTACTCCTCCACCATCGTGGGCTTGTCCAGGCAGTGGGCGAAGGCCTTCCGCACGTTCGCCTCCTGCACTGCCGGCCGGTCCGGCGTAAACACGAAGAAAGTCAGGCCGATCCGGGGATAGTTGGTGAAGGTGTATCCCTTTCCGGAGCCCACCAGCTGGTTCCCCCGGATAATGGTGTCCGCCCGGGTCACCTTGTTCAGCAGCTGGAACTCGTCCGCCTCCAGCTGTTCGATCATGGTTTCGTTCTTCGCCAGGGTGAAGCGGATCTCCGGGATGGTGGGCTTGAAGCCCTCCTCGTTTCCCTTGAAGTAGGGGTTGATTTTGAAGGTGGCGTCCTTCCCGTCCCAGCTGGTCAGCGTGTACGGTCCGCAGCATACCGTCGGGTGGGACAGGTAGCCGAAGTCCGGATCCATCACCGTAACTTCCAGCAGCTCCTTCGTGAAGATCGGCTCCTGGACCGTCCGGTCCTCGTTTCCGATGTATACACCCTTCCCGTCGTCGTACACCTTGCATCCCGGGGCGATTTCCCTGATCGGGTACGGCAGGAAGCCCAGCCGGTACAGCTCAAAGAAGTAAGGAAGGTACTCGTGGCGCACCGTGAATTCAATAATCTTGTCGGAAATCACCCGGACGCCGGCCAGGTACGGAACCTCTCCCCGGAAATACTCCTCAAATCCCACAAGGTAGTCCAGGGCCATGGGCTCTCCGCCCAGCTCCGCGATCAGGGGCGATCCCTGGAACAGCACGGAGAAGGCGTAGTCCCACGCGGTAATCTGCGTTCCGTCAGAGAAGTACAGGTCATCGTACAAAACCACCTGGTATGTACGGTTTCCCTCATTGTCCTCCTCCACAACGCTCAGTCCGCTGACCACCACGTTGTTCTTGGTGAAGATCCCCGTGTCGTATCCCCACACGGTCAGGTAGTAGCTGTGCAGGAGCGTACGCACGTCAATGTCCGTGGTGGAGTTCCCCCACATCCCCGTGAAGAACTTTCCGTCCATGGGGGTGGGATTGCCGACCACCAGTTCATTGTAGTCGTGGACAGGTTCCTCTTCCTCCCCGTCCTCCGCGGTTTCTTCATCGCCGTCTTCCGCGGCCTGTTCTTCCTCATCCCAGGCCTCTTCGGCTTCCGGTTCAACGGTTACCGCTTCCGAGATCTCTGTAAACTCTTCCGTTTCCTCGCCGGCCGCCGCGGCCAGCACATTCAGGCACAGCAGCACCGCAAGGAGAAAGCACAGCAGTCGCTTCATCAGGGTTCATCCTCCCAGGTTACCCTCCGGGTTTATTCGTAGCACACGCCAACATGCATGTAGATGATTCCAAGTCCCAATGCCGTCTCATAGTCTTCGATCAGGGTGTCCTCCGGCGGCCAGTACACAACCGTGAACTCCAGGTCCCGGTTGGGCATCACGCCGGCGATTTCCAGGATCGTTGCCCTGTAGCCCGGGATCACCGGGCTGACGACGTCGTAATACTCTCCCGGCCAGTGGATGGCGTAGTGCGTTTCCGCCGCCTTCCGGCCGTCCCAGTAGATGTAGTAGATCGTCAGCGTGTGGGGCTGCGGTTCCGGCGTGGGGGAAGGAATCGGTGTCAGCATCGGGGTCGGAGTCGGCGTCGGATGGACCTCGGGGGGCGGTGTCGGCGACGGCGTCTCAAAGGGCGTCGGGGTCGGAACCTGCGTCGGGGTCGCCGTCGGTGTCGGGGTCGGCGTCGGCTCAATGGAATACTTCAGCTGGGCTTCCACGCTCAGTCCGGAGCTGCTTCCGGATCTCTCCGGTATCGCCACCACGAAATCCTGTACCTGCACCCTCTCCGGCTGGGCGGTTGCCATGCCGAAGTAAATGCCCCGCGGCAGGGAGGAGAAGGTAAAGTGCCCGTTGCTCTCCGCCTGGATCTCCCGGACAGGCTTCATGCCGCTGCTCTCGACGGTAGCACGGATCTTCTTTACGGCCGCCTGGATTTCCTGGGTACTCTTCGCCTCCAGGAAGCCGCTGCCCTCAAAGCCGCTGTCCAGCGTCCATCCGCCTGCTCCGTCCTCGGATCCGATCCGGTAGACCGCCAGCTTGACTTCCGCCAGGTCCTCCTTGTCCTTCATGTTCTTGAGGAGGATCACCAGCTTCCCGCTGCCGGCGCCTTCCGCCGCCGCTGCGCAGCACAGGCAAACCAGCATCAGGATTGCCGCTGCCAGGATCAGGATTTTATTTCTTCTCTTCATCTCCACCGTCCCCTTCCGGATGGTCCGTTTTTTCCGTTTCGTCTCCGTCCTCAAGCTCTTCCGGCATTTCCCGTTTCCGGGGCTTCCGCATCTCTGTGGGCAGCCGGTATCTCCGCTTCTTGATCTTCTCGATAATGTACAGGATCACAAATCCCACCAGCAGCACCGGAATCCCCAGCGCCAGGATGTTGATCACATCCGCCGGCGTATCCGCCCGGTCCATGGCGGCCAGCTTGTCCTTCGCCTCCGCCGCCGTGATCCGTTTTCCCTGTACCAGCAGCCTCCTGCCGTGCCGCTCCGTCATCACCGTCAGCAGCTGTTCCCCTTCCTCCCCGGAAAGGTCCGCTCCGGCCAGTCCCTCCGGTGACAGCATCTTGACGTCCGTCACCCGGAAGATCATCGTCCGGTTCAGCACCCGCAGGAAGATCAGGTCATTCTGCGTGGCCTGCTCCAGGTCCTCCAGCATCCGGGCGTCCGTCAGCTGCAGGTCCCCGAGGATTCCCCCGGCCTTCCGGATTCCAGGCCCCGCAAGCACCGTGTGGGTTCCGTCCCTGTCCGCCGGGAGGTCCGTTCCGGCCACGTGGATCAGCCTGTCCGCGGCGCTGCTTCCGCCGTGGTATACCGGCAGCTTCACATGGATCCCGGGGATCTCCAGTTCCCCGATAACCCCGCCGCTGACGTTCAGGAGCTCCTGGTACCCGGCGCCGGTTTTCCGGCCTCCGCCGGAGAATACGTCCGGGATACCCTCCTTCGTAAGCTCCGCGTTCCATGCCGCCGCGTCGTCCAGCATCTTCTGCATGGCTTCCGGCTCCAGGGCGTGCACCGCTTTCCGGTATGCTTCCATGACCCTGTCGTTCCGCCCGGCGGAGAGCTGGTTGGAAACCGTCGGATACAGCAGCCACGCTGCCCCGGCCGCGATAACCAGGAAAATCAGCAGCCGGATGAGAAATCGCTTCATACGCCGCCCTCCGTCTGCTCCTGCTTTTCGTCCCCGCCGATCAGGCCCATCCGGTTCACCGGCCAGAGGACCGCCTTTGCCTTCCCGACCACGTTCTCCGTTTTCACGGTCTCATAGTCCGGATACCGGCTGTCCACCGACAGGCTCAGCTGGTCTCCCTGTACCAGCAGCGAGCCCTCTTCCACGTTGTAGCGCTGGACCCGCACCTCCGTGTCCGCGGTTCTGCCGACGGTGTACGGCTCCTCCAGCGTGTTTCCGTTCACGCGCGTCTGCGCGTAAGGGGAAATAAGGATCTGGTCCCCGGAAACGGCCAGCACGCGCTTCATCTTCGTTCCCGTTTCCGTTTCGTACAGGATGATGTCCCCCCGCTGCAGGTCCGTCCGTCCTTCCCGCCACACGAGGATCAGGCTTCCGTCCGCCAGGGTATCCCCCATGGCCGGGCCCCGGAAAACCGTCAGCGTGCAGTACCGGTTGAACACGAACCATCCGAAGGCGGCTCCCAGCACCAGGAAAACCAGCAGGCCCCAGAGCAGGCGCTTCCGTTTCTGGACACGGCGAACACGCTTCATTTCCCGCAGCAGTTCATCATCCTTCGGATGGTAAATCTCCATGGTGTCACTCCCCGTGTTCGCTTAAAGTTCTTTGTCAGTGTTTCTTCCTGCTTCCGCTTGTCATGATCAGGACCCAGAAGACCATCAGCACCAGTACCGGCACCGCGATGAACGGCGCCACGTACAGCGGATCAATCTTGATCCCGTCTGCCGTCAGGCGGACGTCCAGCCGTTTCTTCTCGTTCTCGATCCGGGTCCCGCGCACCAGCAGCCGGTGGGTGTTGATGCCGTACGGCGTGCAGGTCATCAGGGTGCACAGGTCCCTCCCCGGAAGAATCTCCATTTCCGTCAGGTCCTCCGGTTCGATCACCGTGATCTTGTCCACCTCGTAGGTCAGCGTCTGGTCCAGGATCGTCAGGTAGAAGATGTCTCCGACCTCCATGGCGTCCAGGTCGCTGAAGAGCCGGGCGCTGGGAAGTCCCCGGTGCCCGCTCAGCACGCTGTGGGAAGCATAGTCCGGCTTTTCGTAGTTTTCCTCATCACTGTGGGTGCTCCCCGCCGGAAGGGAGGTTCCCGTGATGTGTCCGATGGACGTCTGCAGGATTTCGTCGCTGGTTCCGTGGTAAATCGGCAGCTCCACGTTGATCTTCGGGATGGAGATGAACCCCATGTTCCCGGTACCGTCCGCGTTCAGCTGCTCCGCGTATTCCGCGGAAAGCTCCTCGTCCTTTTCAATCAGCCATCGGTTCGGCATGTCCAGCAGCTGCCGGTTGTATTCCAGCGCCGCGCTCCAGATCGCCTCGTACTCTTCATTGGTCAGCTCAGCCACGCGCTGGGCGTATCCCATAATCGCCCGGGACTGATGCAGGTTGTTCCAGTATTCGCTGAAACTGGGGTATGCCACGATGCCCATGCCGACGAGCAGGATCAGCACCAGAATGAAGTTCGAAAGCCGGTGGCTCTTCTTTTTCTGTTTCTTCTTTTTCTTCGTTTCCTGATCCTTCATCTCAGATCTCTCATCCGTTCATTCTGCGTCTTCTGGAAACCAGGATCGCGCCCGCCAGCAGGATCAGTCCCAGTCCGGCCAGGGTATAGGGCAGCGTGCCGCTTCCGCCGGTGGCGGGAAGCTCAACGCCGGGATTATTGATCACCGTGAAGACGCCGTTCTCCCCGTTGTTCTTCGCGTAGGTCACCAGGTTGTTGCTTCCTGACGTGTAGGAAACTTCCCCGTTCGTAATGGTGAAGGACGCCGGCTCGGTCATCCGAGTGTATCCGTTGGGCGCCTGGGTTTCCTTCAGCCGGTAGGTGCCGTCGGTCAGGCCCGTGATTTCAGCCCTGCCGTTCGCATTCACCTGGATTGAGCTGTAGCCTTCCACCGTCGTATAGACACCCGTTCCCTCGCCGGATTCGCCCGTGAGCATCTCCAGCGCGAAGGTTGCTCCGGTCAGGGGCTGGTTCTGGTTGTCCACCTTCAGGATGGAGATGTCTGTGGTAGTCGGAACCGGAGGCGTGTTGGTGATGGTAAACTGATTCTTTCCTTTGGCCTGGAGCGCAATCGTGCTGCTGAATCCTGCGCCGGGTTTTCCGCCGTTCATGGATACAACCCTGCTGTTGGAACCGGTTGTATAGGTCGGATTCATTTCATTCGGATCAGAGAGCCAGACAACTTCTCCCTTGCTGTTCTTGTAGCCTGCTTCCTGAATGAAGTAGTAGTACATTTTATTGGCGTTGAAATCCGCGGGCATAAGGAGCATATGCTCGATTGTCACGGAAGGATGCTGCGCGTCCAGAACCAGGTACCTGTCATTGCTGTCTTTGCTCGGATAGAACCTGCTCTGTTCAACATACCCGTCCTTATTGCTGTTCTGTGCGGTCACATTTGCAATGGCATGGGCAATGGACGTTCCAATGATGTTGGTGTAATCCTCCCGCGTGTTGCCGTTCAGATCATCATACCGGTAGATCTTGAAATAGATTTCCTGGATATCCCGGGGCCAGTCTGCAGTTTCTCCGTCCTTCTTCCATTCCTTAACAACGGTCAGGTTGCTGGCTTCCACGTTGATCAGCCGGTCCTGATCCTGGGCGGTAACGCGCTTGTACATTCCAACCTGTCCGCCGTTTCCGTCCCAGGCGTGCGGCAGGACCGCAACCCAGTCATACTCTTCCTGGAACTGCCCGCCGCCGTATTTGTAGGCGTTGGTTTCAACAATCAGGTACTGATAACGGACAGGGATGATGTTTCCGCCTCCCTGGTCGTAAATGCCGTAAGCCGGCAGGCCCTGGTTCTGGTTTTCATCATCAATGGTCCAGTGCCACGGACCGCAGTACCGGATGTCAAATGCATTCGGGTTGATGCACACATCCGCGCCGTTTTCATTGTAGCCAACAACGATCTTTTTTCCGTAGGGCGTCCATCCGAAGACCTCATCGGTGCCGCCCTCAGGTGTAGTTCCCAAAGCGCCGTCCCGAAGTGCCCGACGGACTACCTGGACTTCGATAACCAGTCCGTTCATCTGCCAGGGTGTGCTGGTAACGGTGTAGAGGGCGTTGTCCCTGGGATCCACCCACAGGAACTTTTTCTTGATATCCATCTGCATGTATTTTCTTGCAGAGTTACGGATCACAATTTCACCGGTATTGCCGACGGCAGCTGCTGTCGGTTCACTGTAGGGAGTACGCCCTTCCTGAAGGACAGAGGCTGCAACTCCGTCATTGTAGATCGTTTTGTAGTAATCCTGTTGGTTCCACGCTCCGGAACCGTATGTATCGCGGCTCCTGTATCCGTCAATGTGGAAATACGGCCCACTGGTCACAGTGCCGTCCAGGCTCGTCTTAATGCGTTCTCCGTAGACCCTGTTGCCACCATGGTCAGTTCCGTAAGGAGTTTCAATAACGAAGTACTTGTATTTGAGTGGCGTTACGTCACCGGAATACTCCGGCAGTCCTTCAATAACCTTTGTCCAGTCATTGGCTTTGTTCAGGGGAACATCGATGTATCCCGGAACCGCCTCCGCTGCCTGCAGGTTAAGATTGCCTTCCTTCATCCGGTACAGCGTGAAATATACTTCCGGATAAATTGCCAGGTCGGAAGGCAGGATATCCAGCCATTCCTTTCTGACTACAAGCTTGTTGGAAAGATCTTCATTCATGTTTTCCGCAACAATCCTGTATGCATCGTCAGCCCGGTTGCTTTCGCCTGCAAACTGGGTAACGAGCATCCGGTAAGCCGCCGCCTCCCCGCTTTCCAGGTTCCATTCCGCGGTCGGGTTGCTCTCATCCGTTCCCCGCCAGACCTTGTAGGCGGTTTCCTCCACAGAGTACTGGAGGAGGTATACGCTTCCATCTTCGTGGACTGCGTATTTGTCCAGTCCCTCAAAGATGTAAACCGGTTCTCCCTTCAGGATCGTGCATACTTTTCCTTCCACAGTCTGCCATTCCGGTTCGGTTGTCTCTGTGGTATCTTCAGCATCAATCCGGATCTCACGCTGCTTCAGCCGGAAGGAAGCAGACCAGGAGTATTCATCTCCGGTGAATGCGGTCCACTTCTTTTCAACGGGGGCATTGACTTTTTTCGGGGTGTTGGTGATCGTAACAGAGCCTTCGTTTGTTTCAGGATCGATCGTCACGGTTCCGTCGTTCTCAGCTGTCACGGTGTATACGTCCGTGGTGATCCAGCCCTCAGCCGGAACCGCCTTGGATTCATCAATGTCTTCTGTGGCGGGATCGTCCGTTCCGAGGGTTCCGAAATAAACGCCGGCCTCTTCCACGCTGTAAATGTTTTCGACCTTTTCAGCGGCAAAGGCATCTGCATACTTCGGAAGATTGTCCCAGGTGGCGGTCCAGTCCGGAGCAGTCGCTGTAGCAGCAGCAATCTTTTTCGGCGGATTGTCTCCGGATTTTACGATCAGGTTAAACTGAACAGCCGACGCAGCTTTTCCGTACTCGCCATTCCACTTTTTCTCAGCCTGGACGGTCACTGTCGGAATCGTATTCTCAATTACAAAGGGACCAGCGGCAGTACCGGTTCCTGAGGTTGCTTCGGCAACAGTCTCCAGGGCGTTTCCGTTGACCGCTGTCTCAACTACACGATATTCAAGTCCCTTGGGAAGATTATTGAAGGCAACAGTCTCCAGGCTGCTCACGGTCAGGGTGGATAGAGCATTCCCCTTGGCGTCCGTGGCAACCGGCTGCCAGTCCGTCTCTCCTTCTGTCGCAGCGGCATTGTACTGCAGCTGGAATGTAACATTCGTGATTCCTGCCGGCCAGGCAGTCAGCGTATCATTCCCCTGCTGCCACACCTTTCTGGCATACACGGAAGTCAGGTCTTCGTTTGTTACAGTCACAGGTGATACAGCACCTGCTTCAATGGTTCCCTCTGCGTAATGGGCAGATTCCTCTTCCGCTCCGGCATCCGGTTCCGCGCTCGGATCTACAACAGCTTCCGTTTCCGGAACCACCAGCTTCCAGTTATCCGGAATGCCTGTTTCGTCCACTGCGTACTTAACGCCTGCGGGAATCTGGGCGATCGTTGCTGTACCGGTTCCCACAACGATTACCGTGATTTTTCCATTCTCGTCCGCAGAAACCGTTGCTCCGGAAGTCCTGGCTGCATCCGTCACAGTCACATTGCCCGAGTAGGCGCTTTCGTCGCTATTTTTCAGTTCTACAGTAAAGGTGAATGTAACTCCTTCAGCGTTTGCCCCTTCGGTTACCGCCTTCGTAATGGTCAGGGATCCCGGAGGAATGATGGAATAACTGTTGGTGAATTCTGCCGTTCCGGCAGGATACCCCGCAGTGGCGGAAGCAGTGGTTGCGGAAGCTGTCGCCGTATATCCATCCACGTCATAGCTGGATTCCTCGAAGGAAACCACCGTGCCGATTGGCAGGCCGCTGATGGTCCAGGTGTAATGCAGACCGGAACCGCTCATGGTCACATCCGTATAGGATTCCATTCCACTGATTTTTAGCACCCGGGTCTCATTTCCCCAGGACGCGGTGATAGAGAAACCTGCCGGAATCTGATCTGCGGATATGCCCTGGAAGGTTTTCGACACCTGAACAGAACCAACCGTTCTGGTGTTCGTCGCGGTGAAGCTCATAGCCTCCACGGTTGCTTCCTGCGGACCTTCTGGACTGATTGCAACGTCGTAATCCGCAAGATTGGTTATTTCGCGAAGCTCATAGTAGTACTTGTTTCCTTCGGCGTCCTCAATGGGGAGGTTGTTGAAGGTATATGTCCAGTTTCCGTTATGCGGAAGAACAATCCTTCCGTTGAAGGAACCATCCGGTACATAGTCCTCCGGCAGTCCGGATGCTCCGCCTCCGGGCAGCCCGGATCCGGAGGCCATAAGGAAACGGGGATTGAACTGAAGATGTGAAGTGCTTATGGAGTATTCAATTGTTGAACCTGTTT
>OCVV011342451.1_pt1 | contig 13654 bp, 12 predicted proteins | sample 1539721 | NCBI WGS metagenome assembly OCVV01 (sample SAMN02144230, study PRJEB22623) | gut metagenome | biome: sheep rumen | host: Ovis aries | place: New Zealand
ATGAATAAAAATAACATATAATAATAATGAAAAACAAATAATTAATTAGAATTTATAAATATTCATTCCTCCCCTCCCAAATACATTTCTATTTATTTATTGAATTTACTTTTTAGCTTTAAGTTTTTCTGTTAAACCACTTAGTCTAGCATAATTGAACAGATATAACTGCACGTATCCTGCATATTCTCCAAATTTGTCCTGTGCAAAGTTCATTATTTTTTTGTTAGTTGGTTTTTGTCCCTTGAAGTATATGTGAGATGTTATTCTGTTTATCCACACATCCACCGGATATGCTTCGTGTTTATCATATCCGTAGAGCAATATGCAATCGGCCACCTTAGGTCCTACACCCTCCAACTCGGTTATTTTGTCAAATGCTTTTGAATAGGACAATTTACTTATTTTTTCATGGTACTTGCTTTCATCCAGGATCATTTTCGTGGAATTGAGCATGTATGTGCTTCTATATCCTACACCAAATCTTTTTAATCCTTCATCGTTATCCGGAATCTTAATAAATTCTTCTTCTCTGGGAAAGAGAGGGTATTTTCTGTTATCAATGAGTATTTTTTCTCCGTATGCATTTTTAATGTCTGTTATTGATTTTGTCCATCTTTTTATGGAATTGTTTGCAGAGCATATTGATGAAATTATGCATTCATAGGGAAACTGTGCCTTATATAATCTTAAACCCCTGTTAAACTGGTATACATCGTTTAATTCCCTGTTTTCATCAAGAAAATCATATACTTCCCTGATATCATAGTCCAGGTCGAAGATGTAATATATTCTGTCTCTGATTTTTTCAATGTCAATTTCATCATTGGAATGACAGTTGACAACCATGTCATCGTTTAGGCCGTTTTGTGAAACTTCCACCAGCACGTATTTGTCGTCAAACTTGAATAATTCATGGTACTTGTCATTTTCGAAAATCCATGGTGGCTGACTTGTTTGTCCTGATTCAAGTGTTAATTTTAAGTCAAAGTCTCCAAAATAATCATCGTTTCTTATAATAAATTCTTCGGATATCATGTTAATCATTCTCAAAAAAATAGTAAATAATGGTGGTTATATCAGTTCTGAATAGGTTATTTCCTTCTTGTTAATCCATTTTATTCCGTCTTTTGTTATAAGGGCCACGTCTATTGGTCCTCCAACACCCTGAATGTCTCCCACATCCATGCTTATGCCATCAGCAAATCTCTGCATTACGGATGTTGATTTTATAAGGAAGACTGCCAGGTCCACTGCATCCTGGAGTGTTATTAAACTCCACTGTATGAAGTATTCAAGGCCCCTGATTTGTGTTCTAAGATCATCATCCGCCTTTTTTCCCATTGCCTTTATTATAGGTACCTTGAATAATTTAGAATCGTAACCTAAAATTAACCTGCTGACAACATCCCCCTGTCCAATCCAGGTACAGCCGAATTCGTTGTTTTCTCTTTTTAGTATTTTCTCGCCGGGAGAGTTTATTTCATAGGTCTGTGTTGTTCCATCAGAATTGTATCCGCTTACAAGTAAATTAACAGGTTCTATGTTGAGATGTCCTTCCCTGATTCTGCCGGATGGCTGTTTAATCTTAAAGTCTATTGAATCATCTCGCCTTTCAAGGGATAAAATTTTATCACCGTTTTGTTTTGCTTCGATTTCCAGCTGCTGGGCGGATATGTCAAGTTGTTTTTCCCATGGATAATGTTTGTTGATGTATTCCTGTAGTTTTGTGGCTATTTCTTCCACTGTTAACAAATCAAGCTTGTTGTCCTTCTTGAAGGATTCTATGTATTCTGAAACATTCTTTCTTATGCCTGTGTTATCGGCGAAAAATGCCAGTCCAGCCGTTCCAACTATCACCTTGTCATTTAATGAAAAGAGCTTGTTGGCCGAATTTGTGGATATTCTTGTGAACTCCTTTATGTTTCTTTCAGACTGTCTGCTGTCTGAGGCCATTATGATTCCTTCAGGTGTGACTATGTTTATTATTAGGGTCATTGTCCTTAGATTCTCCGATGATTATATTCTTATAGGTATTCCTTTTTCTTTCAGGTATTTCTTGACTGTTGGTATTGGATATTCGTCAAAGTGGAATATGCTGGCTGCCAGTGCAGCATCTGCTTGTCCTTTAACGAATGCGTCGTATACGTGTTCAGGATTTCCAACACCACCAGAGGCTATTACCGGTATTGATACGTTACGGCTTATCGTTTTTGTAAGGTCATGATCATAACCTATCTTTGTTCCGTCACGGTCCATACTTGTAAGAAGTATTTCTCCTGCCCCACGTTCTTCACATTCTATTGCCCATTTGACCGCATCTATTCCTGTGAATTCACGTCCACCGTATATGCTGCAGTCAAACCAACAGTACCCGTCATCCGTCTCGACAATGTAATGTTCATCAGATTCATCTGGGTTTTCAACATATCTTCTTTTTGCATCTATTCCTATGACACATGCCTGACTGCCCACATGTTCTGATGCCCTGTTAATAAGGGATGGATCCTTGATTGCGGCAGTGTTTGTGGAACATTTGTCTGCACCTGCCTTTAGCATGTTAACATAATCCTTGACTTCACGTATTCCTCCACCGACACAGATTGGACAGAAAACGTTTTCTGTTGTTTTTTCAATTACGTCGGCCATGGTTGAACGTCTTTCATGGGATGCTGTGATATCAAGGAAAACTATTTCATCGGCACCCTGCTCGTAATATTTGGTTGCAAGTTCCACGGGATTACCTGCATAACGTATCTGTTTAAATTCAACTCCCTTAACGACACGGCCCTCAGGAACCTGTAAATCACAATCTAAACATGGAATAATTCTTTTTGATAACATTTTTAATCATCTCTTATAAAAAAAATAGTTGGGAAGGTTTTATTTTGTTTAATCTTTCAACAATAGGTAAAGAATAGCTTTCTGTGCATGTAAACGGTTTTCTGCCTGATCCCATATTGCTGACTGTGAGCAGGTCATTACTTCATCTGTAATTTCCTGGTCACGTATAGCAGGTAAACAGTGCATTACTATTGCATCATCATTTGCTTCAGATAACAACTGTGAATTTATCTGATAATCCTTTAGTACTCGTTGTCTTTCTTCTGCCTCTTCCTCATCTCCCATACTTACCCATACATCAGTGTAAAGTATGTCAGCGTTTTCAACTGCCTTATGAACATCGTGTTCAATAGTTATCTTTGAACCTGTTTGTTTAGCCTCTTCTTGTGCAAGTGCATATATCTCCTTATCGGGTTCGTAGCCTTCAGGACATGCAACTGTCATGTCCATACCGGTATATGCTGCTCCAAGGAGCAATGAGTTACATACATTGTTTCCGTCACCGATAAAAACAAATTTCCTATTGAAATCGCCTAAATGTTCCTTGATTGTTAATAAATCCGCAAAAGTCTGACATGGATGTTCCTTGTCTGTTAAACCATTGATTATTGGTATGTCAGCATATTTAATTAATTCCTCAACTGTTTCATGACTTTTTGCACGTATCATGATGCAGTCCAAAAATCTTGAAAGTACTCTTGCGGTATCAGGTATAGGTTCTCCCCTTCCAATCTGTAAATCATTGCTGGAGAGGTATAATGCACTTCCTCCAAGCTGTTGCATTCCCACTTCAAATGATACTCTTGTTCTTGTGGATGATTTCTCAAAAATCATTCCAAGATATTTATCTGTTAAAGCCTTATCATTTATCTGGCCAGATTTAAGTTTTGATGCAATGTCCAATATGTTTTGAACTTCCCCTTTTGCATCAGTCATTGATAATAAATTTTCCATGTTATCCTTCCCTAAAATATTAAATAATAAATAATATATTAGTATGTTTTTTATGATTAAAAAAGTATTAGGTAAAAAAAAGGAAAGTAAAAAAGAATTTTTGAAAACGTATTTTTTTTTAATATTACTTTTTTTTTACATTTGAATGAATAACTAATGTAATATATACCGAAAATATAATAAAGAAAGTTATGTACTATCCCATCATTACAGAGTAGATAAAACTTAAAATAATCAAAAATTAGAAAATACAGAGTTTAAAGTTATAATAATAAATGAACTATAAAATACTAAACTTAATTCAATTTCATAAAATAATATTATCAGGTTTGATTAAAAAAAATAGGGGGAATAGAAGGATTATTGTCTTACTTCTTCCATGTGTTTTATTTTTTCATTTAATAGTTGTTCGGTTGCAACATCACTTCTGTGGTATATGTCTCCGCAGATGTATTTTATTGCTTCTTCACAGGCTGTTTCTGCTTCTTCTATTGTGTCTCTTACTGCAAGCACTCCCAGTGCTCTTGATGATGTTAGTCTTACGTCATCGTTTTCATCCTGGTACACTGCTGCATAGTATACCTGTGCATCGAGGTCTTTAATTTTTTCTTCATCCACTTTTATTATTGTGTCTGCTGCCTGTGTGTTTGGGTAGTTGTTTGGTACAACGTATTTACATACTGATGCCTTGTTTTCGAATTTTGCATCTTCAAGGTTTCCGCATACTATCTGTTTTGATATTTCTGCGAAGTCGTCTTCTATAAGTGCAAGTACGTTCATTGATTCAGGGTCTCCGAATCTTGCATTGTATTCTATTACTTTTGGTCCGTCTTTTGTAATCATGAACTGTCCGTATAGTATTCCCTTGTATGGCTGGGCTTCTTTTGCTATGGCTTCTATTGTTTCTTTCATGATTTCAACGGATGCATCATATTCTTCCTGTGAGAGGAATGGTAACAGATGGTTTGTGTCTGAGTATGATCCCATTCCACCGGTTATTGGTCCTTTGTTTCCTTCGAATGCGTGTGGATGGTCCTGTGCTGCAGGCATTGCCACTAGGTGTTCTCCGTCAACAAATGCCTGGATTGTGTATTCTTCTCCTACAAGGAGTTCTTCTATTACTACTCCTTCGAATCCGCCCATTTTTTGTTCGAATATTTCCTTTACATATTCCTTTGCTTCCTCGTTATCTGCCAGCTGGTCACCTACTATTTTAACTCCTTTTCCACCTGTTAATCCTATAGGTTTTACTACTACTGGTTCATCAAATGAGTCGATAAATTCAAATGCTTCATTCATGTCATAGAATGTTCCGTATTTTATGGAACCGGCTATATCATAGTCTTCAAATAGTTTTCTCATGAATGCCTTGTTTGTCTCGATTTGAGCAGCTTCCTTTGTAGGTCCAACTGAACATATTCCTTCCTTGGCCAGTTCATCCACTATTCCCTTTTCAAGTGGTGCTTCAGGACCTATAAATGCCATTTTAATATCGTTGTCCTTTGCAAATTTTTTTATGCATGAGAAGTCTGATTCGTCCCCTACATGATATTTTTTGGATATTTTTGCAAGTCCTGGATTTTTTCTTCCCATGTATGTGTATACTTCTGCTGTTTTATCTAATGCTTTTGCAATTGCATGTTCACGTGCACCGCTACCTACTACTAAAATTTTCATGTTATCAACACGTCCTATTATATAAATGAAAAATATTCTTTTATTATAATAGTATTTATTTCAATTGTTGTATTTAGATTTTTTTAACTGTAATACCTATTATATAAACATGAGATACATTTCGTAATACAAAAAATAATTATTTATATTACGTTTAAAATAATTACAAATAATAATATATTGACTAATTGTAATACTTTTTTTAAGAGGATTATAAATAACGGTAATACGAGTGAAGAATATGAATATTGAAATTATGGAACTTGAAGAGGAACATATTGATAAATATGATGTTGAAGGGTTTCTATTTAAAATGATTAAGGACAACTACGATCTTGACTATGTTCCAGAATATCATTATGATGTGAAAAATTTGCCTAAATACTACATCGAACCCGAAAAAAATAATTTTTACATAGTAATCGACACGAATACAGATAAACTCATAGGTACAACCGGCGTTAGAAGCTATGACAGAAAAAAGAGCGTCAAAAACAGACAATATTCAAAGGAGGATACTGCAAGCATTTACAGGGTCTTTATCGATGAAAACTACAGGCATAACAAGATTGCAACCAGGTTAATGAAATGTGTGGAAGAGTTCTGTAAAAAGAATTACTATTCTCAAATCTATCTTCATACCCAAAAGGAAAGCTACGGTGCATTACCCTTCTGGTTAAGTCAGGATTTTCAAATAGTTCACGATACCAAGGACAAAATGGGTACAGTTCACATGGAAAAAATACTTACAGAAGATCTCTTACGGATTACCACTCTTAATGACAACAAGGAAAAAATAGAAATATAATCCACAAACCTCTTTTTTTCCATAATTCTTTTCTTCAGGGATTTTTTTTAGACAATCTCAAAAAAACCTTTTTTTAAAAATTGAAACAACTTTTTTTAGTTAATTTTAGCGTTAAAATAATAAAATAAATTTCAAAAAAATAGAATTGAGGGGGATTATAGTTTGTTGATTTCATTGAATAAAACGATATCATCTGCTATAACATCCAATAAGTCTTTATCATGACTTACTGCAAGGATTCCAATATGGTTTTTCTTACAATGATCAAGTAATGCTTCCCATATTTGTACCTGAGTTACTGCATCAAGCATCGTACTGATTTCATCTGCAATGATGAATTTCGTGTTTGGATTTAATGCTCTGAGGATACTGAAACGTTGTAATTCTCCACCAGATAATTCATTTGGCCATCTGTTTAGCCAGTTATCCTTTAAACCAAAGGTGTCCATGAGTTCCTGTGGTGGATTCCATGATTCTTCCAATACCTTATGCATTTTCCATTTAGGATTCATTGTCTTTTCCGGGTGCTGGAATATTAACTGAGCTGGATGAAAACCCTCGTTTTTAATTACTTCCCTGTCAAGTGTTACCGTACCTGAATAGTTTTCGATATACCCTGACATTACCTTACATAGTGTACTTTTTCCACTACCACTATCTCCCATTAATCCTATTACCTTGTTGTCTGGTACGGAGATAGAAATATTTTTAAGTATCGGCTTGTTTTTCTTATAAGCGAAGGATATGTTGTTTGCATTAAGATACATGTTTATTCTGCCTCCTTATCATAGTTATGACAACGAATCATGATTCCGTTATGATTGACCAGGTCAGGTATGCTTTCTTCACAGATACTTGTTCTGATAGGACAGTTTTCATAGTAAGGACATCCTTTGACTACTTCTAGTGGTTGAACACCTTCAGTTAACTTGAAACCGTTTTTAGGTAATGCTTCAATCAATGCCTTGGTGTATGGATGTAACAACTTGCTTGTATCACTGAAGTTTTCGACATTGTTGATTTCTATTACGTATCCTGAGTAAAATATTGCTATTCTATGGGCTGTTTGTAGTGCAACGTCGATTTCGTGGGTAATAAGTAGAACACCTTTGCCTTCATCGGCCAGTCTTTTTATGTCGTTAATTGTTTCCTTTACACTTTCCTCATCCAGTCCCGGTGTTGGTTCATCTGCTACAACCAGTTCAGGGTCAGTTAATAATGCTGTGGATAACAATACTTTTCTTGCCATTCCTCCTGATAATTCAAAAGGATACAAATCGTCGACTTCTTCTTTAAGACCATATTTTGCAAAGATTTCTCTTTGGTGTTTTAGTGCCTGTTCTTTTTCTTCTTTAGGAACATCCCCGATTGCCTGTTCACTAACTTTCATTAGTGGGTCTAGGAAGTTTACTGACTGTGGAATAAGACAAATGTGTTTTCCACGCATTTGTTCTTTTTTCTCCTGTGTCAATACATCCCCTTTAAATGCGATTGTACCATCACATCGTCCGTTTTCAGGTAAGATTCCTAGAATTGCATGTGCAAGTAAACTTTTACCTGAACCACTTGAACCAAGTATTGCAACTACTTCTCCTTCCTTAACACTTAAGCTTAAGTCAGAGATTACTTTTAGTACGTGTTGCTGTAATCCTTGGACATACTGAACAAATGAAATTGAAACATTTTCTACTGTTAATAAATCATTTTCCATTATATAACCTCTATTCTTGTGCTTTTGTTGGATCTAATAATTTTTCCACTTCTTCTCCAAGTATATCGAATAACAATACGATTATTAACAACATTATACCTGGGAATACTGCTAACCACCATGCACCTGTTGTAAGGTAACTCATTGATTCTGATAAGATAATACCGATTGCAGGTTCGTGTGGTGATAAACCAAATCCTAGGAAGGTAATACTTGCTTCGTGCATAATTGCGTGAGGGAATATGAGTAATGTACCTACGATAATCTGTGTAATTACAAGTGGGAGAATGTGTTCTTTTGCAACCCATAATTTGTTTTTACCGAATCTTTCGGCTAACTGAACGTATTCTGAGTTTTGAATTTCCTTGATTTCCACTCTCAGTACCCTGGCCAGTGATGTCCAGTGAGTACATGCTACCCCAATAATTACACCAAAAGCTCCTTTTCCTAAACATATGGAAATCATGATTAATAATAATAAGTGTGGTATTGATGCAAAGAAGTCTATTAACCATGCCATTACAAGGTCACCATATTTGTTTACACTTGAAACGAAAGCCATTACCATAGCAACGAGACTGGATAAGATGGATGCGAGTGCTCCTATCATGATACTTAAACCAAGACCTTTGATGGTTCTTGTGAACATGTCTCTTCCCAGCCAGTCGGTACCGAATATGTGTTCCAATGATGGTGCCTGGTTACGTAGGGTAAAGTTCGTCACTATTGAATTAGCATCAATTGATAAACTGGATGCGAATATCAATACGAGAAGTAACGTTATTAATCCAATTAACAAAATTGTTTTTTGTCTTAAATTCATTGAATTTAAAGGATTTAAGTTGCTGAAACTACTCATCATCAACACCCCTCATTCTAGGATCCACATATTTGTATAATACATCTGCTATTGTGTTTCCACAGAATACGAAAATTGTACTTACAAGAACGATACCTAATAATAATGGTACGTCTGATCTTAGTCCGGCTGCTACTGTTGCCTGTCCTATTCCAGGATATGAGAATATCTGTTCTACAAGTACTGCACCACCGAACAGTTCACTGAAACTCATGAACTGTAGTGTAATAGCTGGTAGAAGTACGTTGCGTATACCGTGTCTTAGGATTATACTCCAGTGACTTTCTCCTCTTGCTCTGGCAAATAGGAAGTAGTCACTGCTCATGATGTTTACGAGTCTGTCTCTTGTATATAATGCGATTGATGCAATTCCCACAATACTTAATGTGAAAGCAGGCAGTATCAATCTTATAAGCCAGTCTGAGAATGTTACGTCAGATGCCATTGTTCCAACAGGAACTGCCAAACCGACAGGGAACCATCCCAGATAAACCGAAAATATGAGCATTACAATCAGACCGATCCAGAATGAAGGTGCACATTGGAGTATGTAACAATATGTTTTAACTGCCTTGTCAATCCATGAACCTCTGGTTCCTCCGGCAAGTATTCCTAAACCGAAACCGAATACTCCTGAGATAACCCATGAAACCATCATTAAAACAAATGATGCTGTGAATTTGTCAACAATTACGTTAACTACTGGTATTCTGTAAATTAATGAAATTCCTAAATTAAGTTGTAATAGATCAGTTAACCATGAAATAACTTTTTCTCCTAGAGGAACGTCTACCTGCCAGTATGCACTTAATGCTGCTATTTGCTGTACACTAGCACCCATTTCTGCAGCATATGATTTGACAGGATTGATAGGAGAAACTTCAACCATTATAAAACTAACTGCGGCAACTGCAATAAGTAATATAAATAGTCTAACTGCTTTATAACCTAAAAATTTTGCAAGTTTTTGAGAGTTAATAGTATCATCTCCTTATAAAAAAAATGATTATAAAATTAGTTAAAAAAAATAAATGAAAAGAATTATGGTTTAATTCTTTTATTCTGTTGCTGTTGCATTTGTGTTTTTCCAGTCGTAGATGTTACCCCAGATGTCTCCACCGTGTGGATATATTGTGTGGGTATCTTCTGATATGTCTAATGAGTCACTTACGAACAGTAAGTAGTCAAGAGTTCCAATCCATATGTAAGGGTTATCTGGGGCTGCTGTTGATTCAACTTGTGCCCATGTAGCATATGATGCTTCAAGGTTTGTGTTACCCTGTGCTGATGAAATTAATGTATCAACTGCTGAATTGTTGTAAGCTGCTGGGTTATTGTACTCGGTAGCTGCTACTTCTGAATCGTAGAAGTTGTATAATTGATTTGGATCTGCTGATCCTCCACCCCATACGATAGGTTGGTTGAATTTGGTTGTGTCCATTTCATCCCAGGTTTTACCGTTAGGTGTTGCTTCGATACCGATTTGTTTTACTTGTTCTGCAAATTGAAGTGCTACTGCCTGTCTGGTTGAGTCACTTGATGCGTAGTCGATGTCAAATGATGCTGTTTTACCGTCTTTTTCAACTATTCCGTCACCATTAGTGTCTTTCCATCCTGCATCTTCGAGGATTTTTTTAGCTTCATCTACTTTACCGTCTTCAATTTTGTAATCGGATGCCCATGGTAATAGGTTACCTGTACCTACATAGGTTACGTTTCCTAATCCATTGAATGCTCCTTCAACAATAGCGGAACGGTTAATACCTACACTGATTGCTTCTCTGATTGCAGGGTCTGCTGTAATGTTGTTTCCTACTATTACACCGTCTTCGTTTGTGGTTTCATTGTTTACTGGTAAACCAATGTATCTTGTGTCAACTGATGGGAAAACAACTTGGTGCATTCCTTCAATTGTTTCATTACTATATGATAATGGCATTTCCACTAGGTCTACATCACCTTTTTTAGCTGCTGCAAATGCTGCATCAGGTTCCATGAATAAGTTTGTGACTTTTGTGTAGTAAGGTTTTTTACCGTAGTAGTTTTCGTTTACTTCAAAGATTGCTTGTTGTCCTTTGTCCCATTGTGATAATTTGTATGGTCCTGATCCTACAGGATGTTCACCATAGGTTTCATTGTTGTAACTATCAGATGGAACAATACCTAAGAATGCTAATCTGTGAACGAATGTTGAGTCTGTTTTGTTTAATGTGAATTTTACGTGTGTATCGTTAACTGCTTCGGCTTTGTCCATTGCATCCAGGTTAATGGCACCGGTTTCTTTTCCTTTGTTGTATGTGAATGCTATGTCTTCTGCAGTTAATGGTGTGTCGTCTGTAAATTTAACACCGTCTCTTATGTCAACATCAATTGTTTTTCCATCACTGGATACTGTATATCCTGTTGCTAAGTCATTAACTAATGAACCATTTCCACTGTGTTTGAATAATGTACTTTGTATGAGAGGTTCGCCGCTTGTTTGCCAACCAGCTAATGGATCGAAACCACCTTCAGGTTCCCCACCGTGGTTGGATGCAGCTATTACAAGTTCATTTGGACCTCTTTCTGTTGAAGTTCCACCCATTGCAAAGGCTGCAATAGCAATTATTGCTATTAATGCAACGATTCCTCCAATTATATATTTTTTATCCATATATTATACCTCAAATAAATAATTTTCAGAACTTTTTATACAATTAATCTTGTATATGAAAAATAGTATTACGAAATAGTGAAAAATTGCGATGAAGGTAATACTTTTTTATAGACAATTATTAATTAGTAATAGTATAGACTAAGAAGTATTTAAATATTACTTAAAATGAATAAAGTATTACTTTTATAGCAAAAAATAGATAATTAGTAATACATAAAAAAATTGTGAATACAATATGAAAAATATTTAAACGCTTCGAAAAGCCCAAAATAATAAAAATATAACATAAACGGGATACATATATATATATTATATAAATTTTCAATGGTGTAATAAAATGAAAGGTAGTCAACTGTTAATTAATAAGCTCAAAGAAAATGGTGTAAAAACTATCTTCGGATATCCCGGAGGAGTACTACTACCATTCTATGATGCATTATACGAATCAGATATAGAACACATACTAGTCAGACACGAACAGGCAGCAGCACATGCAGCAGATGGATATGCAAGGGCATCAGGAAAAGTAGGAGTATGTCTTGCAACAAGCGGTCCCGGAGCAACAAATGTAACTACAGGTGTTGCAACCGCACACATGGATTCAAGTCCTATAATCGTATTGACAGGACAGGTTCCAACCAAGGCCATAGGTACGGACATGTTCCAGGAAGTTGATACCATAGGTATTACCATGCCAATCACAAAACATAACTACCAGCCAAGAAGTCCTGAAAAAATAGTTGAAGCAATTGATAAAGCATTCTATGTTGCATCAACCGGCAGACCTGGACCTGTATTGCTGGATTTACCAAGAAACGCCCTGGAAGAAGACATAAATATTGAAGAATATGAAATAAGCAAGGACATACCAGGATACAAGCCTACCACCAAAGGTAACGTTAAACAAATAAAAAGAGCTATCCAAGTAATTAACAATTCAAAAAAACCATTGATACTAGCCGGAGGAGGAGTAATCCTATCAAATGCATCAGAGGAACTTCTTGAATTTGCAACCCTGACAAACATACCCGTATGTACCTCACTGATGGGTAAGGGTGCAATATCTGAGGAACATCCACTTGGATTGGGCATGATTGGTATGCATGGAATAGAGACCACAAACATTGCCCTGACAGAATGTGACTGTCTTATAGCAATAGGTTGCAGATTCTCAGACCGTAGTGTAAGTAACAGTGAATTATTTGCACAAAACGCAACCATCATACAAATTGATGTTGATCCTGCAGAAATTGGAAAAACCATAAGAATTGACATACCTATCGTGGGTGATGCAAAAATAACACTAAAAGAATTTATTAACCAGGTCAAAAGTCCCGATACAACTAACTGGACTAAACACATTTCACAGGTTAGAATGGATAACGAGGAAAGATTATCCTACAACGACGTTCCATTGAAACCACAGCAATGCATTAAGGAGATAATGGAAGCTGTAACCGAGGACACCATAATAACGACCGACGTTGGACAAAACCAGATGTGGATGGCCCACTACTACAAAACAAGAAAACCAAGAACCTTCATATCGAGTGGAGGTCTGGGAACAATGGGATTCGGACTACCTGCAGCAATAGGAGCACAGTTTGCAAAGCCTGATGAAAACGTGCTTGCAATATGCGGTGACGGAGGATTCCAAATGGTACTTCAGGAACTTGCAACAATTAAGGAAAACGATTTACCTATCGTAACGTGTGTACTTAACAATGATTATCTTGGAATGGTAGCTCAACTACAAAGACTCTACAATGACCATGTTTACCAGACAAAATTCTATGACAATCCCGACTTTGTAGAGCTGGCAAAGGCCTATAAGGTACGTGGTGAAGTAGTTGAAAAACCTGGAGAACTAAAGGAAACAATTTCAAATGCCCTCAAGGCAAGGGAAGCAACTGTTATTGATATAAGAATTGACGCCAATGAACTGTTACCTATTGTTCCACCAGGAAGTGCACTTGATAACATGAGAACAAATTTCAGTGATGTGGAGGATTTAGAATGAACAAAGCCAACAAGCACACCATCAGCATTCTAGTTGAAAACAAACCAGGAGTTCTTCAAAGAGTTGCAGGACTGTTTACAAGACGTGACTTCAACATAGACAACATCACAGTAGGAAAAACAGCA
>OCVV012884309.1_pt1 | contig 13651 bp, 18 predicted proteins | sample 1539721 | NCBI WGS metagenome assembly OCVV01 (sample SAMN02144230, study PRJEB22623) | gut metagenome | biome: sheep rumen | host: Ovis aries | place: New Zealand
GGTTCGGATCATACATCCTCATTATGCTACCTGTTGATAACTTGTTTATAACTATATTACCAAAACACTTGCAATCAATTACCATATATGGTAATATATTTTCTGTCAGATAAATATGCCCTAAGGGCTCATAGAATGGAGGATAGCATATATGAACAAAATGAATGAATTTGTAAAGAGGTTCAATAGCTTTGATTACAGGTTATTCAGTGATCATGCATGTAAGGTCATTGCTGAGTGTGATCTAGGAGGCTTGTATAGCTGGTTCAGTGATTGCATGAATGAACAGGATGTCAATGCAGTAGTTGAAGTAATCTGGCCACTATGTGAAGAGGAGGATGAAGAATGAAAGAAAGCAAATATGAACTATTCCGGCAGTGGTACTGGATCCTGAAAGCTCAAGGTGTAGAGATCCCAGTAAGCAATATGAAAGACATCCGGATCTTTCGATCAGCTTGGGTGAGTCCCGGTGTTGATCAATGGCCTGAGCCCCATAAGGAGAAGATCCTGCTTAAGCTTAAGGATGGCAGGACTGTGATCATATTAAGAGAGACCCAGTGCAATAAGGTGTTTTCAGTTGAATCCTCTGCGTGGGTTACATTATCAATTAAGGAGGTAAATTCTAGTGAAGTGCCCGACATGTGGTTATAAACTAGCCGTATACAAGACACTTGCAGACAAGCAGGCAAACAGTGTAACCAGGTACTACAAGTGCTCGCACTGCTCTGCTACTGCAGTAGGACGTGAGGAATTAATAAGTGACAAGGAGGGAATTATGGATAGCAAATTTGCGGATATGATCAGCTGGTGTCAGGCTATAGCGAACGCATACGATGCCTACAGCAAGGGTAGAATGAGTAAAGAGGTATATCTGGCCATATTCAAGGAAAAGCTCAAGGATAAGCCGGATCTGGGTGAATTAGAAGGAGTGAAAGTCTTTGGTGATGATGCTGTCCTCACTATGAACTCATCATTTACATTTGATGGAATGGAGGGATCTGTTAATGAATAAAGAATCATTGATGTTACATGGTGCAGTATTTGCAGTATTGCAGATGATTGATGCCGGCAGTTGGGGTTATGGGAAGATAAATGCTGGAAGAAGGGAAATTGTAGAGTGGCAAGATATCCTTGATTATTTATTATCATTAATTGAGGAACGCAAAGAAAACGGAGGTAACTAATATGAATAAGGAAGTAAGACTAGTACTAATGAATGACACTTGGTTAGATATTGATCATGTGCTGAAGCTGCTCACTAAGTGCATAAATACTGCATATGATACTAAGGCTATTAATAGCAAGGATTATTTTATCATGCAAGACTTCAAGTGGGATATGATCAGCAGGTTCGGAGACGAGGAGGTAGACTATGAAAATTGTGATTGATACAGGTTATTATCCACCCGAAGAGATTAAAGATGCCCTGTACTCGTTGCTGAATACAGCATCAGATATAAGCGTAGCCCATTACTTAAGAATTATGCAGGTCATAAAGAGTATGGAGGACAGAGCATGACAATTAAAGGAGGTTCAGAAGCTCTATGAGAAGACCAAGAAAGAAGACTTTGGCAAAGATTGAATATAAAGCTCTTCAGCCAACTATAACCAAAAGAAAAGCCAAGGCCGGGATATCAATAACTCCCGGCCGCAGGAAGAAGATATCCGGAAAGAATTCCACAGAGCCCACTCTTAAGCCTGTAGAAGTCCAGATCAGCAGGATGCAGCGTACATATACCAAGAGCCGGGCAAAGATCTCAGCTGCGGCTACTCCGGCCAAGCAGAGAAGATCCAAGCTGTCTCCATTATATGAATATGCCCTGAACGAAAGAGGCAGCAGAATCTACTCCAAGAAGCCCCACGAGTTCACCAAGGCCGAGATTAATCAGCTTGCTAAGGCTGTTAATGACCGTCTTTATAAGTTGGAAAAAGCTGGCCTAGACGAGTATAGCCAAGAATACCAGATGATCAAGAAGTATGCCGTGGATAATTACCTCAATATGTATAACCTTGACCTTGACACTGGCAAAGTAAGGGTGACACGTGATCTCAGTAAATTTCCGGATAATGAGGCAAAATATGACTACATCCGAGTTATGCAGAATATTATGAATGCAAAGACATCCACCATAGCCGGGACTAAGGAAGCAATGGGCAAAGCTTATGAATCCTTTATGCAGAGACCTGACATAGTAAAGCAGGGTGTGGGGATTTCCCAGGATACCTACAACGATATCTGGAAAGCTTACCGTGACAAGGTAAAGCCAAACAAGAAAGAGCGTCTGAAGTCTGATGTAGTTATGGATTTTATCTCTGCTATTACTGACTTGGGATATAATGACATACCATCCGCAGATATCTACAAGGCATTCGAATTATTTGATGAGGGATCAGATAACCCTTATCATGATTTCTATGAAATGGCACCAGATGTATTTAGCAGCATATAGGGGGAACTATGAAATTTATTTATAGAAGGTATATGGCTGAGAAGACCATCTATTACTTGGATGAGTACGTCAGCATAGATACTGAGACATCAGATAATAAGGACCCAAAGAACCCAGAGTGCTGGGTTAATACTATCCAGGTCAGATGGCTTGATAAGGAGTACATCTTCAGGAAGCCCATGCAGCTCATCAGCTTCCTGAAGAAGCTTATCAAGACCTATGACCTGCAAGCTACTCGTAGGATCATAATCATAATACATAACATGAGCTTTGACCTAGCATTTCTCTTACCTTACATCAACCTGTACTTACCATACCGTGAGGACTACACTATACTAAACGATGGCAGGAAGATTAAAGCATATAGGCAGGGAGGGCTTGACTTCCGTGATACTCTCATATTATCCGGCAGATCTCTTGAAAAGTGGGGCAAGGACTTCAATATTGAGCACCAGAAGCAAGTAGGACTGTATAACTACTCCGAGGTAGTATATCAAGATACCGAACTGGATCCGGATCAACTGAAGTATGACCTTTATGATGTGATCGGACTGGATGAGTGCTATGAGAAGCAGTTAGCTCTGGAAGGAGACACTACAGCATCCATACCTTATACTGCAACCGGGTACATCCGGAGAGAGTTCCGAGGTAATGCTATTAATAATAAAGAGTATATGCGTATATTTAAAAATTCAGTCCTTACTTATCATCAATTTAACATGAATCTTCGGTCATACTCAGGAGGTTATACTCATGCAAATAGATTTTTAAAGAGCCACCCTGTATATGGTGTGATCGGACATAGAGATTTTAGAAGCCATTATCCAACTCAAATGCGCTGCTATCCGCTTCCGTTCGGTAAGGTAATAGAGCTATATAGCCCTATGAAGTACGAGCGCCACAGGAGGGTCAAATGGACTATAGACGAAATTATAGGACTTTATCCTAAGTACACTACAATCACAGTACTGCTGATTGAAAAAGCTCAGCTCCGTGATAAAAATATCACTATGCCCTTTATGCAGTTTTCGAAAATGTATACTGAAGGCAAATGCAAATATATCAATGATAACGGCCGTGTACTATCCTTTGAGGGCAAGGCTAGGCTTTACGTGTCAGGGCTGACACTTAGGATCCTGCACGAGCAGTATAATATAGAAGGTAAGATCCTTGAAGTCCTTGCTATGGAAAATATGTACATGCCTTCATGTCTGGCTGATACAATAGACAAGCTCTTCAAGGGCAAGTCTGATGAAAAGCTCAAACTGAAAGAAATTGAAAAAGCTGGCGGAGAGTTTACTGAGGAATGGTTCCAGCAATCAGCAAAGCTCCTGCATGTCAAAGGTGGCTTAAATGGTACGTATGGCATGTTTGTGCAGAATCCCATACATGAAGAGTATAACATAGACTTTACTCGAGAAGACTATGATCATATTTTTGACGCTGTGATCAGCCCGGAAAAGACCCCTGAGGAACAGCTTGCTAAGTATTATAATAATAAAAACAGCTTCCTGCCGTATCAGGTAGGCTGTGCAGTAACCGACTTAGCAAGGTATGAATTATACGAGTACATCAAGTGCATAGGATATGATAAGGTTATATATGCAGATACAGACTCACTCTTCTATATTAAATCCGAAGAGACCGAACTGCGCATAGAAGCCCTTAACAAGCTCAAACATGAGCAAGCTGAAAGCCTTAACGCTTATATTACTGATGACTCTGGCAAGCGCATATACTATGACGTATTTGAGCAGGAGCCGGACTGTATAGCTTTCAAGGGGCTGCATAGTAAGTGCTACGGAATCATCCAGAGAGAAGGTAAGGATCTTGTTATGAAAGCAACCATAGCAGGAATACCTGCAAGAACCTTGATAGACAAGAAGGGTGATGAGCTCATATATCTTACCAGAGAGGAAGAGCTCTGTGGTATTACTCCGGATATGAAGAAGAAAAACCCTAAGATTAAAGTACTGCCATTTACTGCCTTAAAGAATATCACAGACCGATTCACTTTCAAAACAAATACAGGAACTGCTGGTAAAGCAATTATGCATCCGCCTAAGAAGGTAATGATTGACGGCCATGAGATAGAAACTGCCGGAGGATGGATCATTACAAAGCTGCCAGAAAAACGTATAAAGGACTTTGATGTATTTGATTACGAAGAGGATCCTATGAGAGGAGTATGGAACTTATGAAAAGAGAAGCTTTATTTAAGAAATATTATAAGTCAAAATGGCATGATTATGAGATTGCTGACACGCTGCAGTATAAGGACGATACCGGCAGGAGCCCGGACATCTGCTTCATTTATTCCGGACGTAACAGGGGTAAGTCCTTTGAAGTTACTACGCAGCTCCTTGCTGATGCTTATTATGACGGCAAGTGTTTTGCATATATCAGGCGTAATGATGTAACAGTACAGGAGCTCGAAAGATACTTTGCAGACAAGACCGAATTTATCAAGGATATGACAGATGGCAGGTGCTGCGGTATCACCAAGAAGCAGCAGGAGATCCGGTTATTTCATTATGAAGAAGCAAATGGCAAGGCTAAGAAGGTTCTGGATGAAGTAATAGGCTTTTTCTTTTATGTGTCATCTGAAAACCGCTTCCGTTCGCTTCAATATCCCGAAGTAGAAAACATACTGATGGAGGAAGTAATGACAAGGGGAGCCTATGAAAAAGGAGAGCCAGAACTTGTTATGAACCTCTATTCAACCATCAAGAGACACAAGACTGTTAGGATGTGGCTTATCAGCAACCTTGTCACTTCAGTCAATCCATACTCTCAGGCTTGGGGTATAAACTTTGCACAGAATAAGCCGGGAGAAGTAAAGCTTATTAAATTATACACCGGAGCAAGGGATCCGGAAACGAAAGAAGAAGGTTACTTCCTCATAGCTGCTCATTACTTGGTTGATAAAGATGACTTAACCAAGGAAGAACTTAAGCCCGGCAGGAACCGTCTGAAGACTGGTATAGCTTCCAACAAGTGGGATGAGCTGACTTTATATACAACACTTCCTCTCAGCTTCATCCGGCAGTATAAAATAGAAGAGACAGTCATCTTTGAATGGGATGATCAGCTCTTCCAAGCTAACCTTTTATTCTTACCAGAAAACATTCTGAACGTCTTCAAGTATGATGATAAGCCGGAAAGAAACGAAGTCCCGGTATTATACATCCGCAGGAAGACCTCAGAGCCACATTTCCACACAAGGCTTTACACAAACAATCCGGATCGTTTTGGTGATTATATCACAAGGGGCTTCAGCCTGTCCTACAAGATAGACCTTGCAGTGGATGCAATCTGGAAAAGGGGCTGGATGATCGGAGCTGACAACCTGACCATGAATGACTTCGCAAGAAGTTTTAAGAATTTAAGACTTATGAAAGGTACTTTATAAACAAAGAGCCCTGCAGTGAGTGTGCTGCAGGGTTCTTCTTATGTGTCTACGTAGCAATCATAAATAGGGGGATCGCATACACCTATATAGTATCAAAAGCTTTCTGCCATGTCAATGGTCCGACTGATCCATCTGCATCAAGTCCGTGTTTACGCTGCCATTCAACAGTAGCATCCCATGTCTTAGGTCCGAAGGATCCATCTGCTTCTACTCCTATGATAGTCTGCCAGATCTTAACATGGAGGCCTGTATCTCCATACTGGCAAAGCTCCATATGTGCATCTATCTCATACCGGGTAAGGGCAGGGGTCGGGGCAGGGGTCGGGGCAGGGGCAGGGGAGGCTTTAAGGGCTGCATTTATACGATCGGCTATATGCTGCATCCTTGCCTCAAGGTATGGACCGGGGCAGAGTGTTGCCATGAACCATTTATGAAGCGTGAGGTTGCCGGTGGTGTCTCCTGTATAATTAATAGAAGAAATACCGTTTCTTTTGCAGATATCTGTGCAGAGCTCCACACATTTATCAATAGTAATGTCCGCTACAGGCCAGTCCGGATCTCCAAGAGTATTAGCAAGCTCAATATTGATAGCCTGATGATCATTATCTCCGGATCCTGTAGACCAGCTCCGGTCTTCTTCCAGCACGTACTGACCTATACGCCCTTTAGCATCTATTCCGTAATGTGCAGAAGCTTTCCTCCGCTGGAAGACTTCACCACATTCATACACTGAGAGATTTCCTGCCATATGATGGATGGTTATCTTCTTTATTGTGTCCTGCCTTGGGTGTGTATGGTATGGACTTATTTTTGTATAATTTACTAAGCTTGACTGACTCATTAAATGATTACTCCTTCCTGCAATAAACCTACAATCTCAGACTTCTCCTGTGCTGTGAGGTTGTTTAATGTATCAACTACAACAGCATTTATTTTGGTGAAGCCTTTTAAATCCTTTAAATATTTAAATTTTGATGATGGAATGCCTTTGTACTGCTTATAATTCTTTGGTACTTTGCGGATCATCTTTGTTCTTATAATAAATGGCTTCTTGTATGTAAATAAAGCATTACCGGACAGACCCCCGCCGTGATCATATTCAGGACGCTGCATGTCATAATTCTGTTTAGCAGTCATGATGTCAGGTAAGGACATAGCTGCTCCTGCGATAGCTCCACCAACAGCACCTGCCGGACCTCCTGCAGCTCCTGCACTTGCTCCCTTGAATACGTTGGAAGCAATTGAAGTAGCCCCATGTACTACTGAAGCCATCTGCCCCTGTTTCATCCTTGCGTAGTTTGCTCCGGATATAGGAAGCTCGATGAAACAATTACCCATGTATGAATACATTACGTTGCTGATATTTCTGCCAACAAGATCATCATACTTAGTAATCTGCACCTGAGCATAACAGGTACCTGTGAGGATGTCTACAAGGTATTTAACTGCAATGTCAGCGCCTGTGATATCATCCACTCTAAGAGGCTTATATCCTATGAATGGGAGGAAAATCTGATATTCCGCATCATAATCAAGGAATGAGTCATAATACTTGCCTACGTGAACACTTCCGCAGTCAACCTCTACGTACTGGGTAGATGCTGCTTTACTTGAAATAGCTGTATCAATACCTCCGATCTTGATGGTTTCAGTAACAGATGTAACACTCAGAGGAATAAATCCGAAGGCAATAATATTCTCCATGGGTGCAGCCTGAAGCTTTTTAACGTTCGTTTCATAACCGGAATTCCACAGCCACGTATTAAAAGCTTGAAGCTCTGACACGTCCGGAGTATATATGTTAACAAGTTCTGTACCAAGGGCGGAAATTGTAGGGATATCTGCGAAAGGTACTTCATCATCCCACTCCTCACCGTCTCCATATCCTCCGGTGTCATCCTCATCATCTTCACCCGGATAGTCTACAGAGACTGAAGCTTCGTTTCCATCCCAGAACCAGTCCGGGACGCTAGTCCAGTTATTTGTATTAAATAAATTAGAATATTCATAATAGTAATATTTAACAGGATCAAGCTGATATGGAAATATATTATCATCAGTACGGGCTCCTCTAAGTGGTGAAGAAGTGATCAAGTACGCAAGACCTTTAGCCTGTGTGAAAGCTATACCTACATCTTTAAAGTCCCAACCCGGACTATTCTGTGAATCCACCGTATCGCTCACGTACGGGAGTACATACCATTCATCATTCGCTTGAATAAATGATTCATAGGTGCATACTAATGTATGTGATGAATCCAGGTCTGTGGTCTGTGTGACATAGTTATATATCCACTGTCTGAAGTCAAGGCGGTTGCCTGGTGAACCTGTAATCCTAAAGCAAATGGCTGTATTATTCTTAAATATAAACTGATGATAAGTATTATTATTTGTCATATCATCAATCATGTCTTTAGTGATCTGAATCATAGGGCTATATGCGTCTGCCCATGACGAACGAGAGAAGGTATAACCAAGGATAAAGTCCTCGTATGATAAATCACAGTCAAGTCTCTGCGGGTTCCAGCCCAAGTCTATATTAATGATCGTATCAGTCTGCTCATCAGCGAGGCCAAGCAGCCTGTATGCATTATAGGTCTCTATGAATGAATTATAATAACTCATTGTTACCTCCTTTTTATGCTCCTGTTGTAGCTAATATATATGTATAATTACTGAAGCCGGACGTGAAGATCTTACACTGAACTGACCTCTTTGCTTCTACTGGCATCTCAGTGTCTTTAAGGTAAGGATTGCCCTCATTTTCCTGACGGTCAAGGATCACACCAAGGTTAAGGATCTTATCCCTGTAAGTCATAAGAACATCTTCATGCAGCTGCAGGATGATACGCTGCTGAGAGTAGGTCATACCCATGATATAATAATAGTGATTATTGAACTCTACATAGTTGGCATCTTCAATATGTGAGTTGTAGGAAAGTATCAGTCTTGGATCCTCACGGCTTTCATCATCTTTGAAGACTACATCAAGATTTTCAATAGGTACATCACCAAAGTAATAGCCGGATGCTTGGATGGATGTATTTATCATACTTATTCCATATGGTACAGCTAATGGCTCATCAAAGGCTACCATGAGGTAGTTATAGCCGTCCGTATCATCACAGGTTAAATCAAATGTAGCTGAATTATTGAGGGGGACTGTGATAGTTGCCTCACATAAGACTTCATAATTTACACCATCAACGGATCCTTTGATGTATATGTTGCCCTCCCAGTCTCCCATATAATCAGATCCTGCTATAATTGTTGCCTTGCTGATGTGTGACTCATATGGCATGTGGTAAATGATATATGGAGCTGTATCTGCAGGATCAGGGCACCAACATGTATTTGCCACAGGAGGATCATCAGGGCTGTCCCAGTGAGTATTGATAACTCCATTAAAAGCAGCCCATGCCGGGTAGCCTGATGCTTCAGAGGATGCAGTGACTGCCGGATCTGCCCCGTTTACTATAGGACAGAGGGCATTGCTGTCAATCCTTGTGTACCGGGTGCCAAGGTCAACCTGAGTGAGGGACTTAGTGAGGCAGCGGTTATCTGATTTAGTATTGTAAAAGGTTGCTATCATGCTATCACCTCCTATATAATACAGTTTTCATGAATGAACTGACTAACTATCATGTCCATGAGCTTATCCTTGGCCTGTACCGGGAACTGTGACTCAATCATCTGCTGTGAGGTAGTAACTCCTATGTTGCCATACGTTTCCTCAGTCACTGTATCTTTACGCTCATCAAAGCTCTTTGTATCTGTTGTCTCACGGTCAGTGAAGGTCAGCTCTGTGGTGTCTTTCCTGTTAGTGAAGCTCTTCTCAGTCTCGTCCTTCCTCTGATCAAAGGATAAAGTAGTAGCATCTTCTCTATCCGTAAAGCTGAGAGTGTCGGTATCTGTAGTTTCCGGGATATCATGTGTATTCTTATCAGTTCCAAGGTAGATGTTAGAGTCATAAGTAGTCTTTGAACTCTCATCCGTGTCAAGATGTGCACCCTTAACCAGTGATGACTCCTCTGATCCGGACTTGGTGGTAGTGGTGGTCTCTCTTCCAGATGGTGTGCTGGTAGTCTTTTCAGTTCCGGAAAAGTCTATGGTTGTCTTTTCTGAACCTGTAGGAGTGTTGGTGTTGGTTTCTGTTCCGGTGTATTCGGTGGTAATAGTGCTGTGCTTGTCATAATTACTGATAGGGTTATAGTCAGCTCTGAGTGCTTTATAAAGCTGATAGAAGCCATCCTTCTTATCATTTGCCCATGCAGTATAAATGGCTTTAAGCATAGAGCCTGCCTCATCTATGTTGGTAGTAATATGCACCCACTGCTCAGCTACAGTATCGTAGAATTTCGGCGCTGGAAGAGAAAAGCTGGTGTACTTTGTATAGACCTTTGTGCGGAAGACAGAGTCTGACAAGAGATTAACCGTATTACCCTCCTCATCTGTGACATTAATGTCGAAAGTAAACTGATCACTTGTGTCAAGGTTATGTATTATATTACATAGATTCCATTTCGTTATCAGCATTATTTATCCCTCCCTCCTGAGTAAATTCTTTGTAAGCATCTAGCCAAGGCTTGCTGTAATCTACAGTACCACTCCGGCCAGTCCACTTGTTATAGCTCTCTGCAAACTTCCGGCGCTCATTCAGGCGGTCATCCGGTAGGATCCAGCTTACCTTGTTATCAGAATGAACCTCTTCAATGGACTGCTGTGCAGCTTTCATGCCTTGTGAATAACTCATGCCATAAATTGAGTAGAAGCAACGGAGCACGTCATTCCTGTATGTCGATAAGTACTGTATCTTGTCTACTGCTGATATGTCTCCAAGGTAAACAATATTAACACCCGGAGTGCCATCTACTCCAAGCTTGCTGAGTGCTTTTGTGGTATATGTGATAGGGTCTCCGTTGTCTGCATTCTTAAGAGCTCTTTCGATCTGCTGTTTTACGTTATCATCCTGTACTTCATATATAGGGAAGAGTCTTGCATACTTAAGCAGACATTTCTGGGAAGTGTCCACCAAGCCAAGGAGCTCTGTGAACTTCATGATTTTATAAAGATCTGGGAAGTGTGCCCTGTTATTCCAGCATATAGCTCCATTCTCTCCATCTATGAGACCTTCTTTATTATTAGTATTCATGGTATTAACATTAAATGCGTGAGGTATACCATATGCGTCAAGTGTTCCTCCAGCAGACACATAACCCACTACTTCAGCACCTGACTTTGTTTTGAAGACTCCGGCAGATGCATAAGGGTTAAGACTGCAATAGTATTCTATAAACTCTGTACGGAGCTCAGGAGCAAAGCCTTTATATTCAAACATGGAAGAGAGGAAAATCAGCAGATCAACTGCAATATCTGACTCCCTAAAGAACTTCTGGTACTTCTTAGGCAAGAAATTCATGTTTATGAAAAAATTATTAAATGTCATATTATCCTCCTTAAGATTAAATAAGGCAGGTTAAGCCTAAATAACTTAACCTGCCATATAGAAAGTATATGAGGGATACTAATCATTGAGGTAAATGATAGCATTCTCTGTAGGATCAACTGTGTAACGTCTTTCAGCTGTGAGCTTGAATACGTTACGTGCATTCCACTCATCATATACATTGACGAATCTGCTCTTGTCAAGAGTAGCCACTACGGCATCCTTGTCATACATTACACCAAGGATATCATCAACTGTAATATTTGTGTTGCCGTCCAGAGTGACCTTAACTGTCTGCGGATCTGTTGCAATGCCCCAGTTAACAACCTCCCTGTGCTTAGGAAGCTGCACAAGCTCCTTGTTATAGCTGTCAGCCCAGTACTTAGCATAGCAAGTAGTAAGAGCAAGGCTAAGATCAATGTGAAGATCCTCATCCTTAGTTCTTCGGTCAATAGGAACCTCTGAACCGGATGCACCGATAGTATTATAAAGATGTGTAAGCTTGTTGAGGTTAGCCTTATCAATGATGATCTGCTTGCGGATGTACTCAAGATACTGAGGGTCAATCATAGCTGCATCTGCCGAGAGTGGGGATCCTGCGTGATAAAGTGTATTGAACTCTGTCAGGATATGCCTTACACGTCTTGAAGCGTTCATATCAGTAGTATCATTGTAGATGTAGCCGATCATTGCACCGATAGCTGCATCTGCAAGTCCGAGCTTAGCAACCTTGTAAGCATTCCTCATTCTGATGAAGAGTGCATCAGTGAAGCCGGCCAGCTCTGCAGGAGAGTGAAATGCTGAACGGATCTGATCATCATATGCTACATCAGTCCAGCTAAATACTGGAATCTTCTGATTGAAGTATCTAGGCTCTACTCCGGTCTTACCTGATACAAGGTAAGGGCTTTCCGGGTTGGCAATGTCAAACTCAGAAGCGGTCTGCGCCTGCTGAGTCTGGAAGCTGAGCTTCTGAAGGATGGATCCATATTCGAAAGCTGATACTACTATACCTCTTTCCTCATCCTCTGCCTCATCAATTGCGATCATCGTCTTTCCGATCAAGTCATAAAGTGCGCTGTATACATCGTCCAGAGAGCCACCAAGGACTGTATCAGCAAATGCAGTAAAGGAACGGACATCTACTACCGTAGCTCCAGTATACTGCAGGTTGTTAGCAATGGTATTGACCATGTTATAAATCTGTGCCGCTGCCATTTTCGTTTTCCTCCTTATTATCTAAGTTATCTGTGGGGTTATCTTCAGAAGCTCCCTCCGGTGGCTCACTCGTCTTGAGCTCGGAGATCTGCTTCTTGAATTCGTTCATAAGTGATTCTTTCATTCCTTCGAAGTATTTCTTCATATCTTCGAAAGTTAGGTTTGTAGGATCCTGTTCCTTCTTTGGAGCCGGCTGCTCCGGATGTAATTTATTAAACTCTTCATACAGATGCATTCTGATCAGCCTCCTTGTCTAGCTTGTCTACCAGCTTAGTAAGAGCTAGGGTGTTGTTATTAATTGCCTCAGTGACTTTCATGATCTCATCTTTATGCTCAGACTGCAGCTGTGAGACATCAGACCGGTAATTGTCAGTCTGGATCTTCACATACCAGCCGAGGAAGATACAGGTTACAATGGGGAATCCTAGGGTAGTAATTAGCTGTGTTATCTCATTCATGTTGAAACTCCTTGTATACTGTATACAATATGAATCTTTTTATAAGGACTACTTAAGTATATACATAAGTAGTCCCATGATCTAAGGAAGTAGGGTACTATTCCTCATAAATGAGGATATCAATGGTGTTGCTGTTCTTGTTTGTTGGGAGCTCTTCGATGGTTTCAATATAAGCACCAGTGAAGAACTGTTCTGCCGGAGTGTCTTCACTCTGGAAGTCCTCTTCAAGCCTCTTTCCGTACCACTCCGGCACGTTGAGAAAGAAATAAGTATGATCAACTCCTGTAGCCATACGCTCATTCATAACAGCTGGAATGGCTACATCTGGGTTGTACTTAATAAATAAGCAATACTGATCTCTGTTGTAAAGCTGCGATTTAGTCTTCAGAAATCCGAGCACCTGAAGATCACCCTTGTTGTAGTGGCCAAGCATGTCCTTAGCCTTGACATAATACATCTGCTCCGGGATCTCTCCCACAATAGAGCTCCTGCCAGTTGACTTGTAATTCTTCATATTGAATTACCTCCTTCATTCATTCATTTTGTAGGGCAGCATAAAGCCCTCACCTATGTTGTACCATATATAGTACAACTTGTCAATGAAGATTTATAGTCCGGATCCGGACTGAAGCCAGGCCAGAGGGAGGATCTGAGGGCTGATGTGCCC
>OCVV011360383.1_pt1 | contig 13649 bp, 10 predicted proteins | sample 1539721 | NCBI WGS metagenome assembly OCVV01 (sample SAMN02144230, study PRJEB22623) | gut metagenome | biome: sheep rumen | host: Ovis aries | place: New Zealand
GAAGATTACGAGTTCGACAAGTGCCACTTTATTAGGAGAGACAGTATGAGAGCGTTTTTACAAATGGTGAGGCGGTTTGTGTGGCCGTACAAGAAATACGTGATGTTGTCCGTATTCTTCAACATCCTGTCTGCCTTGCTAAACATTTTCTCCTTTGCCGCCATCATTCCCATCTTGCAGATTCTGTTCAAGACGAGCGATGGGGTACAGGTGACAACCCTCATGGAGTGGGGCAGCGGCAGCATGAAGGATGTGGTCACGAACAACCTCTACTACTACATCAATCATTTCATTTCCCAGGAAGGCTCTACCACCACGCTCCTTTTCATTGGCATCTTCCTGATAGTCACCACACTGCTGAAGACGGTGGCGTATTTTTTCTCTTCGTCGAGTGTCATCCCCATCCGTACCGGCATTACCCGCGACATCCGCAATCTGGTCTATGAGAAGATTGTGCAGTTGCCTCTGGGATTCTTCACGGAAGAGCGCAAGGGCGACATCATAGCACGCATGACCGGTGATGTGATAGAGGTGGAGAATAGCATCATGTCGTCGCTTGACACGATGTTCAAGAACCCGATACTCATTATTTCTTACTTTACTACACTGATTGTCATCTCCTGGCAACTGACACTCTTTTCAGTGGTTATCATCCCATTGATAGGCTGGTTCATGGGCTGGATTGGGCGTCGCCTGAAGGCACAGAGCATCAAGGCCCAGGCTCTCTGGAGCGACACGATGAGTGTGGTGGACGAGACGCTGGGAGGGCTGCGCATCATCAAGGCTTTCTGTGCCGAGGACAAGATGACCCAGAAGTTCAGCAACATCAATTCGACTTATCGCAACGACATGATGCGGGTCAATATCAGACAGCAGGCTGCTCACCCGCTGTCAGAGTTCTTAGGCACCTGTATGATTGTCATCGTATTGTGGTTCGGCGGCATTCTGGTGCTTAGCAACGGCTCACTCTCAGGTCCTACCTTTATATATTATATGGTGATTCTCTATAGCATCATCAATCCGCTGAAAGAAATCTCCAAGGCGGGCTATGCCGTTCCCAAGGGCTTGGCCTCGATGGAGCGTGTCGATATGATTCTGAAAGCCGAGAATACCATAAAAGAGCCTGCTCATCCCAAGCATATTGCCTCATTCGAGCACCAGATAGAGTTTCGTCATGTGTCCTTCCGCTATGGTGACCAGTGGGTGCTGCGCGACATCAATCTGGTCATTCCCAAGGGGAAGGCCATTGCCATTGTGGGACAGTCGGGCTCGGGCAAGTCGACTTTGGTTGACCTGATTCCCCGCTATTACGATGTTCAGGAAGGCGAAGTGCTCATTGACGGCATCAACGTGAAAGACTTAGGCATTCACGACCTGCGACAGCTCATCGGCAATGTCAATCAGGAGGCTATTCTTTTCAACGACTCGTTCCGTAACAATATCTCGTTCGGTGTGGAGAGTGCTACGGACGAGCAGATAGCAGAGGCCGCCAAGATTGCCAATGCCTACGACTTCATCATGCAGAGCGAACATCAGTTTGATACCAATATCGGCGACCGTGGCGGCCGACTCTCGGGCGGTCAGCGCCAGCGTGTGTCGATAGCCCGTGCCATTCTGAAGAACCCGCCCATCCTGATACTCGACGAGGCTACCTCGGCGCTTGACACGGAAAGCGAACGGCTGGTGCAGAATGCCTTGGAACGACTGATGAAGACTCGTACGACCGTGGCTATTGCTCACCGGCTCTCGACCATCAAGAATGCTGACGAGATATGTGTGTTGCACGAAGGCCGGATAGTGGAGCGTGGCACACACGACGAGCTGTTGGCGATGGATGGCTACTACAAGAAACTGACTGACATGCAAAAAGTATAGGCGGATATGGTGAAGCGGCTGTTCTATCTGGTTGAGGTTTATCTGCTGACTGTACTCATCTTTGTACTGGCCAAGGTGGGCTTTATGCTTTATAACAGGGCTGGTCACTCACTGGGTGCCGCTGATGTCTTCGACGTGATACGCCATGGCATGAGTCTCGACCTCAGTATGGGGCTCTACATACTCAGCGTTCCTTTCCTATGCATGGCGGTCAGCATCTGGTGGCCTGTCCGTCTGTTGCGTGTCACGCTCCGTTTCTACTACCTCTTCGTCTCCGTCGCTTTCGCTTTGGCTTTTGTGGCAGACACCAGCCTCTACGAATTCTGGCTGTTCAAGTTGGATGCCTCCTGCCTGCAATATCTGGAGACTCCCACGGAGGCCATGGCCAGTGTCAGTATTGGTTATGTGGTAGTTCGTCTGTTGGCGGTATTCCTGCTGGCAGCACTCTTTGCGTGGGCTTATTGGAGACTTCCCTACAAGGTTCCTGCCGTGCGTCATCGCATTCTTGCCAGTGTCGGTAGCCTGTTGCTGATTCCCTTGATAGTCATTGGTATCCGTGGGGGACTGGACGAGTCTACGACCAACATAGGACAGGTCTATTTCTCGCAAAACCAGTTCCTCAATCATTCTGCTGTCAATCCGGTGTTCTCCTTTTTTGCTTCTTTCGAGAAGACTGCAAGTAACAATACCGTCTACCACTTCATGGATGACCGTCAGTGCGAGCAGACTATTCGGGAACTCTATAATACCCAAAGTATTGAAATAGATACCTTGTTGAATACGCAGACGCCTAACATCATTGTGGTTTTGCTGGAGGGCTGCGGTGGCGAATTCATGGAGATAGGGGGAAAATCGGATGTGATGCCCAACCTGAGCCGCCTGACCCGTGAGGGCGTCTATTTTACCAATTGCTATGGCAACACTTGGCGTACTGACCGTGGTACGGTATGTGCATGGAGTGGTTATCCCTCGTTCCCCTCCATGTCGGTCATGAAGATACCTTCTAAGTCACGTACCATGCCCAACATAGCCAAGACGCTGAAAGAACAGCGTCAATACCATACGCATTATCTCTATGGGGGAGATATCAACTTTACCAATATGCGCAGCTATCTGATTGGTGGTGGCTTTGAACAATTGACATGGAAAAAAGACTATACAGCCGACGAACAAAAAACATCCCAATGGGGAGTTTCGGACGAACTGACGTTCAAGACCCTCTATCAGCTTGCTACCACCATGCCGTCACCTTACATCATAGGCTACTCTACCTTGAGCAGCCATCAGCCTTGGGATGTACCCATTCGTCAGTTCGACGACGAGGTGCTCAATGCCTTCTACTACCTGGACCAGTGTCTGGGACGTTTCGTGCAGCAGTTCCGGAAAACTAAAGCCTGGGATAACGCCTTGCTCATCCTGCTACCAGACCATGGCATACCTTATCAGGAGATTGATGAGAGTCATCCGCTGCTGAACCATATTCCCATGGTTTGGCTGGGTGGTGCTGTCAAGCAGCCCCGGCGCATAGAACTGGTGTGCAACCAGACCGACCTGCCAGCAACCCTGCTGGGACAGTTAGGCATCAATCATGACGAATATACCTTCAGCCGTGACGTGCTGAGCAAGACCTACGACAAACCTTTTGCCATCAATACGTATACGGAAGGCTTTTCGATGTACGACAGTGTTAGTTTTGTCAATTACGATTTCAACAGCCACCGCGTAGTCACTTCTTATGGCGGACATGACTCGTTGCTCATTCATAGGGCCAAGGCCATTCTGCAGGCGGCAAGCAAAGATCTTGATGAGAGGTGAAGGGAGTTTAGAGTTCATAGTTCATAGTTTAGAGTCCAATGGTTAAACAACAGCTTCATAAGATTTACGCTCCGTTGGTTGCAGTCGTGTGGAACCTGTTATTGGTCTATCTGCTTTATCAGGTGGCACGACTGGAATATTATTTAGAGAATACCCCCTATCTGTCCTATACTTTTGATGTATGGTGCGGCGGATTGATGTTCGACACGTCTGCCATCCTCTATACCAATGCACTCTACATCGTCCTGATGCTCTTCCCGCTGCACCTGAAGGAGACCCTTGCCTACCACAAGTTCTGCAAGTGGCTCTTCGTGGTGGTTAACAGTCTTGCCTTTGCCGTCAACCTGGCAGACTCCGTCTACTTCCAATACACCATGCGGCGCACCACCACAACAGTGTTCGGCGAGTTCGGCAACGAGAGGAACTTAGGCAGTATCATTGGTACTGAACTTCTGCGTCACTGGTATCTTGTGCTGCTGTTCATCGTGGTGGTGGCGTGCCTGTGGCGGTGCTATGCCCAGCCGCGGCTGGAATGGAAGAAAATATTCCATTGGTGGGAATACGATATAGTCTGCTTGCTCTCGCTCTTGCTCCTTGCACCATTTTGTGTAGCCGGTATGCGAGGTGGCTTTACGACGGCCGTGCGGCCTATTACAATTTCGAATGCCAATCAGTATGTGGTGCACCCTGCTGATGCGGCTTTGGTTCTGAATACGCCTTTCGCACTCATCCGTACCATTGGCAAGAATGTGTTTCAGGTGCCACGCTATTATGAAACAGCGGAAGACTTGGAGGCTGTCTATACTCCTGTGCACGCTAATAAATATAGTATAACTAGTTCAACTAGTATGACTAAAAAGAACGTCGTTGTCTTGATTATCGAAAGCTTCGGCCGCGAGTACATCGGAGCCTTGAACAAAGACTTAGAAAAAGGTAAATATAAAGGCTATACGCCTTATGTCGATTCCCTTATCAGCAAAAGCACCACGTTCCGCTATAGTTTTTGTAACGGTCGCAAGTCGATTGACGGTATGCCCAGCATTCTGTCAAGCATTCCGATGTTCGTAGAGCCTTTCATCCTGACTCCATCCTCAATGAACGACTATACGGGACTGGCAGGTATCTTGGGACAAGAAGGCTACGAGACCGCCTTCTTCCACGGGGCACAGAATGGTTCGATGGGTTTTCAGGCTTTTGCATGCAAGACGGGCTTTCAGCACTATTATGGTCGTACTGAATATGAAGAAGCCCATGGCACAGACGACTTTGACGGCACATGGGCTATTTGGGACGAGCCGTTCCTGCAATACTATGCTACTAAGATGTCTGAGATGCAGCAGCCCTTCATGACAGCCGTCTTTACTGCTTCCAGCCATCACCCTTATGCAGTCCCGGAGAAATACAAGGATGTTTATCCCGAAGAAGGTATTGCCATGCATAAATGCATCCGCTATACAGATATGGCCATAGGCCGGTTCTTCCAGACCGCCAGCCGTCAGCCTTGGTTCCGCAACACCATCTTCGTGCTGACCAGCGACCATACCAATATGAGCGACCATGTAGAGTACCAGACCGACCTTGGCGGCTTCTGCTCACCTATTATTATATATGACCCCAGTCAGCCGAATGGACGTATGGAAGATAAGATTGCCCAGCAGATAGACATCCTGCCCACTATTTTAGGGAAGTTAGGTTATCAGAAGCCCTATCTTGGTTTTGGCATCGATGTGCTGAACACGCCTGCCGAAGACACTTGGGCTGTCAACTACCTGAATGGCACCTATCAGTATGTCAAATACGGCTACGTGCTACAGTTCGACGGTCATCAGTCGAAGTCGCTCTATAGTCTCTCCGACTCGCTGATGCAACACAACCTTATACATCAGCCATCGGTCATCAGCCATCAGCAGCAGATGGAACGTGAACTGAAAGCCATCATCCAGCAATATATGGAGCGCATGACACAGAATCGATTGATGCCTTAGGCACAACCTTTCCGTTCACTACTTCCCAGTTTTCGTTGAATTCCTCACGCGTGCGTGACCAACGCTTGTGACTCCATAGCCAGAACTCCGGTGCCCGGCGGATGCTTTCTTCCAACATTTGATAATAAATGTCAGTCAACTTGAATTCCGGCATCTGCTGGGGCTCATGGGTAATGAGTTTGAATTCTGCCTCGTAATAGCCGCGACGAATACGTCGCACATCCATATAGAACACGGCATGGTTCATTTTGCGGGCAATGCGCTCAGTGCCTGTCAACACAGGAGTGTCGTGGTGCAGGAAGTCTACCCAGTGGTGAATATTGGTCCAATAAGGTTTCTGGTCAGAAATATAGCCGATGACTACGGGTTGGCCCTGCTGACGGAATTGCAACAGCTTGCGCAGAGTGTCATTCATGGGAATGCAGAGGGCTCCTAAACGCTGGCGCAAACGCAGAAACAACAAATCGGCAACCGTATTTTCCAAAGGGTGATATAATTGTCCGCACTGTGCCTTGGGCGTTACCCATAGGGGTAGCGAGGTGATCCACTCCCAGTTACAATAGTGCCCCAGATAGACGGCGCACGACTGTCCTTCATGGACGCACTCGTCAACTAATTCCGTACCCTTGAAAACCAGTCGTTTCTTCAGGTTCTTCTTGCTAATACTCATCAGTTTTACACTCTCTGCCAGATAGTCGCCCAGAAAGTGATAGAATCCTTTTTCTATTTGTAGCAGTTCCTTTTCGGTCTTCTCAGGGAATGATGTCTTGAGGTTGCTTCTAACCACCTTCTTTCTGTATCCAATCAGACGATAGACAATGATGTAGAGTAAGTCGCTTAGCAGATAGTGTACCCACAGCGGCATCAACGACAGCAAATACCATCCACATAGTGCCAACCGATATGCCATGTGCTTCAGCGTCTTGTATCTTTCCTTATTATATCCCATTGACTTGTTGGTGTTTCTTGTTCATTCCGAAGAAGCGGCGAATCTTCTCCCATGGTGTCAGATGCCATGAATGAGCACACATGTGGATGGCGTAACTGTTTTTCGTCACCTCATGTTTGTTGCCTGCAAAAGTCTCTGACGGATAGATGTGGATGCGCCCTGGCAACTGCTGGTCGATGTCTTTATAGATAAAGCCTTTTGACTCTGCCACCCTTGCATAAATATAAGGTGAGAGTACATTAGTGCACAGGGTTCCGTCTTCATTGACAAAGTGTTTGTCCTGATACCAGTCGAGCACTTCCTTGACGAAAGGACTCCCTACTTCGGCTCCCATGACGGCAGCCTGTATCTGGATGCCCTCTATGAATATATCTGCAGTACGGTGGCCATCAGTGTCGATATATTGCATGGAGCCACATTTCTCTATCTGGATGGGGTGATACTCCATACTTGAGAAGAAGGCATTGTCCAGAAAATCATCAAATCGCTTGAGCAACACTACGTCAGTATCCAGATAAATACCCCCCTGCGTATAGAGGGCATACATGCGGATATAGTCGGCAGCGAAGGCCCATTTTCGGGCTTCATAAGCCTCCTTGACGTACGGTACCGAGTTGATATCAAAATTCTTGGTACTCCAACGAATGATTTCATAATCTGGATGTGTCTTCTGCCACGTATCCATGCACTTCCTAATCTTCTTGGGAAATGGGTTATCACTCAGCCAGCAGTAGTGTATCTTCTTTGGAATCATCTTGATTTTTATTTCATTCAGCTGCAAAGATAGTGAAAACACAACAAATTACCAAGGAAAAGGAAGTTTTCTATCAGAAAAAAGCCAAGATATTGTTTTTTTTCGTACCTTTGTCCATCATTCACTTAATTTGGTTGTTCATGGCAGATACAATGGTACTCGTTGTCCACGTACGGGGACAGGAAGAGCGCAGGAAGTTCATACAGGAGCAGTTAGACCGGCAGGGACTTCCATTCCATTTTATTTTGGATGGCAATATAGAAGACCTTACGCCAGAGGTTCTTGACCGTTATTTTGTGCATGATGGCAAGCCCGATACAATGTACGGGCCATTTCCACGTACCAGTTGTGCCTACAAACATCTGTTGGCCACACAGTATATCCTTGACCATCAGCTGGAAGGGGCGCTCATCATAGAAGACGATTTGCGCTTCTATCCTCACTTTCGGCTCATGTTTGCCAAAAGCATGGAAGAGTGTGCCCTACGCTATGCGGGCCAACCTGTTATCATCAACTACGAGGAGAGTAGCCTCTTGTTCGTACCCAGGAGCAGACGTGTGAAGGGACAATTGCTCTATCCTGCTGACAGAGACCGCTATGCCGGTTGTTATTATTTGAGCCGTCAGGCAGCACAGGTCATTATGGACTATGTGACTGGGCACAAATCTGATACAACCAGCGACTGTTTGCATTGTCGGCTCATCAAGTGTGGACAGTTGTTATCGCTTTGGAGCCACCCTTGCTTGGCCTGCCAGTGCAGTGCTGATGGCTCCATGCCGACTACTATTCCTACCAAACCACGTCCCTATAAGCGTTTGAAGTGGTTCTATAAGCGTATTTACAAACATCTTCTATATTATTTTAGATAAGAGATGGACCAAAGGAAAATATATTATATGCTGCATAGTGGTAAGAATAGCAATCTGAAATACTATCTTCGAAGCTATTTGAGAGAGTACACTCCAAAGGTGTTTTCACAAATGCAGCTCGGACATCAACTTGAGAAGATAGAGAGTCGTCCGGACAGAGACTACATCTATCAGCGTGCAGACTACTATTGTAAGTTGTCAGCCGATAGTACCTTCGACCAAAACCAGTGGGACGAGAAGGCCATCCGTCTGCGTGACCAAGAAGTAACTGGACAGAAAACTTATTATTTCGATTCCATGGAGTATGCCCGCTACTTCAATCAGGAACTGCGTTGGATACTTGACGCAGGCGACAAGCCTTATGTGGCTCCAGAACCCGCGATAGTCAAAAACCGTCCCATCGTTGAACACAATGAGAATTCCGTTATCTTGAATCTTGACAAGAACCGCCATTTCCTCTTTGTTGATGATCGGAAGAAGTGGCGCGACAAACTCAATAAAGCCATTTTCCGTGGTGACTTAGGTTCTCGTAAGGAGAATCGCGACCGTTTTATGCTGCGATGGGTGGGTACCCCTATGGTGGATGCAGCTTCTACGAATTGCCCAGAGAATCACCCAGAATGGCAAAAAGCCAAGATGACCATCGGAGAGCATTTGGACTATAAGTTCATCATGTCGCTCGAAGGCAACGATGTGGCATCAAACTTGAAATGGGTGATGTCGTCAAACTCCATTGCTGTTACGCCACGTTTGACGCAGGAAACCTGGTTCATGGAGGGTACACTCAAGCCTAACTACCATTATATCGAGGTGAAAGATGACTTCTCCGATTTGGAGGAACGGTTGACCTATTATATTGAGCACCCAGACGAGGCTGAGGCCATCATCCGCCATGCTCATGCGTATGTAGAGCAGTTTCGTGATCGTGAACGGGAAAAACTGATATCGCTATTAGTGTTAAAAAAGTATTTCGAGGTGACCAACGGACACTATCAATAACTGATTGGAGATGCAACAGGACATGATAATAGGATTTGATGCCAAACGGCTGGTGCGCAACAGCACGGGATTGGGCAACTACGGGCGGACACTGGTCAACGATTTGGTGGCTGCCAGTAGTGATGACTGGCATTTCCGGCTCTACGCACCTGACGAAGGACGGTCAGACTTACGCGCGAAGGTTTCCTCCTCGCCAAGAATAGCATGGACTTACCCTGAGGCCAGTTTGAGTTTCCAACGTTCGTTGTGGCGTATCGGGAAAGGCATTATCCGTGATATGCAGCATGATGGAGTGCGGCTATTTCATGGTCTGACGGGCGAACTGCCCCGAGGGCTGAAAGCATCAGGCATTAAGAGTGTAGTAACTATCCACGACCTGATTTTCCTACGCCATCCGGAATACTACCATTGGCTCGACGCAAAGATATATGCCTGGAAGTTTCGCTATACCTGCTGGGAGGCTGACCGCATCATAGCGATTAGTGAGCGTACAAAGCAGGATGTGATGGAACTGGGTGGAGTCCCTGAGGAAAAGATTGAGGTGGTCTATCAAAGTTGTGCCCCTAAGTTCAAGGCCCTGTTACAAGAGGAAGTCCTCCAGCAGGTCCGACAGAAGTACAGGCTTCCGCAGCGCTTCCTGTTGAGTGTGGGAACTATAGAGCGCAGGAAGAACCTGATGTTGGCTGTCAAAGCACTGGACTTGCTCCCTGCGGATGTTAATCTTGTGGCGGTAGGGCGACAGACGGACTATGTGAAGGAGTTTCCCAAGAACAGTCGTATTCACTTTCTGAATGGAGTCAGTGACGAGGAACTGGCAGCCCTCTACCAATTGGCAGAAGTGTTTGTCTATCCTTCGCGCTACGAAGGCTTTGGCATTCCCATCATTGAGGCTATTCATAGCGGTCTGCCCGTTGTGGCCTGCACAGGATCGTGTCTTGAAGAGGCTGGGGGACCCGATAACCTTTATGTAGGTCCTGATGCTGTAGAGGATTTTTCAAATGCCGTCCGGCAGGTGTTGGCAGGGGCTGAAAGCAGGGATGAACGTATACGACGCAGCCGAGCGTATGTCCGTCGCTTCGAAGGTCATGATGTGGCCGGGCAGGTGATGCATATTTACCAGGATCTGTTAGGCTCACGATAGTCTTTGGTGCACATCTCCCATACTAGTTTCATCCAGATGATAACCACGGGCAGAGCTTTCAGCGAGAAGGCTCTAATCCAGTAGGTCCTGATATATGCAGGGAAGATATCGGTGCAGGAGAGTGAAGTCAGAAAGAAGCAGAAAATCAGCAGGTAAAGGTCAAGGCGACTGCGCTTCCAAGGCACGGCAATGTACCAGATGGCTACACCTAACATGGCGATGATGTAACTGCTGTTTTCGGAGCCCGTACTCAGGATGTTGACTATCATCAGCACCAGTGCCAGACACATGAGTTGGAACGAGTGCGAACGGTATTGTTTGAAGCGAAGCCAGGGTAGGGCACTGTAGACCATGGCGGGGATAATAATCCATAGGTCATTCCATGTTGACACCCACCAATTGGTGGCATCGTATTGCTTTCCTGCGCTCTCAAAAACCTCATAGTAAGCAGGCAGCCCGGCTGTGACAGCATAGCCAATCTTGCGCACCATGCCCAGCAGACTGATGTTCTGGAAGTCGGAGAGCATGTTTTCGTCTGCTTTCTCTGACAGGCATTTGAACCATTCCGCATATTGGCCCAACTCATACTCAATGCCAAAGAAAGGCATCGGCAGTGCAATGAGTACTACCGTCCAGACCATCAGCCACATCACGAATTTGGGCTTACTCTTGGCGAAGAAGAAAAAAGCCAGACCAACGATGCCGTATAGTTTAACCAGTGTACCTAACACAATCCAGAAAGCTGCCCACATATCTTGACCACGACGAATGGCAGTATAGGTGAGTAGTATCATGGCTGCTGTGGCCACATTGAATTGCGACATGCCCAAGGCATTGAGCATCTCATGGGCTGTCAGCCAAATGACAACCACCTGTTGCTCTACGGTGAGTGTACTTTTCCTAATGGCCCACCAAAGAAACAAGGCTAAGGTCAGGTGCCACAAGGCTACGCCTACCCAAATCGACGGGATGACGGCAAAGGGAGCCATGATGAGGCTATAGATAGGGCCATAGTGGTTTACGTCATAGTGGTCTCCGTGACTTTCAAAAAGACTTTTTCCTTCAAGGGCGTGCCAGAAAGTATATTTATAGATAAGGTAATTATTGAAGTTGTGCATGTGAAGACCAATGGAAATGATGACCATCAGCATCCACAGCGAGAACATAGTTCGTTTGTCACGCCAAAAAGGCAACTGGAATATTTGGGTAAATTTATTCATCAGGCTTGATCTTATTAAATGATTTTTCGGAACCAGTAGTCAAAGGGCTTGAAATCAGAAAGTTCAAGACCGCTGGTACAGACCTGATCCATTCGGCAAAGTGGAATGTCACGATACATCGCCGCTACCAGTGAGTATGTGCTGGGTGGACCGATGATGAAGTCGCATTCAGACAGCATGAACAAATCTTCCACCGCATTGCCGCCCAGGAGATGAATGCGAACGCGAGATCCGGTGTCTTGTAGAAGTGCCTCGAATTTGGCTGCAGACACCTCAGGGGCGTTGGTAGAAAGAAATACGTCAATGTCCTGTTCTGATTTCAGCGCAGCGAATTGTTTGATAAAATCGGCATAGACAGCATCGTTATAGCAATAGATTCCGTCTTTCCACACCGCATAATCGCCACGGCGGATGTGTACGCCTAATTTGAGCCCCGTCCATTCTTTCATCTTGGTCCTGACAGGCTCCGTATATGACGGGTCGATGGTAAACAGATGGCATATTTCATCACGATATTTCAAGAACAGGTCATAGTATCTCACATACCATCCACTGACCACAATATGCTTGTGGCGTAGCATCTTTTGTTCCAACGCTTCTGTGTCACAGTCGTCGTGCTTGAAACTTGCTGTTGGCAACAGTTTAACGGCTGCCAGAAATTTTGCCAGCACATAGAGGGGGAAACTGACGTACGGGGAGTGGGTAATCTGGAAATACGGATACTTGTAGCTGAAGCGCATCGACATCACCTTACGGCCATGCTCCCGCCCCCAGGCATAAACATGGGCAAACTGCAACAGATTGTTGCACATCTGGCTTTTGTCTCTTGCGAATATCATTCGATGATTTTTGAATGCAAAGGTACAAAATAATTTTCACTCGCCTTCTACTGTTAGGTAAGAAAAGTCAGTTTTTATAGTAAAATCTTTGGTAATTGCAGAAAAATCAGTAATTTTGCAGAAAACAATGCATTGACCTTTATGAATATTGTCTATTTTGTAATTGGTGGTAACACCGTGATACACATGCAGGTGGGCTTTTCTTTACGCACCATTCTTGCACAGGCCAGTGACGACGATACGGTTTATGTAGTGACGGATACCCCTACGATATATAGCGGTTTGAATCGTGTTGTCATCCTGCCGATCACTCAAGAGCGCATCAAGGAGTGGCGTGGAAAGCACGATTTCTTCTGGCGTGTGAAGATTAAAGTGTTACAACACATTGCACAGATGTCACCCGAAAAGTCCATGATGTATCTCGATGGTGACACTTTTCTGCACGGAAATCTGGCCGACATCAAGGCCCTGCTGGCTGACGGCTGTGGGTTGATGCACTTGGACGAGGGATGTCCTGGCGATATGAAACAGAAATCGCTCAGCATGTGGCAAACCGTGAACGGTAAAACGTATGCTGGTATAACCATAGGTCGTCAGCACCATATGTGGAATGCCGGCGTAGTTGCTATACCTGCAGCCCAGGTGGTAAAAACTACAGATTTGGCACTGGCAGTCTGTGACGGGATGCTTGACGACGGTTCTGAGCCGATAACGGTTGAGCAATATGCTTTGTCGATAGCCTTGAAGGAGAGTTCAAGACAAATGGTTGAAGCCAAACGATGGATAGGTCATTATTGGCATTATAAATACTTTTGGTGTCGTTACATTGCAGATTTCTTTGTCCAATCCTATCGTGAACGCAGCACTCTGGAGGAGGAATTGCAGCGTATAAGGCATACGGACCTGAAAGGGGTACACAGGCGCATATTGTTAAAACGTACCTTCGCAAAACTGGTTGGAAAGCCCTATTAAGTGGTCTTAAAGAGCCAGCCGAAAACCAACTAGGTCACGTCGGCGGCGCTGGTCGTAGAAGTAGCGATTCGTCGAACGACAATAGCGTGGACTACAGTCATAGCCACCACCACGAATAACACGGAAATTGCTGGATGGTTTGCTGGTGGGTGTTTTCCGATACCAGTCCTCACACCATTCCCATACGTTTCCTGACATATCATAAAGTCCTAATTCGTTGGGCTTGAACTG
>OCVV010918151.1_pt1 | contig 13648 bp, 14 predicted proteins | sample 1539721 | NCBI WGS metagenome assembly OCVV01 (sample SAMN02144230, study PRJEB22623) | gut metagenome | biome: sheep rumen | host: Ovis aries | place: New Zealand
CATGAATTTTATCGCACCGCCGCCTGTCTGATTCTTATGATCGAACCATGTGCTGCCTTGCATAGTTATGCTGTCATGTCTTCCGCTTCCATCTGTATATATGAGCTTGTACTCACGTCCTGCACGTTCCAGTTTTTCACCACGCATACGCAGAAATTCAGCAAGTTCTACGCTGTTTGCCGTCTGTTTCTGTTCTTCTGTGAATGGTATGTAGGGCATAGGTCACCTCCTTTGATCTGTCATACACTCACCACCGTCCATATGTACATTGGCGCAGTCAGTGAAAACAGCAGACAGAAAAACAGTATCGCTATGGGGCCCCATTCAAGCTGTCCGTGTTTGCGGTAATCACTGTATGCCATAGCTATCTTAACAAAAAGCAGTACTACCAGTATTACGTCTATAACAGGGAATACCACGTTATTTACTATGCTTTTGATCTGGCTTTTTGCAGAATTCCATGTACTTGTTACTGCACCTGCAACATCGCCCTCTGCGTGAGCGGTAATAACAGCGATATTCATGATCGCCGCAGCTTCTGCGATACCGCAGACAAGCCTTTTTCTGAAGTTTTCTGTCAATCTATCAGCCTCCATTCGTTTCTGTAAGTTTACCCGTCAGGATAGTTCTTGCATTCTGAAATTCGTATGAACAGGTCGAAAGGGAAATGAACCTGTCCTCGTCTGAATATGTGATCTCACGGCTTACTGCGGAGCAGTCGAAAATATGCGGTATCCATTCGCTTAATGAAATTCCGCCGTCATAAAGAAGATCTTTCCAGCCTGCTTTGGCACATGAGAAGAAATCTATCCTGTATACTGTTTCGGGAGTTGCGAGCCAGCCGTATTTATGAGCCTCAAAATAGCTTTCTTCGCTGTATTTCGGTATATCCGCAAACATTGAACCGTTTCGCATATTATGGGAATACAGGATATTTATGGGATTCATGAAACGGCCCTCACATCGGCAGTCAAGAAATACCGAGCCGGCTTGCAAACTGCTCCCGTCAAATGCGTGATTCAGATAATAGTCATTGTCATTGCAGCGCATAACAGGCTCATCTATGGAAGTATCAGGAATGTAGAGCCAGCCTATGCAATCAGGATATGCACTTTGAAGTGCCTGAACTGAATCAATAAGACTTTGCCTTACATTATCAGGAAGTGTATCTGATGCGGATATTACAGGTATTTCTCCAGCTTCTGTTTCAGTTGCGGCTTCACTATTTGTATCTTTTAATGCGGATGTTTCAGTTATCAGGTCAGAAGTTATCTTATCAAGTTCATTCCTGACTGCCAGAGTCGGTTTGTACTTGATCATGGAATCCTCTATGTGTTTCTGCGCCACATCATCGTGGAAATATATGAGCGCACCTCCAAGAAGGAGGGCGGCTGAAACAGCCGCCAATATGCAAAGCTTTCCTCTTTTAGTCATCGCTATCACCCTCGATAAAGTCGGGGCAGAGTGCCGCAAGTTCACGCTCCCTGTGTTCATATTCCGATTCTTTTTTTCTGCATTTATGAGCTGCATAGAGCAGACCTGTCACGCCAAGGATAAGCATAACAAGCCCCACAGGGCTTCTGCCTGCATCACCTGTCATAGGAGTTGTGGGAACTGTAGGTGTAACAGGTGTCTCCTTTTTCGTCTCGTCAACAGGACGATTTTCTGCGGTGATCTCGGCTACATCTCCGTCTTCACCGATAACAACGGGATACAGCTCATCAGATAAAACATATCCTGTGGGAGATTTTGTCTCCTTTACGATATACTCGCCGTATGGGATATCGCTGAAGCTGAATCGTCCTTCCTCATCTGATTGCGTAATACAATATGCACTTTCCTCTGTGAACTCTGTTTCATCACTTCTGAAAAGACCGAATACAGCCTTTTCGAGCGGTTCGCCGTTTTCGTTGATCTTCATACCCATGATATCTCCACGCTTTAATTTATTGTGGAAAGTTCCGCAGTCAATGTCAACGGACGGATGTGTCTGCCCCGTGTATTCAAAGTTTACAAGATACTTCTCGCCGTCCAGAACATAACTTTCATCTGTTGATATTTCCTGCACATAGTAACGTGAAAACGGGAGCTTCTCTGTAAATTCTGCGGTCATGTCATCATTGAGTCCTATTTCTGCGATAAGGCCGTTTTCGGGGATAGATGTACCGTCAGCGGCGGTAATATCCTCTGCGGCGAACAGACCGAATCTGACATTCCTGTACTCATTTTTCATGCCTGTGCCGAAAGTTCTGTCGCTTTCCATACTCTTTGAAAAGCGGATATTTATTCGCTGATATTCATTATTCATGGTGCAGTTGACTGCATCATTCACTGCGATATCCTGCCCCGAATATGTCAGCTCTGCGAACTTGCTTTCTTCATTTACAACATATCCGTAAGGCGCAGATATTTCCTTTATTTCGTACTTTCCGAGATACAGCGGCTCTGTTTCGGCATATCCGCTTTCATCGGTTATTATCGTATCAACTGTATCACCGCCTGCGGCCCTCAGAGTTCCGTCTGCTGTATAAATATCCTCTGCTGCAATTATCTCAAATACTGCATCTTTAAGTCCGCATTTCTCAAAAACAGGCTTGTATACAGGCGGATCCACCACAAGCTCGTCCTCACAGTATGCCGATGAAACAGCTTCCACCGTTCTGAAAATATCGCCTGTTTTAGTGACCGAAATACGGCCTTTCTGAGCTGTATCGTTCTTAGTCACCTTTATGATCTTTTCCTCTGCATTGTCTGCGGAAACGGTAAAAGGAACAGGTGTGCTGTCAAGGACGTATCCTATAGGGGCCTGTACCTCGACAAGGGAATATTCGCCGTATGTCAGCGTTTCGGGAGTTATGAGGCAGCCCTCGTTATTGGTATAGAATGTATCTGTTCCAAGATCGACTATTTCTCCGTCAGCATTGTATATCTGAAATCCTGCGCCCTCATACGGAATAGTCCTGCCTGTTTCGGAATCAGCCTTAATGATCTGAATATAGCTTGTGAACGGCTTATCATTGAGTATATATTCATATGTTTTGCCGTTTTCAATGATATTCACATCAAAATCTGCTGCATATTCCGCATCGTTCACAGTCTTTGTCTGATGTACGGTATATGTACCGTATGGCATATCTTTTGTTTCTGCAAAGCCGTTTTCGTCGGTGACAAGGCGGTCACGCTCGGATTCATTTGCGCTGTCATAACTGCCCGATGATTTGAGGAATATCTCAAACTCAGCGCCGCTTTCAAGGTTTTCAACGGTATTTTCATCATTATCGCTGTGCTTTACTATGGATATATTACCCTTGATGACATTTTCATCAACGCTCATTTCAACAGCATTTGCTTCAACTTTGTAATTGTCAGGCTCAGCGCCTACGCTGTATATTTCATCATTGAGCTGATATCCCTGAGATGGAGTCAGTTCCTGAAGGGTATAGTTTCCGCAGGGATATTCATCTGTCTTGAAATATCCGTTCTCATCGGTAGTATACTGTGCAACTCTTTCTCCGTCACGGTACAGACCATATACCGCACCTGCAAGTGAAGCATTGCCCTGAGCTGTGCCGTTTTCACTGTCTTCCTTGATTACTTCTGCAGTAAACTTCTTCAGCCTGTTTTCAAATGTCACCTCAACAGTTTCATTTGCATCAAGTGTTGTTTTCTGCTCGTCAGGGACAACGTATCTCACAGGCACATCCTTCTCGCTGATAGCATAAGTAATAGGAGCATTATTGCGGTCGAATACAGGAATATCCGCAAGTATCGCTGTTCCGTCCGCACCTGTTGTCAGTGTGTATGTCTCACCGCCGCCTGTGACCGTGAACGTTCTGTCGCCATTCTGTCCGTCTTCTGATGTCTTGTTTATCCTGATAGTTCCGTTTGGACTTTTCTTCACTTTATCCTGTGTGATACGGAAAGCATACATATTCATGGCAGTAGCCTTCTTACCGTCTGTCCGATTGTTTATAACGCATCCCTGAGAGCCGTTTGACTCGATACGCCAGTGAGTTCCGCCCTCACCGCTTCCGTCGCCGACAGTTCTGTCATTAATGTATGAAGCATCAACACCGATATTCAGCAGATAATCAACAACCTCCTGACGGCTGTCAAATTCACCCATATATATCCATGAGTGGTCTTCTCCTGCGAGGTTGTCAGCGATCACGACTGAGCCTGCGGTTATAGTTGAACCGTCAGCGCATTCCCAGTATGGGCGCTCGGTGTAGGGGATATTTTCCTTTTCTACCTCTATCTTTGAAGATATACCGCTGTACGAGACTGTACAGTTATCATTCACCGACAGCCAATGGGGAGTATCAACAGGAACGGGATTGTTCCAGGAAAAACCGCTTGTTGAGTAGCCAAGATGTGTCAGCGTGTAATAGATAAGGCCTGAACAGTCAACGCCCTGACTGCGTACAGTTTCCAATGACAGCGGACTATAGCTGTCCTGATAGTAGGCACCTGTATAGCCCTTAAATCCCCATCCGTAGGGAGAACCAAGAAGTGTTGCCGCCTGAGCGATCACTTCGTCGGCAGTAGGGAAAGCCACGTTTTCTTTTGTAATATCGGCATTTGCAGCATAGCTTACTGTGTTGCCGATAACAGAAACGGCGCAGAGACTTGCCATTATCCCTGCGCCGAATTTCTTTATTCTGTTTTTGATATTCATGATATTACTCCTGTTACATTGTCATTGATATTGTTTCTTCCTCTGTCATGTCCTCGGACTCCTCTTCATCGAGGTCTTCTTCCATGTCCTCGGACTCTTCTTCATCGAGGTCATCGTCCATGTCCTCGTCTTCGGATTCTTCTTCATCGAGGTCATCGTCCATATCCTCGTCTTCAGACTCTTCCTCATCAAGGTCATCGTCCATGTCCTCATCTTCGGATTCTTCCTCATCGAGGTCAGCGTCCATATCCTCGTCTTCGGATTCTTCTTCACCGAGGTCTTCATCTAAGTCTTCCTCCTCAGTTTTTACCTGATCATTTCTCAGTGCCTGATCTCTGTTCAGCTCTGCTTCCACCAGACCGAGGACAAATTCCTTCTGTGTCATATTATGACGGTGAAGGTAATCCTTCAGACGCTGAAACATATCCTCGGGCATCTGAAATGCCATCGTTCTCATCGGCCCCATGTTTTTCACCTCCATCGGCTGAATTTTCGGGTGCAGTTCATTATACAGCGCCTGCGAAACGAACTCAGCCATTGTCATTCCGTTGGCTTCTATGAACTGCCTGATCTCTGCGTGTAACTCTGCATCTATCTTGACGGTGATGCCTTTCTTTTCATCTGCCATTGCTTTCACTCCTCAAATAATTTATAATCGCATTTTCTGCGAGCTCATCCGCTGTAACTCCCAGCAATACAGCCATTTCTTCCAGCTGCTGTGCAAGGGGAGACGGGATAAATACTTCTTCTTTCATTTCTGCCTCCTATGTCAGTGAGATATCCTCGGCCTGTTCTTCCGTTTCTTCCTGCATCCCTGCAATTTCCTCATTGGTCATGTAAATAAGCGGATATCTGAACATTTCCGTATATTCGTTTATCTGCTTATCAGTAAGTGATACTTCGATCCCCTCGCCGTACCTGTTCTCGCCATTGCCGACCACCATGAAAGTACCGTGGATTATCAGTTCTCCTGCCTTCCTGTTTGGTTCATATCCTTTCAGCAGAAATTCCTCATCGCAGTAAATGAGTGCATTATCATCCCGTGCAAAATACACAGGCTCGATAAGGCCGCCCACAACGCTCTGCTTCGCTTGCAGTTCATCACGTATCTCTGCGGTATATGGTTCTTTTCCGCTTTCTATTATGAGAACTTTCAGTATATCGCTTCGGTCTGCCTTTTCGATATCAAAGTCTATCTTCTGAAAGCCGATCTTGTCACAGTAATAGAAGCCCTTTTTATCTCCGCTGCATATCTCAATAACATCGGATACCGAAAGGGAATGGCCATAATATCCGGGAGGATGCTTGTTATTACAGAGTGCAAAAACGCTTTCAAGGTCTGAGCAGTTAACTGTACCGCCGTATACCTGACGATATATTTCAGGTCTGATCCCGCCTTTTTTCATTGCTTCATCATAACTTCCGAATATCACTTTTTCACTATCCCTGATGTCATTAATCTGAAACACACGTATCTGCATTTTCGGAGAAGTGAAGCTTTCAAGACGTTTCTTTGCCCACTGCGGAAGCTGCTCCTTGTCAGCAACTCCCACAAAGTCATTCCTGTAAAAATAGCAGTTCTCGCCGTCTGCAAGGAATTTTCCGTAAACCTTGCTTCCGAGTTTATCGGGCTTACAGCCGAATCCGCTCATAGCATAGAAATACTGAAAATACGGCTTTCGGAAATCTTCCATAAGAGCGGACGGCTTCAGTATCAGCAGCTTTTCCGTATAATCCCTGTCATCGGGGATACAGCTGTTTTTATCAAGAAGTCCCGGTTCATTCTGCATCATCAAAGTCCTCATATGGTCTGTTGTAATCATCAAGGGGACAGCTTCCGCATTCATGGCGTTCACAGATATCCATTATCATATCTGTAGGAAGTTCAGTCGTTCCTGCTTCAGTCCTGATAACATCGGCGGATATATTATCCTTTCCTACAGTAACGAAGATAACATTATCGGTATCGTTTTCACGGTAAGCGCCTTTCAGGATAACATTTCCGCTGTCGTCAACATATCCCATTGCATAGATCATTTTATTCATAATTATTTCCTTCCTCGTCATCGTCAAGAAATGACAGCTGACGGTCTGAGTTTCGTCTTTCGGATGTATCATAGTTGCTGATAAACAGTTCATGATATTCAGCGCCGTTTTCATATCTCAGCGCAAGATTGTTTGCTCTTGTTATTTCCTCGATGTAGATACCGGGGATATCCCACAGCTTTCTTATCTCAGGGCAGTCGTTGTATGAAACAAGGAACTTGCCCTCGCATTCAAGCAGTGTATCTCTCAGTCTTTCATGGTCTTTCCTTGAAAAGTCCACATCATTGTAAAAGCTTTCAGTTGAGTAATATGGCGGATCGCAGTAGAAAAAGCTTTCGGGTCTGTCGTACAGCTTTATCAGTTCCTCAAAATCCCTGTTTTCCACAGCCACGCTCTGAAGCCTTGCTGCTGCCCTTTCGATAAGCGGAAATTTACTCCACATGGGTTCAGGTCTGCAGCAATACTGATCTGTTTTATGGCCGTAGCTGAAACGAATGAGATAGTAGAACTTAGCTGCTCTGTCATAGTCGTGGAACTTCCCGAATATTCCGCTTTTGCGCTGCTTAACTATCCTGCGGAAATCATCACGGGCATTTATCATATATTTCAGATAGTGTATGAGTTTTCCCGGATTCTTCCTGACGCACCTGTAAAGGTTTACAAGATTTCCGTTGGCATCATTGAACACCTCGAACTTCTCAGGCGTCTTATGGAACAATACCCAGCCTGCACCTCCGAAAACTTCAATATACCGCCCGTAGTCAAGCGGAAAACGTATCAGTATATCATCACGGAGAGATTTCTTCCCTCCGATCCATGACATGAAACTATTCATACATCTCCTTCCCGCCGCAGTCTGATGTTACAGATCGCCGGGAACAGAAAAAGCCGCCTGCATGGAACATTTCTGTTCCCGGCAAGCGGCTTAAAAATTATTTTTCTTTGCCTGAAAACAGGCCAGTATCAGTCCTTTCTTAGTGGTATAGTCCGCCGCATTGTCAACGGCAGTGCAAAGTTCGCAGTAGGTTCTGTGAGGCAGATATTTCTTAGCGTTTTTCAGCATTGAAGAAATATCACCTTTCAGTTTTACGCTTGCTTGTCTTTGTTTTTTCGATGTGTGCATACAGCCTCCTTTCTCAAAGAGTATCAGGACGTATCCATATTTAATTCCTCCCTTTTCGCTCTGATATCGCTTTTCAGCTGAGCCGTCGCTGGTTTTGAAATCTATATGATTGCTCCGCCAATTAACTCTTGAAGAAATATTGCGACGGACTGACAAAGAAAGACAAGGAAGAAAGCTGAAGGAATGCTGTTGCATTTCAAGACTTTCTGACGCAGTATTTCGCTGTCAGGACAAGCAAGAAAATTCAAGAGTTAGTTGGCGGAGCAATAACATCAGTTTTTATAACTGCTGGGATAAGCTGTTTTCTTCGGAATCTGCATACAATTCTTCTTCCGTGCATGGCTCAATGTATTCCGTTATAATGCCGAGTGCTTCATCATAGCTATGAGAAGATGTCACTCGGTCGTACATCTCTTTTGCTTCATCAGCCATGTCATTGCTTTTCAGAGTTTTTGAAGCGATACCGAGAATATTGTAGATATTCCCGTTTGCTCCGATAATCGGACACATTGGCTTTTCTTTCATTTACATCATCTCCATTTCTTCTGACTGTTCCTCTGGACATTTATGTTATCATCTTCTTAAAAAACAAAAAACGCCATCAAATATTCAATGGCGTTTCCTGATGAATCAGTATTATTTTATCTCATATTTTTCTATCATACAAGTATGACCTTTTTTTTCGTCGTAGTTAATACCGACAAGTATTATTTCGGGCGAATACTCTGATACTTTATGAATATAGTTATTATTCTTTATCTGTTGTATTGCTTCTTCCGCAGAATGTCCTTTTTTCAGCTCGATTATTAACGCAGGCAACGTTCTTCCGATTCTTGGAATGAACACAAGATCGGCAAAGCCTTTTCCGGTAGGAAGCTCTCTATGAAGAATATAGTCCTTTCTTGCTGAATAATATGATATCGAAAGCACACAGGCAAGTGAGTTTTCGTCGTTATACTGCAATATTGAAGTATTATCACTGTGGCTGTCCGATATAAGCTGTGCAACTCTTTCAGCATCGCAGTTGAGAGTTGACTGAAGGAGTTCATCCGAAACTTTCAGTGATCTCGACACCTCAGCCCAATCCTTATTGCGTATCGTACTTGCAAACTGCTCGGACACCTCATAATTGGGTATCGCTACTTCATTTGTTTCTGAATCAAAAGTCAGATAACCGAGATGAACAAGAAGCGTCAATACATCATCCTGCGAATTGAATGTTACCATATCATTATTGAAGGTCGAAGGATCAATTTTTTTCTTTTCTCCTGCAATGAGTTTTATTACAGTGTCCCTCAAACCATCATCGTTTCTGAAAATAAATTCTTCAAGTGCTTCGTAGTTCTCGGTCGAAGTCCAGTAATTCTTGAAAGTACCTCTTGTAAGGGCTTCTACGACTGATTTCGGGTTGTATATAGATTCGCCGTCAACCGTATATCCGTCATACCAGCGCTTGACTTCATTGAAATCTTTCTTGTACTCTTTGCAAAGCTTTATTACCTCGTTTTCAGTAAAACCGGTAAATTCCTGTATTGGAACTGCATTTGTCATTGCGATCTCTGTGAACATATTGAGTGCTGAATGCTTTCCATATTTTTTTATCGGGAGTATTCCCGTCATATACGCAAGAGCAACGTAACTTTGATCTTTCATTATATCCCTTAAAAAATCAAGATACTTCTCCTGAGATTCCTTCTCATTTTTAAGTTCTCTGAATATACAGTCCCACTCATCTATGATAAATATAAATGGGATTTTAAACTGAGCGAAAGCTTTATTCAAAACGTTAAGCAGTGTCTTTCTTCTTGGCATATTCAAATCAGGATACTGTTCAATAACTTCGTCAATAATATCATCGGATATGAATTGTATCATTTCGTCAATATTTTTTGATTCTCCAAGAAAGTTTACCATATTAATGTGAATCACATTATATTTATTCAGATGCTTTTCAAAACAAGGATCAGCAGATATCTTATACTTGCTGAACATTTCTTTTGAGTCACAGCCTCTGCTGTAATATGCTGCAAGCATATCTCCAGCCATAGACTTTCCGAATCTTCTGGGGCGGCTGACACATATAAACTGCTGCTCGGTGTTAAGCACTTTGTTTGTATATTTTATAAGTTCTGTCTTATCAACATAAATTTCGGAATTAAGTGCTTTCTGAAAATCTATGTTATCAGGATTAAGGTATATTCCCATGAACAATACCTCCTTATTGTTTTTCTTACTCTCATTATACCTTATCTCCGCACAAAAATCAACTGTTTTGGGAAAATAGGCGTTTTCACTGCTTTTAAGACAGCTCACTTCATTTCCATTTCTTCCGCCTGTTCCTCAGAATAGTCGGTATTCGTGTATTCCTCAAGGGTCGCAGTATCGCCTGTGTAGCTGTAGTCATTCTCATCAACGAATCGGCTGTGCCAATAATCGTCCATTGCAATTTGTTCCTTGCAGATTATCGTTCCCCAGTGATTGACCATCACAGAAGGCTTTATTTCACATATTTCGCCTGTGCAGTCATCATCGTGTCTTACATCATATGCATACAGGGCCTAGGGTACGGTACTGCGGTCAATTCTCATATTTGTGAACAGCACTGTCTGACCAAGCATTTCCATGAGCTCATAATTTTCTTCTTTCGCATTTATACTCATAACTGCGATATCCCCATTTCGGCTTCTTCCGATTCATCGATGTTTTCTTCCTGAGATATTACATGGAAGCTGTCATGCTCTATTATCAGGGACAGACTTCTTCCGTTGTCCCATTTCATGACCGCTTGTCCCATATCATCTATGTCAATAATTGTCCCTTTAGTGCCTGCAAGTATCGGCTGTGGATCGTCCATATCCTTGTCAAGCTGAATCCTTGTGCCTGACGGATATCGTCTGCGGTAATACTCCGCTGTTTTATCATTCAATCTTATCACCTCCCGAATTATCAGGGGAAACAGGTTCAATCGTCCAACCTCTGTCATAATGAAGGTAAATATATATTTTCCCCATTCTCTTTGTTCTGACAGCGATATTGCTGAGAACAGTGTTCATCTTTGTGAGAACGTCCTCCCACCAGCTGCAAAGGCTGTCCAGTTGTTGTTCTGAAAGTGTACGATAGCATTCGCAATCCAGTACAAGCATGAGCTTTTTTCCCTTTTCCTCAACTGTCGGAACAGCCGAATATATGGTGCTTTTAAACATATGCGGCAGTTCGGTAGGAGACAGCATTTCGGTAATGTTCTCGCAGATCTCATTCCTGCACTTTTTCTTTTCGCTTTCAAGCATTATCCGAAAGTCTTCACCGCCGTCCCACGGATTTTCGTATGGCGCTTCTTCTTTGACAAGCAAAGGAGAGAAAAGTTTAAGTTTCTTAAATTTCATGTTTTACCTCCTGTTACATAGCAAGCACATTGCTTTCGTTGTATTCTTCTGTTATTTCTTCGGCTAAAACCGTAAGCTCATTATCTATGGCATCACAGATGATCCTTGCAGTGCCCTGTATCTCATTCAGAAAGCGGTTGAGCTGCTCAAGCTGCTTACCATGACTCCATGATGCAATATATGGGAAACTGTACTCGCTTGTATCAAGTCCGTACCTTGAAGCCACTATATATGCCACTGATTCAGCCTGGACTTCCTTGTCACTTCTGGTAGTATCTGCTGTCGGAAGATTCTTATCGGGATCATGGAGCAGCGCATGAGCGCATTCATGTATCGCTGTCTTTACGGCTTGTGCGCCGATGAGACCTGACTGTATCACTATCCGCTGTTCGCTGTGGCTGTAATATCCCTTTGCTCCGCCCGATATGTCCTCTACGTCCACAGGAAGGCCTGTTATGCTTCTGACGGCGCTTATTACGGCTTCTACGTGTTCATCCTCGATATCCTCGTCAAGGTCGCTGACGTACTCGGGAACGGGCTCTCCGCTGGTCTGGGATACGTCAAAAACATAGACCTTTCTGAAACCGAGCGTTCTTGTCTCGGCTTCGTCCTGTTCTTCTTCGTCCTCAACATCGGACTGCTTATTCCTGAATGTCATCGGAGCGAGTATGGCTATGCCCTTTTCACCTTTGTTGATGGTTCGTCCAAGCTGTTTCCATTTTCCAAATGCCGCCACAAGGCTTGCTTCCGGTTTCTGAAGCATGATAAGAATACAATTGCCTGCGGAATAATTGGTAAATTTACTCATATACCGCAGACAATCTTTATATCTATCAGACTCAAATACAGCTTTTACTCCGTCATCGATCTTTTTGAACAGGTTCTGCATCTCCTCTCGTTTCTCCGACTTATATTCGGCTTTCTGACGGGGAGTGAGTTTTTTCTTCCATGCCAGTGCTATCGACCTCCTTTAAGGCAACACCGCACAAAGCCCACCTGACGGTTTTGTACTGAATCTGCTTGCATATTTTCCGTCATATCGCACAGAAATTCCTTGACATACGACAGTATGCCTACAGAATTTCTATACAATCTGACGATAAATCTGACTTCGCATCTTCAGCACAATCTTTGTGTGGTGTTGCCTTAATTTGATTATATATGCAAAAAAGCCGATCCTGTAAAAGATCGGCTTTGATATTATTTTGTTAACTTTTCAATTATACAGCTATAATCCTTTTTTTCATCGTAATTGATACCGACAAGCAGTATCTCTTCGTTATATTCCGAAACTTTATGCAGATAATCATTTTCCTTTATCTGCTTTACAGCTTCCTCAGCTGAATGGCCCTTTTTCAGTTCGATTATCATTGCAGGCAGACTTCTGTTTGGTCTTGGAATAAATACAAGGTCTGCGAATCCTTTGCCTGTGGCAAGTTCACGGTGAACTACATAATCTTTCCTTGCGGAATAATACGCAATCGAAAGGACGCAGGCAAGGGAATTTTCATCGTTATACTGCAAAATCGAAGTGTTTTCCTTATGGCTGTCGGATATGAGATCTGAAACTTTCTCAGCATCTCCGTTCAGTGTAGCCTCTACCAATTCCTCAGAGACCTTCAGCGACTTTGAAACTTCTGCCCAGTCCTTATTTCTTATCGAACTTGCAAACTGTTCAGCTACTTCATAATTCGGGATAGCGACTTCGTTCGTATCTGAATCAAACGTGAGATATCCGAGATGAACAAGGAGCGTCAGAACATCGTCCTGTGAATTGAACGTTACCATATCATTGGTAAATGTTGATGGGTCGATCTTTTTCTTTCCTCCTGCGATCAGTTTTATTATAGTATCACGCAGACCGTCCTCGTTTCTGAAAATAAATTCTTCCAGAGCTTCGTAGTTTTCAGTGGATGTCCAGTAATTTCTGAATTTTCCTCTTGTAAGAGCTTCAACAACGGATTTCGGATTGTAGATGGATTCGCCGTCAACGGTATATCCGTCATACCAGCGCTTTATTTCATTGAAATCGGCATTGTATTCGCTGCAAAGCTGCAAGACTTCTTTTTCGGTGAAACCTGTAAATTCCTGTATCGGAGCAGCATTGGTCATTGATATCTCAGTGAACATATTGAGCGCTGAGTGCTTTCCGTATTTCTTTATCGGCAGTATTCCCGTCATGTATGCAAGAGCAATGTAGCTTTGACCTTTGAGTATTCGCCTTAGAAAGTCAAGGTATTCGCTCTGACCTTCCGTATTTCTTTTATATTCACGGAATACGCAGTCCCATTCATCGATAACAAAAATAAACGGCACTTTTTTCTCATGGAAAACATCTGCCAGAACCGACATCAGATCATTCCAGTCAAAGCAGTTCACATCACCATTTTCTTGTTTTATCTCATATATAAGTCGCCT
>OCVV011240039.1_pt1 | contig 13647 bp, 21 predicted proteins | sample 1539721 | NCBI WGS metagenome assembly OCVV01 (sample SAMN02144230, study PRJEB22623) | gut metagenome | biome: sheep rumen | host: Ovis aries | place: New Zealand
ATAACCGAGGGGCTCGCGCCCCTCGCCGCGCTCACAAATCCTCGAGCGCGTTCTGCCATGCGAACTTCGTATTCACGTCAGGATAACAGAACCCGCCTGACAGAATACGATCCTCGCAGGACTTCAAAAATGTGCTCTTCTCGAGCGCTCTCTCGCCTGCCTTCCTGGCCACCAATCCTCCATAGACCCTCGTCTTCCCTATCTGAGCATGTCTCCCCGCCATGACCACGAATAGACGCCCGTCTGAGGCCCTCAGGATATGGAAGTATTGACTCTCTACTCTCACCGAGAAAATCGGCACGGCGGCCTTCGGAACGGGGCAGATGAAGTCCAGCTCCTCCTTCCATCCGTCGGCCCTGTGGACCTCAGCTCCGAGGAAACTTTCCACGTCCTCTTTGTCGTCCTCCTTCTCCAGCGGAGCGATGTGTTCGAGCACGATGTCCGGCCCGATCCGGTGCACGCCATACCCGAGTTCCGCCCCGACATGAAAGTAGCTCAGCATGGGATTGTCCCAGGTGTGGGGATTCCCGACCAGGAAGCACCTCAGCTTCTTGAAGCCTCTCGTCTCCCTTGGATGGACGGTGTCGTGGTCTATTGTTTTCATGATCGTCCTGAGGGTCTTCCCTTCGGACTTCACTCCAGGCAGCTTCTTCCACAATATCGGGATGAACTCATCCAGCCAGACGTAGTTCAGCGTGTCCGGGAAGTTCTCCTGTTTGATGTGGTTCGCGCCCGTCAGGTAACGGAAGTAACCCTTCAGCTTCCCGTCCAGATACAGATTCATCGCGGATCCTTCATCGCCCTCCCAGGTGAACTGCTCCGGGTCATATCCGGCGAATCTCACCAGGTCTCCCGTCCAGCTCTTCAGCGAGTGTTCGAGGTCCTTCCCGTCTCTATAGAGACACATGAATTCCCCGTCCTGCTGCACCATCAGCTTCTTCAGGGCGACGGTTTTTCCGCGTCCTCTTTCACTCAGAATGATATTGTATTTGGCATTGTAGCCGAGGATCTCCCTCGGACTCCAGTACCCTTCCTTATCGAATCCCATGTTCTCTCCTCTTCCTTTCCTGCAGCTCCTTCATCAGCTCGCTCTTGCTCTTGTATTCATACCAGATGTCCTCGGCCCTGGCCATCTTCTGTTGCTCCTCCAGCACATAACACCATCCGTTCCAGTGCTTCGTCGGCTGGGTCCACGCGAAGAACTCCACGTCATCCACGGGAAGCTGGCTCAGCCCGGCATACTGTCTTCCCTTGTAGGTGATGAGCCCTTCCTCGCCTGTCTGGGTCTCGTCATGCATTCCTGCGAAGGCACTCTTCCGGAACTTCCCTTTATTCACCTCGCAGTAACGCTTCAGTCCCCAGCACCTCAGCTCATCGAATTCCAGATTCCCTTCCTTGTCCTTTTCGAGTTCGAATCTTCCGATGTCATAGAACCCTCCGCCGCGGATCATCGTTTCAGGCCCCATCGCCCGCGCGAATTCCTCCGCGGTGCAGTCGGCAATCACGGAGTCGGTGTCGCACATCATCACATGATGACCCGCCTCGATGAGTTTCCGGCAGTCGCGCAGCAGTCTCTCCCTGGCGTTCATCATCCCGGTGAATCCGATGAGGGAGCAGAGTTTCGGCTCCGAGACCTCTTCGGATGTTTCCCTTACTCCATCGAAATAGGTCACCCTCTTCCGGTGTGTCTTCGTGATTGTTTTCCCGTGTACGCCCGCGTTCATGTCTCTCTTCCAGACGTCACGCTCCATGGTCCCTTTCAGCTCCTCGCGCTCCTTTTCGGTGTAGCATTTCCGGATGAACTCGCGGAACTTCCCCGTCTGAGGTCTGGCCAGCCATACCTCCTCATATTCGATGTTGGTGAGGTCGTAATGGTGACCGAGTTCCTCCAGATAGCTGGCCGTGAACAATTTATGCGAGACGGTTCCGCGGATCATCTTCTTGTTCCCCGCGCCTTTCAGCGGTTCGTAGGCATTGCGGCATATCACCCCGCTGATGGCTGGGAGGTAACCCTTCTTCAGACGGAAGCTGAAGCTGACCACCATCCATTTCATGCAGTTCTTCATCGGACGCTCCAGGGCCTCGGCGAATCCCTTGTCACCCGGGAGGAAGCGTCCCACTTCTCCCGTGAAAAGCTTGCCGAAGGCGTACTCCTTCGGATAGCTGGATTTATAGTCGCCATGACAGAACACGCCGCGGTGTACTCCGACGACTCCCCAGACGAAACCGCCCTGAAGGGACTCCTCCACCTTGTCCTGCATTTCGCGGGAGAGCGGAGGGAACTGTTGGGTGAAGCACCAGCGGGAAAACCAGTCGTCATGGTCAGGGTTCGGGTAGGTCATCCTGAGGGCTGTCAGCAGACCGTTAGAGGCTGCCGTCAGAGCGTCATGGCGTCCCCTGGCTGTCAGCCAGCGGGCTATCATCGCCTGAGAGTAGGCGTCCACCTTCGCGTACTCGAGGAACTGTTTCCTTTCAGGATCTTCCTCCGGCAGGGTGTACCAGCGGTTATACAGCGACTTGTCGATATGCAGTTTGGTGTATTCGCCCAGGCAGGAGAACCAGTTCGGCTCCTCGATCCTGACCATGTCTGCGGCCTTCTCCATCGAGCAGACCGTCTGCAGCAGATCATCCCTCATCGTCAGGACGTGTCCGGAGTGATTGCTTATCATGATCTTGTATATCTTCGTGGGGTCCTCGAGGACGTAGAAGCACCCGCGCCCCATCCCGCCGCGGCGCCCGGTGTCGATATAACGATAGCCGCGCCTGATCAGGGAGAGGATGATGGGTTTCCCTTCCCACTTCGAATTATAGAGAAAAAGGTCGACGTCCCATCCGGTCTCCTCCCAGAGGTCTATGAACTGGTCATAACAGTCCTCGCCCTGGAGGACCGTCACCTCATCGGGAGAGCCGGCGCTGACGCTGCACATCTGGATTAAGACATTTCTTATCGCACCGTCCGGGCAGGTCCCGGACTCGGTGTCGAATGAGCACTCACACGGCAGAGGCATGATGTCACCGTCTGAGGGTCAGCGGTAGGCTGCAGTGATGTCTCTCAGTCTTCCGACGTAAACGTTTTGCGGGATGTTGCCCCTGAGCGCCATCGCCTGCTCCATCATGTCCGCGACGTTGGCGTGGACCTGCTCGGTGGTGTCCTCATCTGCCTTCCAGAACTTGTCCTCGTCCTTGTAGAGGGTGTCATGGAACAGCTGGTTCCAGTCCAGTTCCTTCAGGGCGTCGGCCATCCTGGCCTGCTGCAGAGGACTCCCCTCCAGGTATTGGCGGACCAGTGAACCTTCCATCAGGTCGTCATATCCAGCGGCCTTATCGAGACCGTGGAGTGCGGAGAGAATCTGGTCCTCGGAGATGAGACGTCCGTCCGAGGCGATCCACCCCGTGACCTCCTCCCCGGTGATCTCCCTGAACTTCACCGCTGCCATGTCCTGGGTTCCCCTCATCACCCTGGATGAGGCCGAATAGACCCTGGTTATCTGCTGGCGTCCGCCTGCCCCGAGGTACTCGTTGAGGGCGCGGGTGACGGCGTCGCTCTCCGATCCGAGTCCGGTGGCCCCGGGAGTGAAGGCATATTTCCCCTGGTTGACGGTGAATGCGCCGCGCTTCTTCAGGGAGTATGCGCCGAGGACATTCCCGCGTGCGGGATTCATCGACGGCGGCATGTCACATCAGCCTCTGCTGCAGCGTCTGTTTGGTTGGAACGAATTTCCTGTCAGTGACACAGACCACGACGCGGAAGAATCCTTTCTCGCAGTCCAGAACGCCTGAGAGGATTCCCTGCTCCTTGTTCTCCCGGATTTCCTCCAGGTCACTCAGCTGGAGGTCGTGACGATTCAACAGGGAGCGGGCGGCGTCTTTGATGTTGAAGAACGGTTCTACTATGGTGTCTACAAGTTCGCTTCCGAAAGGAGTGTCGGTGTCCTTGTACAATTCGACGCGGTAGGTGAGTTTCATAGGTCCTTGACCTCCACACCGTCCATGTCCTCGCCCTCGATCATGATTCCGGAGACATGGTGCACCTCCCAGCTGGGTCCGTAAACGGACCAGCCGCGCTGCACCCTCCTCCGGTAGATAACGCCCTTCGGAGGGAGGTCATGCATGAAGGAGCCCTCTAGGGTCCCATTCAGGCCGTATATCTCCGCCCTCTCTGACAGAATCTTCAGTGTCACGCTCATTCCTCGGTCACCTCCTCATCATCGTCTTCGTTGTGTATAATAGGTGCGATGATCGCGGAGGCGGAGCGCTCCCCGATGAGTCCGTGGACGTCTATCGGGTAGTTCTCCCCGTAGAGGACGATGTCGACGGCGTCCGAGGTCAGGTTCTCGAGGATGGTCAGCAGGATCTTCCTGCTGACGCGGACGGTGTCGGGCTGTCCGCACCACTCGCCGCGCTTCAGGTCATGGAACTGTCCGTCCTCCCCGTCCTTCATGTAGTGGACCACCGGAGGATCGTTCACGCGGAGGTTGAACGCGGCCTTCCCGATGAGGGTGACGACAGCGGCGTTATTGGATATCCTTCCCTGCTCTCCCTCGCGTTGAAGGGTGGGGAGGTCGGTCTGCTTCTTCTTGGGGATGTCCCATTGCATGAAGGCGACTTCCTGTCTGGTGGAGTCCGCGTTCATTCTATCACCGTCACTTTATCGAAATCGACCAGGTCGATGTATGCAATGCTGACATCACAGCAAATCAGTGCCAGGGTGGTGCTTCCCCAGATTTTTACCTCCAGCCAGCTGAGATTGAGGGAAGCGCGGGGAACTCTCACGCACCAGCTATCTGACGGCAAGGAATATCTGAAGTCAATGCAGGTTCCCCTGGCACCGAGCCTGAAACTCTTCCTCTCCTCCAGGCATTCCTGAATCGTCTTCATGTCGATACTCATCCGTCCACCTCCGCGAGGACTTCCGCTTTGGAAAGTTCAATGATCCTGAAGTTCTTGGGGACGAAGTGCTGGTCTTCGCAAAGGATTGCAATTGCCTTTTCGTTCATTCTGAGTTTATCGACATCCACCCGGAGGAGAATCTCCTGGGTCTTGCCCTTGTTGTATTCGACGAGGTGCGGCTCGAACTCGCAGAGGACCAGGGTCCTCATTGCTGCAGCAATGCGAGCCAGGGAGAAGTCCTGACGGGGTCTGATATAGTACATCAGTTCTCCTCCTTGGCAGCGTCGAGGAGCTGGGTCCTCTCCATGATCTGACCGATGACATCTCCGACGGTGAGGTTGGGCCAGGTCTCGTGCACATGGCGGAGGAGGTCCGTCAGCGCGTCGTAGGCCGCTGCCTTCTTGATGAGGGAGCGCTGGTTCTCGGTGATTTCGTCAAACATCTCTTTCATGGCCTTGGTGTATTCTTGTGGGTCCATGATTAAGTATAATTCATATTGAGTATATATAATTTCGTATCGAGATTGTATAATCTCAAATTGAAAATAAGAACCGCCGTAAGAACCCCATAAGAAAATTACGGCGGAAGAGGTTTCACCAGTCGCTGCCGATATTGGTCTCGATGGAGGTGACCGAGCCGTCTATCTCGTCCATTGCCTTACAGAGCGAATGGGCGGTCTCCAGTGCTTTCTTGATGTCGGTGATTTCCGGATCGAATTTAATGTCTACCCTGAGGAAGATGACCTTCTTGGGTTTCGCCGCCGGAACTACACAGTCACAGGGGCTCATGCGTCCAACACCTTCACGGGGTAGGTCTTTCCGTTCGCGTAGGGCTTGTCCTGCTTCGTGAAGCGGAGGTCGCCGTCGATGGTCTCGGGAAGGGTGTATTCCTCCACGCGGTTCTCGTCCTCGGGTCCTTCGCCGCGCACGATCTCCGGAGCAGCACCCTCGGGGAGTCCCGCCCTGAGGACGTTCACGGTCTCGGGAACGGCGGTGATGATGACCACCTTCTCGTCCTTCAGGATGGCTGGGATGTAGGCCACCCACTGGAAGAGTTTGAACTTCCCGTCCTTGGAAGTGGCGCGGACCCACTTCCCGGTCTCCTTGTCCTTCTGGTTCTTGGGCTTCCTCTGGAGGATGACGGGGGCGTCGTTGGTAAAAGTGCCCTCGACATCAGCGGTCTCCACAATGCGGCGTCCGCGGAGGACGTCGGGTATCTGTTTGGCTATTGCCAGCTGTTCTTCCTTCAATGTCTTAAGGTCCATGTTCTCATACCTCTGGTATTGTCTCCGCGTCATGAAGCGGAGTGCCGGGCCGGATGACTGATGGTTTGGCGTCCGGACCCGGTGATTAGTTTTAACTCGTGTCGAGTATTTATAGTTTCACTCCGAGAAGCGCTCTTGCCTCCTCGAGAGTATACTCCTGCCCGTTGATATTCACGGTTTCCTCGGCGGGAGCGGACTCCTCGGCGAATTGGTAGTATTCGACGCTCTCGTCGGAGGTGGCGATTCCGACGTCATGAACGGGATCGTAATCGTTCACGAGGGTATATGCTCCGCCGTACCAGTCGGGATTCGTCAGCGGTGCTCCGGTGTTCCAGTCGATGAAGGACAGACCGCTGTCCTCGGTCACGGTCTCTCCCTTGTCACGAACCAGCGCCTTCATCACTGCCACGCTCCCGAATTCATGATCTGGACGTTCTTTCCGGTGTTGGTGTAGACACGGCAGCCGCAGCTATCGTTCGAAGCTTCCAGCTGGAGGGCAATCCATTTGGTGGTGTCGGGCGAGTAAAGCCTGAACTGCATGGCGCTCCCTCCGGTCTCGAAGTGGAGGAGGTGGTGAATAAACATGATATTGCCCTGATTATCCACGAAGTCGAAAGTGTCGTAAGCCCCGGTGACCGTCGAACTCTGGTCCAGCGGAGTCCTCGCGGTAACTCTTCCCCGGAATCCCTTGTTCCCGTAGATGTTGTCCTGGTTCCCGGTCAGGCCGACGGCGTATTCGTTGATTCTGCTGATCTTCACATTTTGGCCGTCGGCGGTCTGCAGCGCTGTTATCTGTCCCTGGATGGTGAGGATGTTCCCTTCAGCGGTCTGAACCCTCACGGTCACGGCGTTCAGGTCGCTTTCAATGCCGTTAACGTCGGTGTTCAATTGGGTAACGTCACCCTCGATGGCCCCGAGACGGTTCTCATATCCTGCGACAGTCTGTGCGCTCTGCTGGGCGCTGGCGCTGGCCGCGTTGGCGGTGGTCACCGCTCCCTCGGCTGCCTGCACCGCGGCGTTCACGTCGGTGAGTGCGTCGTTTATCTCGGCTGCTTTCTGCTGCACTGTCTCGGCGGCGTCTTCCGCCGTGTCGGTCACCTTCGCGATCTGCGCGATGACGCTCCTGTTGTCGTAGGTCTCCCTCAGACTTATCCTTGTCATTCTATCTCCTCAATACCAGTAGATCTTCGAAAAGTGTTTCTCGAACCTCCCGACGAAATCCCTGACGAGATTCCTCCAGGCGTCGAGGTTCGCGTTCACGTTCAGCAGTTCGCCGCCCTCGGGAGCGTCATCCTCGGTCACCGATCCGGTGCGGGTATTGGCCCTCCCGTGGGTGACGGTGCTGCTGTTGCGCGAAGCATTCGTGACGTAGTTCTCGGTACTGTCGTTCAGCAGGTTCACCGCCGCGTCGGGAGTCTCCGAGACCGAGCCCTTCCCGGTGCTTCCGGTTGTACCGGATTCCTGGTCCTTCAGGTTGTTGTAGGTCACCGTCCTCCCCTTGGAGACGTTGGCGATGGCTGCGGCATTGCTCTGATAAAGTTGGAAGGCCCTCTCGAACTCCGGAGCTATCTCGTCGAGGGTCTGCTGCAGCATGTTCTGCCACTCCTCCAGCGTCTCATAACCCAGGAAGCGATAACCGTATCTCCCGTTGAACTGGCGGACGATGTCGTCCTTGTTCTCCAGGATCCTCGGACCCGTCGGCCATTCGCACTGCTCCAGCCCGAACTTGGCGAAGTATGCGTCCTCGGTTCCCTTCTGCCTGACGGCGTTCAGGGTGATGTCCCAGGGCTCGAATGCTTCGGTGAAGCAATCACTCATCCTTCTCATCCTCCTGCTTCTTCTCCCCTTCTCTCTCTTCGTTGTCGTTCTGGCTGTCGAGGACGGACTCCACGGTGACGTGGGTACCCCAAAGGGCGTTCATCCTCTCCACGGCCTATTTCCTCTCCAGGAACTTCTCCTGGCGGCGGAGCGTGGTCTTGTCGTCGGCCATGGTGACCTCTTCCACGGACTGCTGCGCCCTCTTCGTGTTCTGGACGGAACCGGGGATTCCCAGCTGTTCCAGCAGGATGTTCTCCCAATGACGGAAGAGGTCGAGGAGTCCGGTGTCTATCTGGACTCCCGTCTGAACGATCAGGTCCGAGATGTCGATTCCCTCATCGGTGAATAACGCGGGGTAGTCCATGCTCAGTGCCAGATAGAAGTTCTTCGCGTCCTTCAGGGCGGCACTGTTGGCGGGGCACCTGAAGACGAAGGGCGCCTTCGCGAGAAGCTGCAGCTGGTTCAGGGTCAGCATGTTATCGACCAGTTCGTCCACCATCGAGTCGATGAACGCCAGGTCCGAACTGCCGAAACAGTCGTTCCGGATGATGACGCTGTTATCGTAGGACCTGGGGGTGAACATCAGCCTGTCGAAGACCGGGTTCCCCGTGGGCTGGTCCGGAATGCTCTCATATCCTGCCGGGATGACTCTCCATTCGTTCTGGTAACCGTAGATGTTGAGGCCCTCCTGGAGGACCATGAGCAGAATGTGGATCTGCCCGTTATCCTCGACAGCGGCGCACTGTCCTCCCTGCACCAGCCACTTCTCAGGTACGTTCTCCCTCGACATCAGCTTCATGTCGTCGAAGACCGGATCGGGGAAATCATACCTGAACATACTCTCGGCATAACCGATGTAACGGCGCCTGAGGCCGTCCTTCAGGTTGCGCCTGAGTTCCTTCACCCCGAGGGGAGCGTGGAGACCACGGTCCGCGAACTCCTTCTCCCAGGACGGGATGACCTTCTTCCTGCTCATATTATCCTTACTCCATTAGCGAATCTCGCCTTGATATATTGTTTGGCCTCCGCGGGAATGGGACCCTTCACCACCAGATTCTCGATGGCGAGAGGCCCGCCCGCATTGATCAGTGAGGTGCAGTCCACCCTGGGCTCCGAGACCTCCAGCCCTTCCAGGGTCACCGCGTCGGCGAATCTGGAGAGGGAATAGTCGTCAGGTACCAGGGAGACGAACCCGCACTGGCGCCCATGCCAGAGCCAGTCCCATCCCGAACCGGGCGTGACGATACTGTCGAACTGTTTGGCCTGCCGGATGTCCTCCACCTGCTGCAGCTTGTCGTTATAGTAACGGGTTGCCGCATACTCGATGAGTGCCGAAGCGACCCCTGCCGTGGCACCGAGTGCGCCGAAGGCGGAGGCGTGGGCGATGGAGGCCCTGCTCGCCATGGGACGGCTGGAATCGTAGTAACCGCTGGCGAGCATTCCCGGAGTCGATTTCGGAGCACCGACGAATCCGTATTCCTTCAGACCTCCCAGCATTGCTCCCTGGGCTCCTCCGGTGATGGCCCCGGTAAGTCCCGAGACGAGAGCCTGATCTGCCGCTATCCTCTTGTTCTCGATGTCTGCGGCGCGGTTCCCGGAGTAGACATAATCGCTCCAGGAATTCGAGGTGACGTCCACGGCAGGCAGCGGCACCGTGAAGGCGGTTCCCTTGGTGTGACTGTCGATGTTCTCCCTGAACTCGATGTATGCGGAGGTTGCGTTCACTACCAGACGTTCGGTGAGAGCGTTGATGGCGATTCCCCAGGGTACCGAACCCAGAGCGTTCCCGTTCATGTCGGTGAATACCCACTCCTTGGTGTCGTCGGTCTTGACCTCATCGAAGGGAATGGTTATCTCGGGATAATTCCCGTTTCCGGAATATGCGAACCCGTATCCGCCGTCCGTGTTGGTGATCTCGACGGCGACGGTGAACGCCTGAGACCCCTGGGTGTAGGTAAAGAAGCAGCGGGGAACCGCCGTCACGATGATCTTATTGTTATTGCCGATAGCCCATCCATTATTATAGGTGAGCACCACCCTGTTCAGCCGGGTTCCGGTCCCTACCTTGGAATAATAGCTGTCGATGTAATATTCGGCGTTGATATAGACGGGTCCTTCGATTGTGAAGGTGTCTCCATGTGCCGGGGTGTATTGGTTACCCAGACATGCTGTGATGTATTCGTTGACATCGAGATAGAAGAAATAACGGGTGAACTCGTCGTTCACATACGCAGCCAGTCCATCTGGCACATACCCCTGATGAGCGTTCAGCCAATCGCGGAAAGCCTGCTGTCCCGACGTGTTCAAAGCGTCCCACTTCTCGAACCCGGAATTCCCTTCCGAATCCTGCCAGTTGAGACAGTAAAACACTCCGCTGAAGATGTCGTTCTGCTGCCAATAGTTTCCTCCCACCAGATAGTTAGGAAGAGTGTTCAGGGCGTCGGTGATCCTCTCGTAGGAGGTCCCCGCCGAACTGGTGGCCAGGGTGATGGTCGTTCCCGAGATGGACTTGATTCCCAGGGGAGGATAGGGAGTGATGAATGCCGAAGAGACCTGAGAGGCCGAGATCTTGAGTTTCTCCTCATACTTTCCGTTGAGGATTTCGGCCAGGGAGGGACACTGGATAGTCTGCTGCTGTCCTTCGATGTTGATGTAGTAACGGGTGGTCGGAGATGTCGGGTCGACTGCCAGGACCATCGTCCGGCATTCGGTGACCCTGTTGCCGGTGTCCTCCTTGGTGAAGGTGAGGACCAACCATATCAGGGAGGAAGCGGGCCCGGTATAGGTGAGGGGTCTGAACTCTCCCGGAATACGGTACCTGCAGGTGACGTTCTGAGGAGGATCCTCCTCGGCCCTCGGACGGCGCTTCACCAGTCCATATCCAAACGTGGCCTGCGCTGCGAAGGTCCTCCAGAGGTCGATGTGCCAGTTGATGACAGTGACAGGATGGTCCGTGGTGTCGCTGGATATGAGGACGCTGTCGACCCATCCGTAGAAGGTGAGGGTCTCCTCATCCCCGGTCTCGAAGACCGCCTTCAGATAATTCATGTTGTAGAGGGCGCTGTATTCCTTGACCAGTCTGATGGTGTGGAAGATGTCATCCTTAGAAGGGATGAGTGAGAGGGTGCTCCCCTCGACGGGAAGCGAGAAATCAGGATCAGGAAGGACGGACCCCGTGATGGCAGGGACCTCCACGGATCCGTCCGTGAATCCGGGGTCCTTCCAGAGTTCCAGTGAGGTTATCTTCATGTCAGGACCCCGTTGGTGTTCACTTCCTGCCGAGGACCTTCAGAAGGACCTCCAGCTCGGAAGTGTCGTACTCCTTGCCGTTGATGTTCACGGTCTTCTCAGCAATAGCAGTCTCAGCACTTTTCGCGACCTTGTCTTCTATCACGTCGAAGTAGACAGCGTTCCCGAGCTGACGGAGGACGAACTTGTCCAACATGCAGTAGGAGACGACTCCGGAAACGACAGCGGCGGCTGTCTCGTATTCCATTCCCACGGTCCAGCCATGCGTCACGAAGTAGCTGGCAATCACCAGACCTCCGAGGACGGCCACAGCTCCGAAGAGGCAGGGGATGATGAAGTAGGGAAGGAAGGCGAACTTCCTGGCGGCGGTCTGGTCCTCGTCATCCTTGTGCTTCTTGATATGACTCTGGTACCTGGAATACTGGACGACGGACATCCAGCCGACCACCGCGAGGACGGTAAGTGCCAGACTGATGTAGAATTCAGTGAAAATCTCGAACATTTTGAATCTCCTTGATATTTCTATGAGGGTGACCGCTGCAGGCGTGAACCTCAGCAGCCACCACTCATAAGGTGTCTCTATGTGATCCTCCCTCAGACGCGGTCTCATGCACCGGGTGCGAAGATGTACGCGCAATCGAAGAAGGGGTTGTGTCCGAAGGCGTACTCATAGGTGGTGAAGTATGCGGTGGACTTCCTGGCGGGGTTCCTGAAGGACTCCACAGTCAGAGCCTCAGGCATGGGGACGATGTCGAAGGCCCTGGTGTCGCAGACGATGGCCACCAGGTCTCCGGCACCTGCGGGCTTACCTGCGACTGCTGCAGGGAACTCGTCGACATACTGGATGTCGGAGGCGACCCTGAGATAGTCGGGGTTGAAGGTCTCGGAGAGCAGCTTCTTGAAGGTAGGGAACTCAGCGTCCTTCGCCATGGTGATGGCGACGGCGGGAGCCCTGGTGTTCGCCTGGGACTTGTTGTATTTGGTGCTCTTGTAGCCGAAGTTCTTCTGGGAGACGGTCCAAAGTTTCTCGGTCATCTCTGCCGCGAATCCTGCGTCATCGATGTCGTTGGTGAGGGTGATCATCTGGTCGTTCCTGGCACCGCGGACGCTTCCTCCGAAGTATTCGACGGACGCCGCGTACATGTCATCCATGTAACATGCGTTGGAGACTGCCATGATGGCGGCCTGCGCGTCCCCGATCATCTCGGGGGTCTGTACGAACTGCTTCATGAGACGCTCGGAGATCTCGACGCGGATCTGGCGGGAGAGGTTCTTCTTCGCGACGTTAGAGAGCATGCTGGGGCGGGTTCCGTCGAAGAGGGCGGAGTCGCCGACGAGGGGGTCGTAGGCGTGGGAGAGTGCCTCGCTGAACCTCGCGGTCATCGCGGCCTCGCCGCGGGTGAGGGGATTCCTCATGAAGCGGGCGAAGGGGTTCTGCTGGGTCTCGGGTCCCCACACAGTGGCGCGTCCGATGTCGGCGAGCATTCCGGTGTTGATGGGTGACTGAGTAGGGGTGTAGTCGCTGAGGGACTCCTGGCCGCTGCCATAGAAGACGGAAGCGGTCATATCGGGGAAACGGTCTGCAAAAGTCATATCGTGTACTCCTGTTTCATTATCTCGAGGGTCTTCTTGGAAAGGGCGTCGACCTCTTCCCGGTACAGTTCCTCAGGAGTCTTCTCCTTCGGAGGGTCGGAGGCTGGCGGCTTCTCGGTGACTGCGCTCCTCAGGAGAGCGCGTTCGAGTTCCTGATTGTGTTTCTTCAGTTCCTCGTTCTGTTTAGTGAGTTCGGAGACCTGACCCTCGAAGGACGTCTTCAGGGTCCCGAACTGTTCCACGAATTCGTCGCGGAGGCGCTCGACTTCCGATTTCTGTTTCGGATCGGCGGAGGGGTTGGGTTGAGGAGACTTCGGTTCAGGCTCCATGAGTTACTCCTCCGGTGTAGAGAGGGATGTAATGCTGCTCGGGTGCCTCGTCGTAGAGGGACGGGAACTTCCGGGTGGCCTTCGTGATGGCTAGATGGTCGTCATCATACATGTCGGAGTAGCAGTCCGGCATGGGAATCTTCTTCCCGTCCTCGGTGACAGCATAGTAAGCCACCTGACGGGAAGGCGTGAGTTCTGCTTTATAGGACTTCACGAAGATGATCTCCGTGTCCTCGGTTTGTTTCTGCGGCTGTTTTGTCATGGTACGGTCTCCATTGATAAATGGGAGATGGCAGGCTTGGCAATGGACCGCATGTGAGGGGTGCCTCCTTCCGGAGTCATGCCGCACCCTTGCACTGCTTCGGCCTGGTCTCCAGTGGAAATAACGGTGTGTCGGATATAAAGATATTGTGTCGGATTATAGACATAACATGTGGGATGTTATAGATTTGAATTTTTTGACATTTTTGGAAAAAAAATGCACTTTTTGAACTGACGTTATCA
>OCVV011345218.1_pt1 | contig 13645 bp, 12 predicted proteins | sample 1539721 | NCBI WGS metagenome assembly OCVV01 (sample SAMN02144230, study PRJEB22623) | gut metagenome | biome: sheep rumen | host: Ovis aries | place: New Zealand
CCCGCCGGGAGCGGCGGGTGCGAGGGTTGTGCGCTAAGCGCGGAGGGTTAGGCGCGACGGCGCTTGATGAGCATGCCGAGGCCGAGGAGCGCCATGCAGGCAATGCCAGGCTCGGGGACGGACTTGGCATAGACGCCGGCCATGTGGACGTCGTAATCATCCATTGGTCCGCCATCAGATCCGTAAACAGAAACCGGGAACGCCGTAGCCGAAAGATCGGTCACTTGGGCGACCGGCGTGAGCGCCGCGCCGATGGTGCCGCTGTCGTAGTCGGTCACCGCATACAGCGGGGTGTACGCATCGCCGTTGAAAAACGCGATGCCGAAATATCCCGTCTGGGTCGGTGTATAAGACTTCTCTTGTTGTGCGGCGTAGTCATCCACGCCATCGTTATCGACACCGTAGGCGATGCGGTCAACCACGTCAGCATCCGTGATCTTGCTAACGTCCATCGTGGAGGACGAGCCGAGGTACACAAGGACGAACGCGGCATCGCCGGACACCGTTCCGGTGTAATTGCTCGCCTGAACAGCCGATGAGGCCCCTTCGTCTGCGAGGTAGAGATAGCCGCCACCATAGCCCCACGTCAGCGTCGCGGCGGAGGCGGACGCCGCAAGGGCGGCGAGGGCCGCCATGGTCATGAACTTTTTCATTGTCTTGTGCTTGGTTTGTTGTTTTACGATGGCCCGTCCCCCGTTCGGGAAACGGGCCGAAAATCCTCAAGAGGAGCGCTACTGCCCTACCGTAGAAGTCGGCGGCTGGATTGTCACCGTGAATGCCTCATTGCCGCGGCTCTGGTAGAAAAATCCGGCGTATGGAGCAATGGTGTCGGTTGTTGCGGTTGTAGAACCCTTTACCCAGAACTTTGTTCCCGCCTTTTTGTTCTCGCGAAGGTAGTAGGTTTCGTATCCGCTACCAGTCCAAACGAGAATATTGTCAGCGGCCGCCGCAGATGTCCCTGCTATGGCTCCTTCGACATTGAAGGTTTGGATGTCAAGTGGTGTTGGGAACGGATTCTCGACGAGCGTGTATCCATTAGCCGCAATGGTAATCGTTTGCGGCTCGTTACGAACCTCACCGGACATCGTGAGTTCCGTTGCAGTAGCCGCACGGTTAAGATAAAACGCTCCGCCGCCTTCTGGAAGAGAATCCGTCGTGGCGGTGGTAGAACCCTTTACCCAGAACTTTGTTCCCGCCTTCTTGTTTTCGCGAAGGTAGTAGGTTTCATATCCGCTACCAGTCCAGACAAGAATATTGTCAGCCGCAGATGCAGATGTTCCTCCCGTCGCACCCGTTGTATCGTCCGCGAACATGTCGTCGATGCCGATGAGGTCGCCGGTGCCGACTTCCACGAACGGGTTGGCGATGAGGGTGTAGCCGTCGGCGTTCATCGTGAGTTTGGAATACCCGACGATGTTGCTGGAGACGACTTCGGCGGCGCCTGCCGGAACGATGGCGAGAATCGTGGCGCGGAGCAACGTCGTCCGAAATAAAAACCGGACTTGTGTATAATGCCCTCGACATGGGTACTGGAATCGTTGCCTTCTTCCGGGAGTTGTTCAATGCCAAAAGAATTTCAGACAATGTTGATGTCGGACGGATCGATGACAATCGCGGATTTCATCGTTTCGCGTCCCGCCGCTCACAGGCGATTTCTGATTGCCGCCGTGTCTCGTTGCTTGCAAAAACGTTGCAAACTCAACATGGCGGAGATTCAGATTGCCGCAAGGGAGATCCGTTACGCGAATTGATCCGAGTGGCGAAATCCAACCGTCTGTGGATTGATGACACAGATATTGCATTCTTCGGCGAAGTTCTATTCAAACGAACCGGAGAAAGCCCGTTTACTGGAACTCCACCAAATGCGACGATTTCCGTCGCCAAGACAGTGGCGGTGCTTATGTTACTGTGAAAGTTTCCAGCAGAGCCAGGCGGAGAGCGTCTTGGAGTCGAAGATTGCGCCGCTGCGGATTCCGTCCTCCACCTCTGCCTCGGAAAGAACGACCGGATGCACATTCTCGTCCGGGTCTTGGTCTTGCGCGTGAGCGGTTTCTGAGAGTTCCGCGAAATAGAGATGGATGCGTTCCTCGCAGTAACCGGGCGTGCAGATGATGGTCGTGAGGAACTGAATGCTCGTCACCTCGTAGCCCGTTTCCTCGGCCGTCTCGCGTTTCGCGCCATCGACAGGGTCTTCGCCGGGTTCGAGTCCGCCAGCGATTACCTCGATAAGCGCCTCTTCAGCCGCCTTGCGATACTGCTTGACAAACACGAACTTGCCGTCTGACCTGAGGGCGAGGATTGCCACCGCGTTACCATGGCGGATTACCTCGCGCTTTGCCTTGCGCCCGTCTGGCAGTTCAATGTCGAGAAGATCAAGGCTGATGATTTTCCCCGTGTACTTACGCTCCGTGGCGAGCGTCTTTTCCGTCAAATCTGTCATGGTGTTTCATCCAAACAGGTTATGCGTTTTCCGTTCTCTATTGTGCATCCGTCTCGAAATAGACCTTCACAATCCGTTCTCTGCTTCAGCAGTTCCCGACAAGGACGCGACTGAGTCGCCGACGCGCGACATCGGCAAGGCGGCGGACGGTTGCGACAGGAGTCGGCTGTGCGTCCGCCATTCGCCAGCGGGGGAAGAAGCGCGTGACGTGAAGCGGAATGTCCGGCGAGACGGAGGCGATGAAAGCGGCGATCGAGTCAAGGTCGGCGTCCGAGTCATTGCGCCCTGGAACGACGAGCGTCGTCACCTCGACATGGCAGCCCGCCGAATGAAGAATCCGGATGGTTCTGCAAACGGCCGCAAAATCGCCGCCCGCCCAGTCATAGAATTCCTGCGACGGACCCTTTAGGTCGATGTTTGCGGCGTCGATGAGCGGCGCGATTTCCTCCACCACGCCCGCTTCCGCGCATCCGTTGGAGACGAGGATGTTATCCATACCCCTCGTCCTGACCTCCCTTGCGCAATCGCGCACAAACTCCCATCCGATAAGAGGTTCGTTGTAGGTGTATGCAAGACCGATGTTCCCCTGCCCTTTTTTCAGTCGAAGCGCCGCGTCCGCGAGTTCCGCCGACGTCGCCGTCTGAAACGAGACCTCGCCCCCGCCACGTTGCGATATGGAGGCGTTCTGACAGAACGGACACCGCATGTTGCATCCGTAGCTGCCTATGGAAAGGACGTTGCATCCCGGCTTGAAAAACGAGATGGGCTTCTTCTCGATCGGATCGAGGGCGATGGACGTGATCCGCCCGTAGTTCGCGCACACGACTCGACCGCCTTCGGCCTTGCGCGCGCGGCAGAAGCCCGTCTCTCCCTCGGCGAGCCGACAATGGCGCGGGCAGACCGGGCAGACCGTTCGCGCCTCTTCCGCGTCACTCATGGAACACTTCCGCCTGGAAAGTCTCGAATGTCGCGCCGTCGCGCCACGCGTCCGACGCAAGCCCGGCTTTTCGCGAGAGATGCGAAAGCGTCGTGGGCAAATCCCATCCCTGTTCCGGGGCCACCTGCGGCAGGAACACGGCGAAGCGTCCATCCCTTTCAAGCGTCATGCCGTCGCGTCCAAGCACGATTTCGCGCCAGGAAGCGACAGGTTTGGGTGGCGAGAGTGCGGATATCTCAACGCGAAGAGAGGTGAGTTCGCTTCCCGACACGGGCGTGAAGCGCGGATCGCGCAACGCGGCATCGACGGCGCGCGCGGCCACCGCCTCGACGAGCGGGCGCATCGGCATGATCTCCCCTATGCATCCGCGAAGCGCACCTGTAACCTTGTCGTTCAGCGTGACAAACGCGCCCATCCTTGCGCGCGTCGCCTCGGGCGCGTTGGAAACGAGTTCACGGCACTGCGAACGCCAGTTTCCGCCATGGACCGCAGCCTCCATCGACTTCCGGGCTACGCGAAGCAGGAATGTCCGCGTTTCGGCGTCAAGGAACTCATCCGTTTCGCGAGGCCATTCGGCATGCGCCGCTGCAGCCGCATAGCACACGAAGCGCCGGAAGTCGCGGTCTTCGTCGCCGGAAGTCGCATAGCGCACGGTCGAGACGGTTGTGCCGGAAGGAAACGCGCGCAATGCCATTTCGATGGGAACGCGCCCGCAGATGGTCGCGCCCGTTCGCTTTATGAATGCGGAAAATCCGTCGGCATCGCACCTTGAAATCAGAGACAGCGCCTCGGCGTCTCGCGCGGCGACTTTTTCTCGCACTTCATCGCCTCCATCCGTGCCGAAGGGAGAATATGAGAAGTCATCGCCGTAGTGCGTGAAGTCGGAGGAAACGACAAGAAGCGTTTCGGCATCCACAAGCCGCGACAAGGCGCGGGCGCACATTCCCATCTGGTCCGCGCCGAAACCGCCCATGACGAGCGGGACAATTTTGAACGGATGCGCAAGCGCCAGTTGGAGAAGCGGATACTCGATCTGCGCAGCGTGCTCTCCTCGATGGACATCGTCGCTCCTGGTCACGGGCGCGAGGATTGAAAGCCGCGCAAGCCAGTCCCTGTCGATTTCGATGTCGCCGAGCGGCGTCGAGACGGAGTCCGATTCCGGCGCGACGAGGCGATTCTCGATCCAGGCGCGGTGGCTTGGCGCGAGAACGACAACGCGCCGGAAAGCCGATTTTCCTGCCATCCGAACCGCACTCCACGCCGTTTCGCCGGAATACGCCCAGCCCGCGTGGGGAAGGAAGAGGACGTTGGGACTTTTCCGCAGCGTGGCATCCGCATCGCGCATCATGCGTTCCCATTTCTCGGCGAGCGCCCGGATGCCGGCCGCCGATCCGGGATACCATGAACCAGCAATGGTGCTTTCAAGCGTCATCTCCGACCTCCGTCGCAAGTCCCTCCGCAAGTTCAAACCTCTTCATCGTCCTCCCGTCGCGCTCGACGGTCTCGAAGAACATCCTTGCCGGACGCACCCAAAGACCGCGTTCACCATACAATGCCCGATAGACGACCATCTCCTCCAGCGTCTCGGAGTTCTTCGCGAAACCCTCAAGCCGGTAGAGATTGCCTTTGAAGTGCCGGAACGTCCGTCCGACCATTTTCCGATGTTCTTCTGTCATGTTCTCGTTGAGCGCGCAGCGCCATGCCATCTTCCGGACATCAACCGGCCGGCGCGGCGCACGCCGCGCCGTTCGTGGTTGTCGGGACCTTCCTGCAGACACCACGGAATACTAGCGCTTAAGGAGCGGTCCTTCAAGTCCAAATCGGAACGGCGACTCGTCAAAGAAAATGCCTCTGGAGGCGTTTGCGCTGGCAAGCGACTTTCTTCGGAAAGTCATGCATGTAATTATCCTTTGCAATAAAAGGGAATATGAGCGAGAATTCGGTGTGGGGCGGGAGGAGAAAGACGCCGAGCGGGAGACCGCCACCCCGCTGGCAATCCACCTCTTTGCCTCCTTTCGCGTCGGCGGAAAAACAAGCGACCGTGCCGGGGGGCACGGTCGCGGGGGTTGGTGATTTTGGCGTTGCTGCCGATCTTACGCGCGACGGCGCTTGATCATCATGCCGATGCCGAGGAGCGCCATGCAGGCGATGCCAGGCTCTGGGACAGCCGATACGGCAATATTGCTACCGTCACCAAGAGTGTAATACACAATGTTAGCAGTTGCTCCAAGCGATTCAAGCGAACCGGTTTCAGTGAGTGCTGTTTCCTTGGACGAACCATCTGTCGTATAGACATAGTCGTAGTCCGTTCCATTGAAGAATGCAATGCCGAAGTGCCCTCCGGCAACGATGGTCACATCGTTGCCGTTGAGATCCGTTGCTGATCCAGTCGTGGAGAACCCTTGCGTGTACGGCTCGGCGTAGGCATCGCCGCCATCATCGTAAACACCGTACACAAAGGAATCGACGGCGCTTCCATTGACCTGACCGTTGTTGATGCTTAACGTGTTGTTGGCTCCCAGATAGATGAGGCGGTATTCCCATCCGGTCGTGTCGCCGGTATAGTCCGTGGCCATCTTCAGAGTGCCATTGTCGTCGACATACAGGAGTGAGTCTTCGGAAAAGCCCCACTGAAGAGTCGCCGCCTGAACCGCTCCGGCCGCAAGAAACGCAACCATTGCGAATGTGAATTTTTTCATGTTATTGGTTCTTTCTTTTGCTTGGTTTCGGGTTCCGTGTTCGCGAAACCCAAGTGGATGCGACCTTCAATTATTCTGTTGCGGCGGATTCTTTGAGCGGCGAAGGAATGGTCACGGTAAACGAACCGCTATTTGCAAGACTGTGGTAGAAGAATCCAGTATAAGGAGCAATGGTGTCGGTAGTCTTATTGCGCTCGCCGGTTTTGCGCCAGTGGTTGCCCTTGGAATCCTGCCGAAGATAATAAGACTGGTATCCGTTTCCGGTCCAAACTTCAATTGAGTCGGCATTAGAGGCGGACGTGCCTGCAACTGCATCAGAAACGACGAAAGTGTCGAACGAGCATTCAGACGGGAATGGATTCGCCATGAGGTTGTATCCGGGAACAACGGTAAAAGTCGAATCCTCAGCAGACACTTCTCCAGAGACTGTAAGTGTTACTGGAGATGAGGCGTAGTTCTTGTAGAACGCACCTTCCCCTTCCGGAATGGAGTCGGTCGTGGCATTGCGCTCGCCGGTTTTGCGCCAATGGTTGCCCTTGGAATCCTGCCGAAGATAATAAGACTGGTATCCGTTTCCGGTCCAAACTTCAATTGAGTCGGCATTAGAGGCGGAGGAACCGGCATTCGCTGCCGTAGTGTCCTCGGCGAACATGTCGTTGATCGCGATTACGTTGCCAGTCGCGACATCAACGAACGGGTTGGCGATGAGCGTGTAGCCGCTAGCCCTCATCTGGAGTTTGGAATATCCCACGACGTTGCTGGACACCACTTCCGCGGCGCCTGCCGGAGAAAAGACGTTTTCCGCGGAGGGCGGAGGGGGAGGAGGTGGGGCGATGGCGGTGCGATGGTCGAGGAGGGGGCGGGTTTTTCCGACCGGGTCCGGACCGATGAAAATACTATATCATTTATCGATTTACAATTAATGTATATTCTTGCGAGAATTCGGTGAGAGATGGAAGAGGCGGCGAGCGGGGCGGAGGAGAAAGGGGCGAGACGGGGAGGGGGACGGCGCTTTTCCGGGAAGCGTGCCGGGAAGCGCGATGTGGGGTATACTTCCCTGCCGACGCGCGCCGACGGCCCGCGCCGGATTCCTGCAAGCCTTCCCGCACTTCTGTCCATGCGTTCCTTCAGCAGCATTCTCGTGACCGGCGGCGCCGGTTTCATTGGTTCCAATTTCATCCGCCACGTTTTCCGCCGCACCGGGTTCGACGGAAAGATCGTGAACTTCGACGCGCTGACGTACGCGGGCAATGCCGAAAGCCTCGCCGACGTTGCGCGCGATTTCCCGGACCGCTACGTCTTCGTCCACGCCGACATTCGCGACGGCGAGGCCGTCCGGAAGGCGCTGGAGGAACACGGATGCGACGCGATCATCCACTTTGCCGCGGAGTCGCACGTGGACCGCTCGATCGCCTCGCCCGACGATTTCGTCCAGACAAACATCGTCGGCACGTTCCGCCTCCTTGAAGAAGCGCGCGCGCTCGGGCCGCGGCTGAAGCTTTTCCACCACGTCTCCACGGACGAGGTGTTCGGTTCGCTCGGCGAGACCGGCTTTTTCTCGGAAACGACCCCGTACGCGCCGCACAGCCCCTACTCCGCCTCCAAGGCGGGCAGCGACCATCTCGTGCGCGCGTACCGCGACACCTACGGGCTCCCGGTCACGGTGACGAACTGCTCGAACAACTACGGTCCGTACCAGTTTCCGGAAAAGCTGATCCCGCTCATGACGCTCAACGCGCTCGAAGGCAAGGACCTTCCCGTCTACGGGGAGGGTCTGAACGTGCGCGACTGGCTGCACGTGGAGGACCACTGCGAGGCGATCTGGACGGTGGCGACGCGCGCGCGCCTTGGCGAAACGTATTGCGTGGGCGGCCGCAACGAAATGCGCAACATCGACGTCGTGGAGAGGATCTGCGCTCTCGTGGACAAGTTCGCGCCGCCGCTGCCGTCCGGGGCGCCCCGCCGCTCGCTCGTAAAGCACGTGACGGACCGCCTCGGCCACGACCGCCGCTACGCGATCGACTGCTCGAAACTGGAGCGCGAACTCGGCTGGAAGCCGGCGCACGACGCCGCGAGCGGCTTCGAAGACACGGTCCGCTGGTATCTCGCGAACCCGGAATGGGTTTCTTCCGTGCGCACCGGCGCCTACCGCACCTGGATCGAACGCAACTACGCCTCGCGATGAAACCCTTCCCGGCGGCCCCCCGCCGCCGCTCCAAAATGAAAACCACAACCGCAAAAACCCAACGGGCGTTCTCCCTGCCGAACGTCTATTCCGACCACATGGTCTTCCAGCGCGGCCTGCCGATCACGATCACCGGCCGCGCCAGCCCGTCCCTGACGGTGCAGGTGCATTTCGACTCCGTTTCGCGCACCGCGACGGCGGATGCCGACGGGCGCTGGAGCGTGGAGTTTCCGCCGCTTCCCGCCGGCACCGGCCACATCGTCCGCGTCCTAGCGCCGTCGGGCGCCGCGATCACGCTTCGGGACGTCGCGGTGGGCGACGTCTGGATCGCCGGCGGCCAGTCGAACATGGAGTTCCCGGTCGTCGGGCCGGAGTTCTACGGCCTCCGGAACGGCGCGACGCTCGCCGCAGAGGCGAACGACCCCGACCTGCGCATTCTCAAGTCCGAGCGAATGGTTTCCCCCGACGGACCCTGCGAGGATCTGCCGAGCGGCGCCGCGTGGCGCCGCGCCGATTCAGCGGAGGCGGTCGGCCCCTGCTCGGCCGTGGGCTACCTCTTCGGGCAACTCCTGCGCAAGCGCGTCAAAATCCCCGTCGGCATCGTCTCCACCAACTGGGGCGGCTGCCGCATCGAGCCGTGGATCGACGAAGAGACGCTACGCCGGCACGGCTGCGATGCGGAACTCGCCCAGATCGACACCGCCCGGAAGTCCGTCGCGGGGTCGATCGCTGCGGCGAAGGCGCGCCGCGGGAAGACTGCGGCGGAAATCACCATGAAGACGCTGGAAAAGTGGCTCCGCAAATCGTTTTTCGCCACCGATCCCGCCACGACGAAGAAGGCGCTCGCCACCTGGGCGAAGCCCGGCGCAGACCCGTCCGGATGGAAACGGGGCGCCCTCCCCGCCCTCGGCTCGGACGCGCTCTCTAGGCCGGGCGTCGCGTGGTTCCGGCGCGAAGTCGAAGTGCCGGAAGGGTGGGATCCCCGGCAGGTGCATTTCACGGCGAGCCATTTCAACGACACGGACGAGGTCTTCTGGGACGGCGCCAAGATCGGGAGCACCTGGATCGACACGCCGTCGTACTGGAGAGCGCCGCGCGACTACGCGGTCCCGGCAAGCCTGGCGAAACCGGGTCGGCACGTGCTGGCGATCCGCGTCGCGAACCACTACTGCTCGGGCAGCGTCGGCGCACTCGCGATCAACGAGCGCCGCACCGGGGCGAGCAAAAACGTCTCGGTCGGCGAGTGGTCCTCGCGCATCGAGTTCCGCCCTGGCCCGAAGTGCGGTATGCGGCCCGCCGCGCCGGGCGACCCGAACGTCGACCCGCGCAACGCCTTCACGGTTCCCTCGACGCTCTTCAACGCGATGTTCGCCCCGCTTTCGCCGCTACGCTTCCGCGGCGCGATCTGGTACCAGGGATGCTCCAACGTCAGCCAGGCCCGCGCCTACGAGGACTTCCAGAAATACCTCGTCGAGAGCTGGCGCCGGGCGACGCGCTCGCCCGACATGGCGTTCCTGCAGGTGCAGCTCGCGGGCTTCGAGGAGCACCGCCCCGCAAACCGCCTGCCCGACGACTACTGGGCTGCGGCCGAACCCGCCGAGCGCGCCGACTGGGCCGAGCTGCGCGCGGCGCAGTCGAAGATCCGGAAGCTCCGGCTCTGCGACTTCGCGACCGCGACGGACATCGGCGACCACTCCGACATCCATCCCGCCGACAAGTACGAGGTGGCGCGCCGTCTCGAAGCCGCCGCCGCCAAGATGCTTTACGGCGCGAAGGGCGTCACGACGGGGCCGTCGCTCGCTTCGGTGAAACGGGAAGGCGGCGCGCTGCGCTGCTCGTTCTCCGACATCGGAGCCGGCCTCGTCGCAAAGCCGTTCGCGGGCGGCGTACGCGAAATTGTGGCGAAGGCGCGCGCCGCCGCCGGAAAGGGCAAACCGGCCGGACGAAACGCATTCTTCCCGGAGGAACACGCCTTCGCCGTGGCCGGCGCGGACGGCAAGTGGGTCTGGGCCGACGCAAGACTCGACGGAAATGACGTCGTCGTGTCGTCTCCCGCCGTGCCGAAACCGACGCGCGTCCGCTACGCCTGGAGCTCCTACCCGCCATCGATGCGCCTCTTCAACAAGGACGGGTTCCCCGCGTTCCCGTTTCAGGGCGTCGCGCGCGGCTAGCGCGCCGCGCCGCCCTTTCTCCCCGCGACGGTCCCCCTTCCCCCCAAAAAAAACAGCAACAAGGAACAATCCATGTATTTCACCGGTTTTGCAGACGAAGCCGCCCCCGGCATTGACGACCAGATCGCCGTCACCAAGGAGCTCGGATGGTCGAACATCGAGTCTCGCAACATCGACGGCGTCAACATCCACGACCTCTCCGACGAGGCGTTCGACGAAGTCGCCGCCAAGCTCGCCGCCTCCGGCGTGAAGATCAACTGCTTCGGCTCCGCCATCGCCAACTGGGGCAAGAGCATCGAGTCCGAGGCCGATTTCGAAAAGGACATGGAGCAGGTCCGCCGCGCGATCCCGCGCATGCTCCGCCTCGGCACGAAGCTCGTCCGCATCATGAGCTACGCCGTGCTGAAGGACCGCCGGCCGGACGACCAGATGCGCGAAAAGCGCTTCGAGCGCGTACGCGCGATCGTCTCCGAATTCCTCGCCGCCGGCATCCAGCCCGTGCACGAAAACTGCATGAACTACGGCGGCATGGGCTGGAGCTACACGCTCGACGTGCTCGACAACGTGCCCGGCCTCAAGCTCGTGTTCGACACCGGCAACCCGATCTTCACCGACGACCGCACGAAGCCCGAGCCCTGGCCGAAACAGGATGTCTTCGAGTTCTGGCGCGCCGTGCGCGACCACGTCGTCTACATCCACGTGAAGCACGGGGAATTCCGCGACGGAAAGATGACCTACATGTATCCGGACGAAGGGCCGGACAGCGTTTCGCGCGTCCTCGACGACGCGGTGGCGCGCGGCTACGACGGCGGCATCTCCATCGAGCCGCACCTCGTGCACGTCTTCCACGACCCGCAGGGCAAACCCGATCCCGTGCGCTGCCGCGCCGCCTACGTCGAGTACGGCCGCCGCATCGAGAAGATCGTCCGCGACGCCTTCGCGAAGGCCGGGCGCGAATTCAAGGCCTGAAAAAGCCGGAGGCGGCGATGGCGGAAGTCACGGAAACGGAACCGCGCGCGGCCGGCGCGCGGCGTTTCAAGTTCGAAAAAAGCGCGTGGAGCGAACCGCCCGCGCGCCTGCGGCGCGTCGAGCTCGTCCTGAAGATTTTCGACGACCGGATCGAGGGCTCGGAAACGCTGTTCTTCGAGGCGCGCGAAGCGCTCCGCTCCGTCCGGCTCGACGCGCAGGACCTCGAAACTGGCCCGGTGGCGTTCGCGTCCGGATGGGACGCCGCCCCGGGCGTCCCGTGCGCGGCGCTCCTCGACAAGCCCGGACGCGCCCTCTACGTCGCCCTGCCCTCCCCCGTCGGCGCCGGCGCGAAATTCGCGCTCGCCCTCTCCGCGGTCTGCCGCCCCACGCAGAACGTCCTCGACGGCGCGTACTGGGACGTCGCCCCCGCCGGCGCGCCGCCGCAGCTCATGTCGCAGTGCCAGCAGTGGGGGTTCCAGCGCATCATGCCGATCGTCGACGACTGCACCGCCAAGTGCACGTGGCGCACGACGCTCGAAGGCTCCGCGCGCTACACGCATCTCGTCTCGAACGGAGACGTCGACCGCACCGCCTGCCCGGACGGCCGCCCCGTCCCGCTCCCCGGCGATCCCTCGCGCGTGCGGATCGTCTACCGCAACGACATCCCGATGCCGCCGTACCTCTTCCTCGTCGCGGCCGGCACGTGGGACTGCCTCGCGGACGAGGTCGCCCTCCCCTCCGGACGGGTCGTGCGCCTCGAATACCTCGTGCCACCCGGGAAGAAGGACGGCGCGCGCGTCCCGATGGAAATCCTGAAGCGCTCGGCGGTCTTCCAGGCCCGCCACACCGGCTGCGAGTACGCGCGCGAGTGCTACCGCACGATCTGCATGGAGAAGTCCAACTTCGGCGGCATGGAAAACGTCGGCAACACGACGATCATCACCGAAGCGGCGCTCCTCGACGAATGGACGGCCGACCGGCGCCTCTTCTACGCGCACGGCGTGATCGTGCACGAGTTCGAGCACAACCACTGCGGCTCCGGCGTCACGATGCGCACGCCGTTCGACATGTGGCTCAACGAGGCCTACACCGTCACCGTCGAGCGCGCGTTCCTGCGCGAATCGTTCGGAGACACGATCTGCCGCCTCGACGAACTCGACGGCCTCCGCGACCGCCTCCGCGGCCCGCTCGCCGCCGAGGACGGCGGCGCGTCCTTCCCCGTCGTGCGCGACGGGTTCGACTCCCCGGACGACGTCGTGGACGGCGTCACCTACGACAAGGCGCCGGAAATCCTCGGCATGCTGCGCGCGCTCGTCGGCGCCGAGGCGTACGACCGCGCCATGGCCGGCTACTTCCGGCGCCACGAGGGCGGCAACGTCGAAACCGCCGACCTCCTCGCGGCGTTCGGCGTCCGGGCGGCCGAAGGGACCGAAGGGACGAAAGGGACCGAAAGGACGGAAGGGACATTCGGACTCGCGGCACCACGAGAAAGGCTCGCGCGCTTCTTCCGCGAATGGCTCTTCACCACCGGCCATCCGCGCGTCCGCGCGTCCTGGCGCTGGGACCGCGCGTCCGCGCGCCTCGGAATCTCGCTCTCGCAGACGCGTGCGCCCCGCCCCGCCGTGGCGGCGGGCGCCCCTCTCGCGGAAGGCGCCGGCGGGCCGTTCGTCGTGCCGATCCGCGTCCGGGCCGTCGACGCCTCGGGCGCCCCGATTCCCGGCGCCGACCGCCTGCTCGTCCTCGAAACGGAAAAGGCGGAATTTGCGATCGACGGCGTGGCCGAAGAGCCGGCCTTTGTCGATTTCGGCTCCGACGAGCCGTTTTACGGGACGTTTTCCGACGACTCCGCGACGCCCGCCGCGCTCGCCCTCGCCGCGAGCGTGTCGCCCTTCCCCGTCGGCCGCGTCGAGGCCTTCCGCGCGCTCGCGCGCCGCGCCGCCGCCGGAGACGCCGCTTCGCGCGACGCGCTCTTCGAGGCAATGTCCGCGGCGCTCGGCGATTCCGCGCTCGACCCCGCGGTGCGCGCCGCGCTTCTCGCGGTGTCCGAAACGGACCTCTCCTCCGCCCCGCTCCCCGCCGGCCCCGCGCGCGCTCGCGCGGCGCGCTCGCTTCTGCGCGAAGGTGCCTCCCGCCTCGGCTTCGACCGCCTTTCGGCCGCCCTCGCGGCCGTGCCCGACGCGCCGCCGCCGCCCGCGGCGTCCGGCATCGACCCGCTCTCGGCCGGCATTCCCCGCCGCGCCCTCC
>OCVV011347573.1_pt1 | contig 13637 bp, 11 predicted proteins | sample 1539721 | NCBI WGS metagenome assembly OCVV01 (sample SAMN02144230, study PRJEB22623) | gut metagenome | biome: sheep rumen | host: Ovis aries | place: New Zealand
GGAGAATGCCTATAAAGAGACTGTAAAATCCGCGGTGGGCGGAGCCGCCGGCGTGATTCATCAAGTAGATTCACCTATTACCGACTGCCAACCCAACGAAAACGTAGAGGCACTGCGTGTTTATATGCTGGAGCACAAGATTGAGGCGCGTCCGGTATGGAAACCAATGCACAAGCAACCGGTATTCAAGAACTCACCGGCGTACATCAATGGCGTGAGTGAAGCTATTTTCAAAGTCGGTATGTGTCTGCCAGCCGGTCCAATGGTCTCGGACGAAGATATCAACTATATTGTAGAAACAATTAAAAGTGCTATATTATAATGGAAAGAAGAGTTAGAGTTCGTTTTGCACCAAGCCCTACAGGGGCGTTGCATATCGGCGGTGTGCGTACCGCTTTGTACAATTATCTGTTTGCCCGTCAGTACGGCGGAGACATGCTGCTGCGTATCGAAGATACGGACAGCACACGCTTCGTGCCGGGAGCAGAAGAATATATTTTGGAGGCCTTGGATTGGCTGGGTATCGGTATTGACGAAGGTTTGCGTCTGAAAAAAGGCACGAAAGAGATTGAAGCCGTCGGTTCACACGGACCGTATCGTCAGTCCGAGCGCCGCGAGATCTATCATCAGTACGTGAAACAGTTGCTGGATTCCGGACATGCCTATATTGCTTTTGACACGCCTGAAGAACTGGATGCCAAGCGCGCGGAGATCCCTAATTTCCAATACGACGCACGCACACGCATGCAAATGCGCAACTCGCTGACGATGAGCGCCGAGGAGGTTAAAGCGCTGATGGACAAAGGCGAGAAATATGTGGTCCGTTTCAAAGTGGAGCCGGACGAGGATGTGCATGTGCATGACCTCATTCGCGGCGAGGTGGTCATCAACTCCAATATTCTGGACGACAAAGTGCTCTACAAATCCGCTGACGACCTGCCTACCTATCACCTGGCAAACATTGTGGATGACCACCTGATGGAGATCAGCCATGTCATCCGCGGTGAGGAATGGTTGCCTTCCGCCCCACTCCACGTGCTCCTTTATAGAGCCTTCGGATGGGAGGACACCATGCCTCAGTTCGCACACCTGCCGTTGCTGCTGAAGCCCGACGGAAACGGCAAACTGTCCAAGCGTGACGGCGACCGTCTCGGTTTCCCGGTCTTCCCGTTGGAGTTCCATAATCAAAAGGACGGCACTGTTTCTTCCGGTTACCGCGAGAGCGGTTATCTGCCGGAAGCGGTAATCAATTTCCTCGCGCTTCTCGGTTGGCACGGTTCCGGCGATCAGGAGATGTACACCATGGACGAACTGATCAAGGACTTCAGTCTTGACCGTGTGTCCAAATCCGGAGCCAAGTTTGACTACGAGAAGGGCAAATGGTTCAACCACCAGTACCTCCAGCTCCGCTCCAATGAAGAGTTGGCAGAAATGTTCTTGCCGGTGCTGAAAGAGCACCTCGATGAATCGATATATCGGAATATCGACAAATCGATGGTAGCCAAAGTCATCGGCTTGGTCAAGGACCGCGTGAACTTCGTCCCCGAGCTCTGGGAGCAGGCGGATTTCTTCTTTGTCGCTCCGACCGAATATGACGAGAAATCGCTCAAGAAACGCTGGAAAGAGGACTCGCCGAAACATATGCAGGAGCTCCTTGCTCTCCTTGAGACGGTTAGTGAGAAAGACTGGCACGCCAGCCGCGAAGAAAAGAACGAGAACGGCGAAATAGTCCTTCGCTGGTATTTGGACGACGTGGTGATGCCGTGGATTGCAGAGAAAGAATACGGCGTGGGGATCGTCATGAACGCTTTCCGTATCTGTCTCGTAGGCGCCGCCCGCGGACCCCATATCTGGAATATCACCGATGTACTGGGTAAGGAGGAGACTCTGGTACGAGTGCGTGTCGCACTTACACGCATTTGATACATTATGACTCCGCGCGAGGCATTACATAGGTTCTTCGGATACGATGATTTCCGTCCTTTACAGGCGGAGATCATCGTATCTGTATTAGCCGGACGGGACACGCTTGCACTGATGCCTACTGGCGGAGGAAAGAGCATTTGTTTTCAGGTGCCAACCCTCGTAATGGGTCATAATAATCCCGATAAACGGCTCTGTCTTGTTATCACGCCGCTTATCGCCTTGATGCGGGACCAGGTGGAGAACCTCAAGGCGCGTGGCATTCATGCGGCGGCGGTCTATACCGGCATGAGTTGGGACAAACAGCGTGTGGCGCTGGACAACTGTCTATACGGGCCGTACCATTTTCTCTATTGTTCGCCCGAGCGGTTGGAGAGCGAGGAGTTCCGCAAACGGTTAGCAGACTTACCGATAGGCCTGATTGCCGTAGATGAGGCACACTGTATCTCCCAATGGGGCTATGATTTCCGGCCGTCGTATCTCAAGATAGCCGATATCCGGCAACTACTGCCGGGCGTGCCGGTTTTAGCGCTGACCGCTACAGCTACACCGGAGACTATAGATGATATACAAGCCAAACTGGGCTTTGCAGAGCCGAACGTACTCCGGAAATCCTTCCACCGCGAGAACCTGACGTACGTAGTTCGCCGCACGGACAACAAAGCGGAACAGGTAGCGCATATTCTCTCCCGAGTGCCGGGATCAGCCATCGTCTATGTACGCAACCGCAAGCGCGCACAAGAGTTGGCTGAGTGGCTAAATCAACTCCCTTCCCTTCAGGGAGGGGATGGGGGTAGGCCTGTAAATTTCTACCATGCCGGCTTGACCACCCAAGAGCGCAATGCACGACAGGAAGCCTGGACACGGGGCGAGACACGCGTCATAGTAGCCACTAATGCCTTTGGAATGGGGATTGACAAACCCGATGTGCGGGTCGTCATTCATGTGGATCTGCCCTCATGCATCGAGTCTTATTACCAGGAAGCCGGACGAGCCGGACGGGACGGAAAGACCGCCTATGCCGTGCTCCTCTTCAACAAAGCGGAGGACAAAGCCAAGATCAACAAGCGCGTCGTTGATACTTACCCGCCCAAGGAGTTCGTCATCTCCGTCTATCATAGGACCATGGACTTTCTGCAGATAGGTGCCGGTAGCGGCTTGGGACACCGTTTCGCGTTGCATATAGACCAGTTGTGCCACGTGATGAAACTGCCAGTGATACAGACCTACTCCGCCCTGCACATCCTTTCTCAGGCGGGATACATTGATTTTGAAGAAGAGCATGAGACGCAACCGCGCGTGCAAATCAACGTGCCGAGGCATCAATTAGGCGAATACAATCTCTCTCTTTCCCAAGCGGAGTTGCTGGACACCTTAATGCGTTCGTACACCGGTATCTACACCGACCTGCAGTATGTGCGTGAGGCGGATGAAAAGGCTACGCATGAACTGCTTGTCTCCCTTGCGCAGCGTGGCATCATCACCTATATTCCCCGCTCCATCGGTTGCTCCCTGACAATGACAAACGAGCGACAGACAGATATCTATCTATCGCCCGCTATCTTCGAGCAGCGCCAAGCGCGTTTTGTATCCAAGATTCAAGCCATGTTGGAGTACGCCGAGCAGAACCAGTTCTGCCGCGAGCAGTTACTCCTCGCCTATTTCGGAGAGAGCGAGGCTGTCCCCTGCGGTCATTGCGACGTCTGTCGCACTTTGGCTGCTGACAGTGTCGGAGAATAAGACGCTGTCTTCACCCAACAACTCCTTCATCTCATCCAGTTCCGCCGCGTTAATCGATTTATTGCGGTCGTTCAGTCCCATGAGCGGTCCGAAGAATACTTTGAGCAGCGCACGGCCTATCACCTTGCGGAAACTGAATTTCGGGTTTCGCGCATCGCCGCTTACCGGCACATCCAGCAGAATCATATCCTGTGAGGAAGTGAGAATACTGAATCCGGTACGAAGCGGGATATTCTTATATGGAGCCTTGGAGAAACGCTCTTTCTTCCCCACCCGCGGATGGTCTATCTCGATGCGGTTGGTTCCCTTCATCTGACCGGAGATGACGTCAATATGACTATCCAGCGTCATATCTCCGCCATCCAGCGGATAACCGGTATAGTTACGGCATAGCGCATCGAAATCATGCAGGTTGACACCCTTCAGGTTCAGATTGATCCGTGTATCCTGGTTCGCCAGATCGGGACCGCCTGTGAAATCCGCCTTCAGTTTGGCATCGCCGGTAAGTACCGCATTGATCGTCACACTGTTACGACCGTTGGTGGCGATGTTTGTCCCTTCTACCGTCAGCGATTTGACGGCATATTCCCAGTCGTGCTTCATCGAATAGTCGTGATAACAGAGGTCATGTCCCGTCACTTTGGCTTTCTTAGCCATCCAGACGAGGGGTTTGGAGTCTGTCTGAGGTTTGGCGGGCTCGGCGGTTTGCAGGCTGTCGGACTCTGCCGTCTCTTCCGCATTTTCCTTTTCCTCCGAGTTCTTCATCAGGCGCGAGAGCGTATTCCACGTATCATGCACCTCATAGTCGCCGGTAATACCGGCTATGATGAGAGAATCCATAATAAACGTATTCGTGCTCAGATCGCCTCTGTCCAATACCACTCGCAACTCGTCCATCGCCGCTACCTGGTCATCGTGCGTATCGCGTATGCTGAGTCCCGCCATGGAGAGGTTGCCCTTCAGATGCACGTTCGTGATGTCATCCAGGTCGCCGTCCACATGGATAGAGCCATTCAGTTTGGCTCCCAGACCGGACACATTGAGATAATCCTGTACCAGCGGCAGTACGACATCCGTATGCACGTCGTGCAGATTGAGGATGACCGCATAGTTGTTCGACTGCATCCTGTATCCGGCAGTGATCCCTACGCGGCCTCCTGTCGGCAGACCAAACTCCAGACCTGCGTTGGTCTGGGTATTATCGAAATAAAGCCCCGGAATAGAGAGGGATATATCCTCCACATTCCATTGCTTATCGGAGATCACATCGCGGTAGCGGATGGAACTGTTATTAATCCGAATATCATCAAGAGCCACCGTCCAATTGCTCTTCGCAGTGTCGGCAGGCACGGAATCATGTTTAGAGAAACGCTCTATGATGTCGGAGAAATTGACTTTGTCTTTGCCTTTCAGGATCTGTCCGTTGAAACCGTCGAGGCTTATCTCGCGTATCTTCACGCGTTTGGCAAGCAACTGCGGATAGGCAATCTGCACATACAAACGGTCAAAGGAGATGAAGTTCGTCTCGCCGTTCTGCTCCATGCCTTCGAACCCTTTGATGGTCACTCCGCCCCAGAACGGATTGATGATCACACGGTCGGCATGCAGCTTACGGCCAACTATATCCTCTCCATGGTTATTAACCACATATTTGGCAACCGGCGAAGCAATGACCAGTATCAATGCAAAAAGGAGCACTATTGCTAGTGCTCCCCATCCACATATCTTCAGAATCTTATTCATGGATCACTCAATCCTTATTCTGCAGCCAGTGTTACGCGGCGGAAGTCAGTGATGACAACGCCTTTAGCTTTCAGGACATCCTTCACGAGCTCTTTGGATTCGCTCATGATGTAAGCCTGCTCAATGAGTGTGTTCTCCTTGAGGAACTTACCCAGACGGCCTTGTGCGATCATTTCGATTTTCTTAGCCTGGTTAGCGAGGTTAGCCTCTGCCTCTTTAGCGACAGTAGCCTTGATCTCGCGAGCCTGCTGTGCCTGCTCAGCGGTGATCCATCCCTTCGCCTGGTTGGACTCAATGTGGTCATCGGTGTCTACGTGAGCGGGGTTGATACCTGCTTTGCGGATAGCGTTCTCGATAGCTTTGTTGATCTCGTCCTGTTTGGTTTTCTCAACAGCTACCTCGAGCTCATGTTTCTTCACCTCCTCGGCTACATGATCAGCGTCGAGTGCGATCGGGCTCATAGCAGCTACCTGCATAGAGATGCCGTGAACGGTCTCCTGGTCAGCCCCTGCCTCTGCTGCAACGAGCGAGCTCAGTTTGTTACCCAGGTGGTTGTAAGCATCCACTACCGGTGCCTCGAGGCATGCATAGTCAGCGAGCTCCATCTTCTCACCCGTTACGCCGGAGCGCTCGGTGATGATCTCAGCAACGGTGAACTGACCGATCTTGAGGTTCTTGAGTTCCTCGCTGGTGCGGACTTTGCTATCCAGAGCAGCATCCAGAATCAGTTTAACCATGCCTACGAAGTCCTCGTTCTTAGCTACGAAGTCGGTCTCGCATTTTACGCCAACGATAGCTCCGAAACCGTCTTTTACTTTACCCAGGACGCATCCCTCTGAAGCCTCACGGTCGCTACGCTTGGCAGCGATAGCCTGACCGCGTTTGCGAAGCAGGTCTTTTGCCACCTCGAAATCGCCGTTAGCTTCTTCCAGAGCCTTCTTAACGTCCATCATACCTGCGCCGGTGATGTCGCGCAGTTTCTTGATATCAGCTAATGTTACTGCCATAATAATTTACGATTTAGTCATTTACGATTTACGATTATTCTGCAGCCTCTGCAGGAGCAGCAGCCTCTGCTACTTTCTCAGCCTCTGCTTTGGGAGCAGCTTTGCGGATACGCTGACGACGCTCTTTAGGTGCCGGTGCCTCAGTAGCAGCCTGCTCCTCAGCAGCGTTCTCGTCTGCTTTCTCTACTTTGCGCTCCTCGAGACCCTCCTTGATAGCGTCGCATACAGCGCCGAGGATGACGTCGATAGCCTTGGTAGCATCATCGTTTGCCGGGATCACGAAGTCGATGTTGTTGGGGTTCGAGTTGGTATCCACGATACCGAATACAGGAATACCCAGACGGTTAGCCTCTGCAACGGCGATCTTCTCTTCAATCACGTCCACTACGAATATAGCGCTCGGCAGACGGGTCATGTCTGCGATAGAACCGAGGTTCTTCTCCAGTTTCTCGCGCTGGCGGGTGATTTGCAGTTTCTCACGCTTGGATACGTTCTCCAGCGTTCCGTCGGTCATCATCTTGTCAATCTGACCCATTTTCTTCACAGCCTTGCGGATGGTGGGGAAGTTGGTCAGCATACCACCTGCCCAACGCTCGGTGATGTACGGCATGCCTACCTCTTGAGCATGAGCTGCGATTACCTCCTGAGCCTGTTTCTTGGTACCAACGAAGAGGATCTTACGTCCGCTACGGGCGAGGTTCTTGAGAGCCTCTGCAGCCTCTTCTACCTTGACTACAGTCTTGTTGAGGTCGATGATGTGAATACCGTTGCGCTCCATGTAGATGTAGGGAGCCATAGCCGGGTTCCATTTGCGTTTGAGGTGGCCGAAATGAGCGCCAGCCTCGAGAAGTTGATCAAAATTTGTTCTCATTGATCTGAATTGGTTTTTAATTGTTAAATAGTGATTATTTAATCTCCGCATATCTTGAGGATTGCCGTTCACGCGCATAACTCATTATTATATATTATACGCGCACGCACATGCGTTTGGCACCCCAAAACAATCGTGTGGTAGTCCCGAAGGAGTCCACACGATTTGGAGTTGTTCGTATTAACGCTTACTGAACTGGAAGTGCTTACGAGCCTTCGGCTGACCCGGTTTCTTACGCTCAACCTCACGAGCGTCACGAGTCATGAAGCCTTCTGCCTTCAGTGCAACTTTGTCTTCCGGATTGATCTTCACCAGTGCGCGTGCGATAGCGAGACGGAGTGCCTCTGCCTGGCCTTTGAAGCCACCGCCGTCAAGGGTAACCTTGATATCGTATTTCTCAGCCACGCCGAGTTTGTTCAGCGGCTGGAGAACGATATAGCGCAGAATAGAAGACGGGAAATACGCCTCGATGTCACGACCGTTGATCACGATCTTTCCGGCACCATCATTTACGTAAACGCGGGCTACTGCCTCTTTACGACGACCTAATGCATTAATTTGTTCCATTGTCTTCTAATTATTTGAGGGTGTTGATATCAATTACTTTGGGTTGTTGAGCCTGCATGTTGTGCTCTGCGCCTGCAAAGATATACAGGTTAGTGATCTGGCGCGCGCCAAGACGGTTCTTGGGGAGCATGCCTTTAACTACGCGGCGAACGAGTTTGTCTGCGCCTTTAGCCAGCAGGTCAGCCGGAGTGAACTCGCGCTGGCCACCCGGGAAACCGGTGTAGCGTACATATACGCGGTCGTTCCATTTGTTACCGGTCAGCTGCACTTTGTCAGCATTGATGATGATTACGTTGTCACCACAATCCACGTTCGGAGTGTAGGACGGTTTGTACTTGCCACGGAGCAGTTTAGCTACCTTGGAAGCCATGCGGCCAAGAATCTGGCCCTCAGCGTCAACAACTACCCACTCTTTTTTAGCGGTAGCCTTGTTTACTGACACTGTTTTGTAACTGTTAAATTCCATTAATTTGTTTGTTTTAGGCCGAGCCGACAGACATCTTTCCGATTTACCATTTGGTCATTTACCATTTTTCATTTGGCAGGTAAATTCACTGCCCAGCGCGGCGATTTATAAATATGTTTTATGTGCTTCAGCGCGTATGTGTGATGCACGTTCACGCGAAAAAGCCTGCAAAATTACTACTTTTTTTTGACATGAGCAAATATTTCAGCAAGAAAATGCAAAAAAAGTGCATTTTGGCACCCAAAGGAGTATTGCAGTAGTTTTCGGTCTGCGCTTGTCATTATGTTCTGTTTTGCCTTTCCTCGGGAGATGGTCCCGTGATGGTCGCGTGGAAATGTCGTATTTTTCAGATCAACAACCGCGTCTGTTTCTTATACTCGGCATAGTCGGGTTTGTTGGCGAGTTGGCGGTGCTCCATGAGAGGGATAGAGATTCCGAGGAAGAGGGCGGTCATCGCAATAGGACCGAGGATGAACCAGTCGATGCCGTTCAGCGCAGCGTACATGATCCATATTCCCCACCAAAACTGGATTTCACCGAAATAGTTCGGATGGCGGCCGTGTTTCCAAAGTCCCACATTGCAGACCTTCCCAGGGTTTGCCGCCCGGAAATCATGGCTCTGCTTGTCGGCAATCAATTGAATCGTAGCCGAAGAGAGGCAGACGATGAAACCCAAAATCAGGACCGCTACACTGATAGAACACAGACCGGCTTCGCCTGACAGAGTGCAGACCGGATTACTTGCCTCATATAATTTCAATCCAGGGAGCATGGCAGCAAAGACGACGAGCGTCGGAACCATGTTGAGCCCGAAGAAATTGATGAGGTGGAAGAGCACGGGATGAAGGCTTCTATACTTGGTATAACGCCAATCTTCATGGGCGATGCCTCTGAAGGTGATAACCCAGTTTCGCGTGAGACGCCATCCCCAATACCACGAGGCGACAAGCAGCAGTATCACCGGCAGCGACCAGACACCGGTATAGAAAGCCCAGAGCAGAAAAGCCACCGGCGGAAAGACCGACCAATAGGGATCATAAACCGATACATTCTCGTACAGCAGTCCGAACGCCCAGACTACAATCGTTGCCACTACATCAGCGATGAAGAGAGAAAACACCTCTCCCCACCCTTCTCCTAAAGAGAGGGAGAAATGGGCAACAGAACCCTTGAACACCAGCCAGCCGATGATGCCGGCGAGAAGATAAATGCCCGTAATGAGCGCAACACTAATCCATTTAGAGTAAGTCCGTTTCATCTCTTATTGCCATTTTGGGCGCAAAGTTACAACAAAATTTGCATATGTGCAAAAAAAAGTGTAATTTTGCAGACGATTTTATCCATTAATACAATTATACAGATGAAAAAGATTTACTTATTATTATCTTTATGTATGGCAGGAATGCCCCTGTTTGCGCAGACTGACGCGCAATTATATCCCCAATGGTTGCAGGAATTAGTGACTGCAAATCCCGGATTGATAGACTCCGCGGCAGCCTACAACGCCCACCCCTCAGCTCCGGACTACCGGACGTACGTGATTTACTACCACCAGCCTCTCCGTCATGCTAATCCGGGCGGTGCACAATTCCACATGCGCGCGCTGATTACCGTAAACAAGAATGCGGATCCAAGGGCTGCTGTCAACCATGTGTATGCCTCCGGCTACTCCATCTCGAGTGACATGCTGGCTAATCCCGATTCCGTGTTCAATGCCAGTAAAACAGGATGTTCGAGCGAGATTGCACACCGTTACAACGCCAATTATATCAGTATCGAGCACCGCTATTTCCAGTACTCGGCTCCCGACAACTGTTGGGAAAATCTGGATCCGTTGACCGCAGAGGAAGCAGCTGCCGATTTCCACAACCTGTTTGACGGATTGAAGAAAGTGCTGAAAGGCAAATGGGTGATGAGCGGCGTGAGCAAAGGCGGTATAACAACTCTGATCCAGCACGCTTACTATCCGAATGACATGGATATTTTTGTGCCGTACAGCGCTCCGTTCTTCGACACCGACCGTGACAAAGAAATGACCAGATACTGGTACCACACCGGCTGGGACAAGAGTTTCCTCGATTTCTTTATGGATATCCGCAAGAAAGCGCTGAAAGGTTTGACAGTTCAGCCCCGAAGCACCAACACGATCTACCCTATTTACTACAAGATGAGTTTCGGGGGTAATACAACTGCAGCACACACAGACAGTATCTTAGCCAATTATCTGAGCACGGCTGCATTCTTCGGTTTTGACCAACACGCCTATTGGGATACCACTATTATCCGCTACCAGATGGAGATCAACGACAGTGTGCTACAATCCATCGGCTGGAACCAGTACAACGACACGGCAATCGCCTATCTGATGTATAAAGACTCTTTCAATTTCAATAGTTTACGCCCGTGGTTAGACACGCTTCGTAAGTACCCCGATCCCAAACAGCAAGTACCCGGCAGACGAATGATGATGTACCGCGGCCGCAACCCGTTCGGCGTAACAGCGGAACAATGGTGGGGAGCAGATACAGCACGCACTGACGACGCAGGTGCTTACCAGTATCAGTCCAAACGCGAGTTGGGATACTTTGATATACCGTTTGATGAGATTACAGAAGCCGCCGAGGCAAATGCTCTCGAACAGTTCTGGGTCAGTAAGGCAGTCTGTCTCCGTGATTTTGGCACCCCGTGGGTGGCTACCCTCAAATTCAGCCGCAATTTATACGATTTTGTGATGGACAAGACCCGCAATGCTACCAAGCCGATTGTTCTGCTCTACGGTCTGGATGACACTTGGACGGGAGCCGCGGTGAAAGACCAGTATGTCAACGGAACGAACGTGAAGAAATTTATCCTGCCTGCGCAGAACCATTTGGTTCACTACTCCTCGAACACCGATATTACCCAATGCGATGCCATCCGTGCTGCGTTGGACGCTGTATTAGGTGCACCGCAGGATATAGACAACATCACTCCGGCACAACCCGCCACGGAGAGCGTGAAGATTATGCGCAACGGACAGATTCTCATTCTCCGAGGCGGGAAGACTTATACCCTTATGGGGCAAGAGGTACGCTAAAAAGCCATGTATGTGCACATCGACTGCAATAATTTCTTCGTCAGTTGCGAGTTAGTGTCCCGCCCTGAGTTACGAGGAACGCCCGTCGTTGTAGCCAATAACAATGACAACAACGGCGGGATTATCCTTGCGCTCAACCAGGAAGCCAAAGCAGTCGGACTCAAACGCGGCAATCCGATCTTTCAAGTCAAGCAGCTCATTGAGCAACAACACGTAACCGTCATCGACGTGCATCACCACCTCTATCATGACATCTCAGGACACATCATGGAGGAGGTCAAAAAGACGGAGATGGTACTCGATTTTGTGCAATACAGCGTGGACGAGTTTTTCGGCTACATGCCGGAAGACGACCCCGCGCTGCTGCGCGAATATCTGCAGCAACTCAAAGATCTCATTCTTCGCAAAACGCAGATCCCAGTCAGTTGTGGAGCCGGAGAGACTTATACCTTAGCCAAAACAGCCACTTATTTTGCCAAACACTACCCCGGTTATAAGGGTATCTGTATCATACCGGCGGACAAACGCGAGAGGGCACTGAGCCAAATACCGGTGAAGGATATATGGGGTATCGGGCGGCGGAGTATCAAGCAGATTTCCATAGCAGGCGTCAAGACCGCACTCGATTACAGCCGGCAGCCGGAAGCATGGGTAAACCGATTTTTCGGAGTGACAGGCTTGCGGACATGGAAGGAGCTGAACGGCACTCCGACTATCACTATCGCCTCCCACGAGAAGCAGAAGTCCATCATGTACAGCCGTACGTTTGCGCACATGACGAGCAGTAAAGCAGTACTCCTCCGCGAACTGAGCAACTACGCATCTTCAGCCTCTCGCAAACTGCGTGAACAGAAGGCACTATGCAGGAGCGTGACTCTCTTTTTAGCAACCAACAGACACCGACTCGATCTGGCGCAATACCATGCGGACGACACGGTTAAGATGAACGTCCCGACAGATGACTCAACCCAGATCATCGGAGCCATCAATCTCCTACTCGACCGCATCTACAAAGAGAACTACCAATACAAACAGGCAGGGGTCATTTTAGGTGACCTGATACATGCAGACAGTATCCAGCTGGATCTGTTCTCCGACAACCAGATAGATGAACAAGTGCGTCAGAAACGACTGATGAAAGCCATAGACGGCATCAATCAGCGGTTCGGGCGTAATCAGATCCATTTCGCCATACAGGGCGACGAAGCCGACACCTCGGAACAGCCGGCAGGATTCATGCGACCGCATAAAGTGGAAGATGAAAAATGAAAGATAAAAGATGAAAAGTCATTCATTTGCATTAGTGACAGGAGCGTCGTCCGGCATAGGATTAGCGTTTGCGCGCGAGTTAGCCAAACGAGGCTATAACCTGCTTATTGTCAGCAATGAGGAGGCAATCCTTGCCCGTGCCGAAGAACTAAAAAAGCCTACCACTGCCCTCCCTGAAGGGGAGGAGATAGAGATCATTCCTCTTGTGATGGACCTCAGCAAACAAACCGCCGCGCGCGAACTATATGAATATACGCGTACGCACGGGATAGAAATAGAAGTTCTGGTCAATAATGCCGGTGTGTATCATGACAAGGATATTTTAGACGACAGCGAGGCGTTTACGGAGCTGATCATGAACCTGCATATGCATACCCCCGCCATGCTGTGCTACCTCTTCGGAAAAGAGATGCGCGAGCGGAGACACGGCTATATCCTCAATGTATGCTCCGTAACCAGCAAGATAGTAGCGCAGCGGTTAGGCACTTATGCCAGCACAAAATGTTTCCTCTCAGCCTTCACACGGTCGCTGCACATCGAGCTGAAACCTTACGGCGTGTATGTAACGGATGTGAGTCCCGGAGCCGTAGATACAGGGCTTTTCTCCATTCCGAAATGGGTGACCAAAGCGGGCAAGGCTTTAGGCATCATCGCTTCGCCCGAGATGCTGGTTCGCTGCGCTCTGCGGGCTCTTTTCCACGGCCGCAGTAAAACAACAATACCCACCGTCTTCTGGCAGGTATTGAGTTTCATCATTTTGTTGATTCCGACTTGGATGCTTCGTCTCATCCGCCGGTTAGGCTGGTTCTAAGCCCTTAATCCAAGTAATAATCCACCGTGGTGACTACGCGCACGTGTTTGATCCACGGCTGGTATTGGTCATTCTCAATGGAGAACTGGCCCTGGCTGGCGCGACGGATAGAACCGAGCGAGCACTGCGCATCGTCGGCGAACTTCTGCGCTACGGCGCGGGCG